>Ga0187827_10006634_pt1 | contig 13158 bp, 10 predicted proteins | sample ETNtaG_39_FD_167969 | JGI IMG/M metagenome (GOLD analysis project Ga0187827, IMG submission 167969) | Marine microbial and viral communities from oxygen minimum zone, Eastern Pacific Ocean - ETNP2014_SV_150_PacBio MetaG (Illumina Assembly) | ecosystem: Environmental > Aquatic > Marine > Hypoxic... | reverse complement strand
ACGCAGTATCCTGATGCACATCGTATAGTTATCAGCGGAATCGATGACATCAGCCTGCTTGGTGCTTTGGCTGCGGCCGAGGAACTCGGGCGTGAGGATGACATCATCATCTTTGGACAGGGCGGCGAAGAAGAGGCTCTTCCTGAGATCAGAGATCCTGACAGCCCGTATCTCGGTGATGTCGCATACTTCTTTGAAAACTACGGCAAGACCGTTGTCGCTGTCGCCGAAAAACTAATCAATGGTGAACCCATTGAGGATGAATGTCCCGACTGGCGTGATGTCTGTGTTTTCGTGGATATTGCCTTGCTCACTAAGGACAACATCAACGACATCTATCCCATAGAGGCTGTGGCGCAGGCGGAACCGGATGAAGTAACGACAACCGGGTCGAAAGGCATTGGGCGTAGAATGGTGTTTGTAACGCATGACATGCACCCATTCTTTGTGCCTACCATCGTTGGAATGAGCGATGCTTGTCTCGCCGTCGGCTGGCAGTGTAGCTTCATTGGCCCGCCGGCATACGATGTTGATGGCACTTTGTCCCGTCTGGAATCGACAGTGGCATCGAAGCCTGATGCAATCGCCATGGTCTTTAGTGAGCCAGAGGCTTACAACGAGACTGCTGCCGACGCGATAAGCCAGGGGATTGTGGTCGTCGGCTACAACACCGACAACGATTTCCGAGCAGAGAACAATCTCGGTTACGTTGGTCAGGACCAGTTCAACGCCGGCTACCAGAACGGCCTGCACGCTGCCAAGCACGCCAAGGCAGTGACCGGGAAGGATGAAGGCAAGATCATCATCATGACTTGCTGCGTCGGCCACACGGCTCTGGAGGAACGCATCCGGGGCACAGCCGCAGCGATCGAGGAGAATTCGAACTACACGACCGAGGTGCTCGATGGCACACCGGATGCTGGGGCGTACGTCAGCAACGTGGAAGCGAAGTGGCAGGCGGAGTCAGATGATATCGTTGGTTTCGCAGGAGTTTCCGGGTACACGGAGAATCTGGGCAGGTTCGCCGAGGCGAACAGCCTGGGCGGCGTGGTCGCACTCGGTGGTTTTGACTTGTTGCCCACGACGATGGCTAGCATCGCTGCGGGTGACATGCAGTGGACCATCGGACAGGATCCCTACACCCAGGGCTTCATTCCCGTAATGCTGGCCTGGAACGAGTTGGAGCGCGGTTATCCTCCTCGTTTCTACGACACTGGGGCTGAGATCGTTGATGCAAGTAACATCGACGCTGTAATTGCCCGTGAGCAGAGCTGGATTGATCTTACGCCGGCACTTGGTCTTGATCCTGGAGCCGCGGAAACCGATACAACCCTCACTGCTGATGGCCAACTCGGACCTTCGCGCAATATGACGTTCCTTACACATGATATGCACCCGTTCTTTGTGCCTACCATCGTCGGCATGGCTGATGCTTGTGGCTTCTTTGGTTGGAAGTGCAACTTCATTGGCCCGCCGGCATACGATGTTGATGGCACTTTGTCCCGTCTGGAATCGACGGTGGCGTCTGGGCCTGATGCAATCGCCATGGTCTTTAGTGAGCCAGAGGCTTACAACGAGACTGCTGCCGACGCGATAAGCCAGGGGATTGTGGTACTCGGTTACAACACCGATAACGATTTCCGAGCAGAGAACAATCTCGGTTACGTTGGTCAGGACCAGTTCAACGCCGGCTACCAGAACGGCCTGCACGCTGCCAAGCACGCCAAGGCAGTGACCGGGAAGGATGAAGGCAAGATCATCATCATGACTTGCTGCGTCGGCCACACGGCTCTGGAGGAACGCATCCGGGGCACAGCCGCAGCGATCGAGGAGAATTCGAACTACACGACCGAGGTGCTCGATGGCACACCGGATGCTGGGGCGTACGTCAGCAACGTGGAAGCGAAGTGGCAGGCGGAGTCAGATGATATCGTTGGTTTCGCAGGAGTTTCCGGGTACACGGAGAATCTGGGCAGGTTCGCCGAGGCGAACAGCCTGGGCGGCGTGGTCGCACTCGGTGGTTTTGACTTGTTGCCCACGACGATGGCTAGCATCGCTGCGGGTGACATGCAGTGGACCATCGGACAGGATCCCTACACCCAGGGCTTCATGCCGGTACTAATGGCCTGGAAATATGTACAGCGTGGCTATCCCGGCGTGTTCTACGACACTGGGGCTGAGATCGTTGATGCAAGTAATATCGACGCTGTAATTGCCCGTGAGCAGAACTGGGTAGATCGCACACCGATACTGGGACTTCAGCCATAAGGGCTTTGAGGAAACGTGTTTGATTAGAAAAATGGGGGAGGTGGCTTAACAGGCCGCCCCCCCATTTTTTGTTCCACCTGGTTTTACAGATAATCTAAAGTGGCCACAGGATAATGACGAATGTTGTCTAAGCGGATTCTACTTTTGAGTGCAGCATTCGCTGTCCTTGCAGGGGGATGTGGTGGGGGTGCAAAGGTCTTCATAAGCGACATCCGGCTGAGGGGCACGGTTCCGCCGGCGGTGCTAACCGAGGAAGCTAGCGCGGCCCCAGCCGTAGTACAGAACCAGAACGGCATGGACAATGGTGGAGCGGCAAGCCTCGGTAGTCCACGCGCGATTATGACCGACCTAGAAAGTCGGATCGGGGAAGATTTGCAGGTGGAATTTGCTTTTAGTGGTAAAGAGAGTCCGAAGGCAGGGCCGCGGCGGGGGATGCGGGTGGAAAAGGGCCAATTCGTACGGCTGTCACGGGGGAGATCGCAGATTGTGACCCAAGAGGCAGACGAACACTGCGTGGATGACAACAACGTGTGTTCGACGGTATGGGTGCATGGGAGGCCCGAGGGCGGTTCGCTCGGGGCCTGGTATCCAATTGTGGTGTTCGACTACACCCCGCCGGGCGAGTAGATATGTACCCGGCACCAAATCGCAGTTAGCATTTCGTGCAGCAATGGTAGTTCGCCGACGAGTCCAGCGTGAGACGCTCTGTCAGGGCATCAGATTTTTGTGTCGACATCGTTTCCGAAGGTGAACTAGAACCCTCTGGGCAAAGGTTCTGGATCCAACCTTGTGTGGGAAGTACTCTTGCCATATGAGGCGGTGGTTTCCCATCTGAAATTGACGAGCGTGCTCTTGAATCTTGATCGGTGGCGCATTGTACATGATGGGCTGCCGGCATTTTCCAACGAGGTACTCGGCAACAGAGTGCAACCCGGTTCAACTAGTTGAGAATGACGGAAACGAACTTAACACTCATGTCGGCTTTTGCGGAGCGGGAGTGATAGGTTTGAGACGAATGGCTATGTGGTTATATAACCTCGAAAGGACAAGCATACTGTGGAAATCGTAGATGGCATTCATCGTATTGAGACGGAAACTGGCGGCAAGCACCTGTTCCTATACGTGTTGGAATTGGCTGATGGACTGCTGCTGATCGATACCGGCGAAAGCCACCATCCGGAGGAGGCTATTTTCCCTTTTCTGGAGGCCCACAATTGGGCGCCTACAGACCTGCGCTGGGTATTTATAACTCACGCTGATGTGGACCACTTTGGTGGTAACCATATTATCCGGGCGGCGGCTCCCCAGGCCACCTTCGCTTGCCACAATCAGGACCGGGGCTGGGTAGGATCACGTGAGCGCACGCTGGCTGAGCATTACAATCGCTACAAGACACGCTACGGTGTCTCGTATCCAGATGAGGTGCAAGACTGGTTGAGGAGTGCGATGGGGCCTGACGTGCCGGTCGAGCTAGGCTTCGTCGGTGGGGAGAATATTGAGATAAAGGATGGCCGTGAACTCGTCGTGTTGCACACGCCGGGCCACACTCCCGGCCACCTGAGTTTTTGGGACGCGACGACGCGGACAGCCATCATCGGCGACGCCGTGTTGGGCGATGCTGTGCGCGAGGCCAACGGTAGGCCGCAGTCACCGCCTCCCTACTACACGCCGCAGAGCTACCTGTCTTCAATCCAGACGCTGCAGGCGTTGCAGCCTGCGCGCCTGCTGACCTGCCATTACCCCTGCATGGAAGGCGAGGCCGTAGCGGAGTTTTTGGACCAAAGCCGCGCTTGGGCTATGACTTGTGACCAGACGGTGCGCGACTGCCTGCAATCCGGTGGCGCGCCAGTCACCCTTGCTCGCCTGATTGACCAGGTTGATGAGCGCTTGGGGCCATATCCTTTTAAGCTGGCATTCAAGTATACGTTGACTGGGCATGCCGAGAACCTAGTTTCGGCGCGTCAGGCATCCGTCACAAAGAAAGGCAATATACTTGCATGGGAATGGAACCGATGAACACCGTCGAACGTCACATGGCCGCCTTTCAGCTTGGTGTTCCAGACCGTGTACCAGTATCAAGCTGGCTCGGGATTCGGTTCTTGAGGACGTTCTTCCCCAAAGAGTTGAATATGCTGGATCTGTTCGACCTGTGGCTAGACGACCCACTCAACTCTATTATTAGGGTCCAAGAGGAGCTGGGTCTGGACCCATTGTTCTTCACAATGTCAGAACATAAAGGCGAAGTGCAGGAATGGCCGGATCGACTGATTCAGTGGAAACCTGAGGCTTTTGAAAACTGGCGAGAGGAAAAAATCGAAATTGATCGAGACACAAATCATCGGGTAGTAGAACATCGGGTGTCCACACCCGCAGGTGAGGGAAGCTGGCAATATCATATTGAAGACTATAGCGACTGGCCTCTTCAGCATCTTCTAGATGATGAGGAAAAGATTGACATGCTGCATTACATGCCTGATCCGGCACACATGGACACAAATGTCATGCGTGAGCTAGTGGGCAAAGTGGGTGATAGGGCATTTTTCAATCATCATATTCCTGGGCCCTGGGATGAGGCGGCCCAACTCAGAGGCATCACGGATCTGGCCATGGATGTGTACGATAGGCCCGATTTTGTTCATCGCCTGATGAGGATTCTTGCTGACCGACAAGTAAAGATCGTCAGAAGATTAGGCGAAATACATGGCCTTCACTCTATATCCCTCAACGAGACATGGGTTGGTGTGGGGCTATCTCCCTCTACTTACAATGAGTTTGTCAAACCTTATGATGCCGAGGTGGTGAAGGCGATACAAGATACGGGTATGCTGGTAAGTTACCACAACTGTGGCCGAGGCACTCTCATATTGGAGGACATAGTGGACACGGGTGCGGATGCACTCGAAACGATAACATCTTCGGAGAGCAGCGGCGACTTTGATCTCGATGATGTGAAGAGACGCGTGGGAGACAGAATATGCTTGTTCGGCGGCTTCAACGAGCGCGTCCTAAGCAGCGAGAACCCAGATGACGTACGCGACGAGGTCAAGCGTTGCCTCACCGCCGCCGCCGAGGGCGGTGGATATATCTTGCGCTCGATGGGTCAGATTTTCGACGCCAAGCCCGGCAACATCGAGGTCATGACGGCGACTGCGCACGAGCATGGGTGTTATTGAAAGCGACGATTGGTGGGGGGAGACACGGGCGCTTTACGGTGGTCGTCATCAATGATCCGCAATATGACAGATCAGCCAGGGCAGGTTCTGATTCGGACCGGTGTTGTAGGAATCCGCATGAGGAACGCGAGAATGATTGATGATTCCCGGCCAGAACTGGCGATCAAGAATCTATTCAAGCCATGGCCGTCCGCGCGCTCCGCAGTTCGCGCCGGTAATTAGGAGTTGCCCACCTCATGAAAATAAAGGACATCCGTACGGCGGAGATTCAAGCCAACTTTTCGTGGAATTTAATCCGGGTATATTCCGATACTGGGCTCGTGGGGTTGGGCGAGGCCTATTGGGGACCCGGCGTCATGGACGTCGTCGCGGCGCTGAAGACCATCCTCGTAGGCGAAGATCCGTTCGACGTGGATCGCTTGTGGACGAAAATGATGTATGGCCATTTGGACGTCGGGCCGCATCGGATGCGCACGATGGAGGGGCAAGACATTTACGACCGCTACGGTATGTCTGCGCCGGGTTCAGTGGCTGGCGCGACGGTGGCAGCCATTAGCGGCATTGAGATAGCCCTACTAGACCTAGTGGGCAAGGCGCTGAAGACGCCTGTTTATCAGCTGCTGGGTGGTAAGTTTCGCGAGCGTGTGCGCGTCTACGCAGACTCGCACGCTGGCGAAACGCACGATGCGGATGCCTGGTGTCGGCGTGCGGCCAAAGTGCTAGCGGGGGGCTTTGACGCAATAAAGTTCGACGTGGACGACATCGCTCCTGAGTTGCAACTCGATGGCTACAACCGCGCCCTGACTAACAGGGCCATCGACCGCATAGTGGACGTTGTCTCAGCTGTGCGCGATGAGTTGGGGCCTGATGTCGACCTCGCGCTTGATTGCCACTGGCAATACAACGTCACAGATGCGATCCGGTTGGCCAACGCACTGGAGCCATTACGACTGTTTTGGCTAGAAGACCCGACGCCGCCAGACAACGCCGATGCCATGGCGCAAGTGCGCGCCGCCACCAGTACGGTCATTTGTACTGGAGAGAACCTCTACACCCGGCATGGATTCCGACATTTTATCGAACGCGGGGCATGCGATATTATCCAGCCTGACATACCGCGGTGTGGCGGGCTCCTGGAGAGCAAACGTATTGCTGATTTGGCGGACATGCACTATGTCCCGTTCGCTGCGCACAATGTGTGTAGCCCTGTCGGTACCGTTGCCTCCGCCCACTGTTGTGCCGCTATTCGCACGTTTACAGTGTTGGAATTTCATGCGCAGGATATCCCGTGGTGGGATGACATGGTCACGCAGACCGAACCCATTATTCATAACGGTTACATAGCGTTGCGCGATGCGCCCGGCTTGGGTCTTGAGTTAAACGATGACGTGTGCCGGAAGCATGTTAAGGTGGGCGGCGACTATTTCGGCGAAGCTGTATAAACTCGAGATGTAGTACGTATAAAGGAGTAGAGTATGCTCGCAGCGGAAGGATGTCTCACGCGGCGGCGCGCGCTGCAGGACAAATTTCCCGATTGTGACTTGCTGGTCGTTTCGCAGCCTCACCACGTCTACTACCTAAGCGGGTTTCTTCCGCTCTCGAGTGAGCTGGCGCGCTGGTGGGGGATGAATTTCCTGCTGATCGACAGGGACGGTGGCGTCCGATTGGTGGTCGATAACTGGGGAGCGGCGTATGCCGAGACAGCGCATGTGGATGACCGAACCGTGTGGCCCTGGTATGACTTTTCCGGGCCGGCGGACGACAAATATGCGGCGGCGGCGGAGGCACTGGCGCAGGTGTTGGAGAAACATTATTCGATGTGCAGCCAGACAGCTTGCGAGCGCGCCCACCTGCCAGTAGATGCTTTGGCGGTGCTAGACGCAACAGAGGTATTGGATTTAGGACCTGAGCTACAAGCTATGCGGCGAGTGAAACACGAGGACGAGCTGGTGTGCATACGCCATGCCATGGAGGCCACCGCAGTCGGGCACGTGGCCGCACGCGCTGCGTTGCGCCCTGGAGTGAGTGAGATGGAGGTGTATGCGGATATTCAGGCAGCAACGGCGCGGGCAGCCGGCGAGCCGATTCTGATGCTCGGAGATTTCGCTGGCGGCAAACGTACGGAGGCCGGTGGTGGCCCGCCGACCGACAATGTGCTGCGGGCAGGTGACCTAATCATTCTCGATTTGTTCCCAATTATCCGTGGATACCGCGCGGACTTTACCAACACCTACTGCGTGGGCGAGCCGACCCAAGCGCAGCGCGATCATCTGGCTGTGCTGCAGTGCGCCATGGAGGCGGTTGAAGAAGTGTTGCGACCAGGCGCGAGCAGTGCTGAAATCTACGCCGCCTGTCGCGCGCCGATTGCCAAAGCGGGTTTGGGCGAGGCCTTCTTTCACCACGCGGGACACGGCTTGGGGTTGGGGCATCCGGAGGCTCCATTCTTTGTACCAAACAGCACAGAGGTGCTCCGGGCTGGCGAGGTAGTGACGGTTGAGCCAGGCGCTTATGTGGAGGGTTTTGGCGGCGCGCGGATAGAACACGATTATCTGATCACTGAAAATAGCTTTGAGAGGCTTTCGCATCATGAAATTGGACTGTGACATGGATGAAAATGACATCCCATTAGCGGTGATGATTCAGAGGTTTGCTGAAATTTACACTGGCGCGATCACTGATGTGCTCGACGCGCTTGGCCTCTACCATCAAACGCTGCCGTCAACTCTCAAGCCGATCAAATTTGGAATTTGTACAGTGGGCGCGGCATTTCCAATTCGTGGTAAACCCAAGCGCCAACTCAACTATGACGAGTCGATCCGTCCTATCCTAAAGATGCTGGGCCAGGTGCCGGAGAACTCGGTGGCTGTATACGAAACCAACGATAACAGTGCTGCTCACTTGGGTGAGCTGTCGGTTACTGCGATCAAGAGGTGTGGCTGTCGTGGCGCAGTGATCGACGGCGGCGTCCGCGACGTTGAATACATCCTGCGAGAAGATTTCCCTGTCTGGTCGCGCTACACAACCCCGGCCGACGCCGTGCCACGCTGGCAGATCGTTGAGTGGAATTGCGTGGTTACGATCGGCGACGTGCAAGTCGGTCCCGGCGATATCATCGTCGCCGATTACGACGGTATCGTCGCCGTACCGCAATCCATGGCCGGTAGGGTGCTCACCAAGTGTGAAGAACTTGTCAGCACCGAGAACAAAGTGCGCGAGGCGGTAAACAAAGGTGCGCCGCCGTTAGAAGCGTACGAGAAATTCGGCGAATTTTAGGGTGTTTTAGAGTACGCCGTATTTCTCCCAGGCTCCGCGTAATGTAGAGCCCGCTTGTAATGCCGTGTGCATGGCGTGTTCCTTGGCGGCTATTTCTAGGGCCCGTGCAACAACCTGCCCAGCGACCGCCTGCGGAATGACGACCACGCCGTCGATCTCGCCAAATATCAAATCCCCAGGGTGCACGGTAACATCGCCACAAGTAATGGGCGCGTCGTATGCGATCACCGTGCAGCGCCCTTTGGAGTTGATAGGGCGGATACCGGCAGCAAACACAGAAAAGTCCAGGGTCTGTATCTTGCGCACGTCACGCACGTAACCATCCATCACGGCACCTACAGCACCTCGCGCCCGCGCTGCCGTGCTGAATAGTTCGCCCCAGAAAGCGCTGTCGGTAACGCCACTCAAATGAGCGACTACGACTTCGCCGGGTCGCAACGCGTCTGTCGCATCGATCTGTTTGTCATAGGGTTGCGCCGGGGTGCTAAATTCTGGCACGGCCAGCATAGTGCGCGCATGCCCCACCAGCACGGTCTGGGGATCAAGCGGTCTTATGTCAGCGGTCATTACCTGGTTGCGATAACCAAGTTCGTCTAGGATGTCTGCTATCACTGCCGCATAGAGCTTCTGTTTTACCTTCTCTATATCAAAGGGCATGCTTAACTCCCAGACCGTGAGGTGTCTACCGGCATATCTGGATGGGATTCTGGAAGCGGGCTTGAGATTGTCCAACCGCCGTCCACTTGTAAGTTTTGCCCAGTGATCTGTCCTGCATCCGGCGAGGCTAGAAATAAGGCTGCCGCGGCTACATCCCGTACATCGCCCACGCTGCCGGTCGGACTGACGTTTGCCCAATTGGCAGCAAAGTCGGGGTCCTCCAACTCTGTGCGCTCGGTCAGCGTGGCGCCTGGGCAGATAGCATTTACTGTGATGCCATGTTTCCCTAATTCAAAAGCCAGCGTGCGTGTCATGTGGATGATGCCAGCCTTGGACACGCCATAAGCCCCCAAGTTCTTGAAGGCTCGTAGGCCTGTAATAGACGACAGAAGCAAGATGCGTCCGTCATCGGTATTGCGTGCAATCATCTCCTGCGCTGCATACTGCGCCGTAAAGTAGCTGCCGCGTAAATTGACGGCCATAACCCGGTCAAATGCTTCAGGTTTATATTCAAGGAACGGCCCGTAGTTGGTGAGGCCAGCATTAGCGATGACAATGTCCAGGCGGCCTCGGTCAGCGGCGTGAGCCTGGATTGTGCTTTGCAGACTGATCATGTCTGCAACATCGAAGCAATATGGCGTGACCCGCGTCATGCCAACTTCGCGGTTAATCTGTGTGGCCCCCTCGGTGGCCCGTGCCTGGTTGATGTCATTCAAGGCGACGAACGCGCCCTGGGCAGCGAATTGGCGGCAAATTTCATAGCCGATTCCGGTGCCGGATCCGGTAACAACCACAGCACTGTCTTGAAATTTCGCCATTGTCTGTCACCTCCGTGAAGAAAAGATTGCGATAGCTTGCTGGCACTGAGTATTAGCCTGGTATGTACGCTTGACTATGCCCGCTTCTTGGCAGGATTCTGTAAGGCTCATGCCTGAGGATTGGAGTGAAAATGCTTTCATAACCTGGGCTTCCCTGGTGAGTTCTTTACTCGTTTTAGTCACACCTAAATTATAACATCTCAGCGCTATTTTCGAGACACAGGCATGCGCTTACCAGAACTGGTCCGGACGACGCGGCTTCATTTTAGGAAATTCCTGGGGACTGTTTAGCCTCCCACCTACACACCGCTCCCAGCGGGTCAGTCATCAACATAACGTGCCACATATCCTCGCCATGGCAGGGGCAGTGCGTCATTCAGTTGTTATCTTCATTTTAGGAAGTTTTTAGGGGCTGTTTAGTCTTCCACCAACACCGCTCCCTCCGCTTCCGGATCGAAGCCTTTAGGCCACGTTGTATCGGCGTTGTACTTGGCCCCGTTCAGGGCGGTACCGCGTAGGTCGGCCCCGCTCAGCTCTGCCTCGACCAGATTGGCCCAGCGCAGGTCGGCGTTGCGCAGGTTGGCGTCGTGCAGGCTGGCTTTACGCAGGTCGGCATGGTTGAGGTCGGCATCGCTCAGATTGGCATGGTGCAGTGTGGCCTTGCGCAGGTTGGCCCCCCACAGCTTAGTCTTGTTCATGTCAGCTTTGCTTAGGTCGGCCCCACTCATGTTGGCCCCATCCAGGATCGCCGCACTCAGGTCGGCCTCGCTCAGTGTTGTACCCGGTAGGTCGGTACTGCGCAGGTCGGCGTTGCTCAGGTCGGCCCCACTCAGATTGGCCCCTCCCAGGCGTCTTGACGTCTTGACTATTGCCTCGATTTCATCGCGCGTGAAATCAGCCGTGACTACCTTCCCACTGCCAAAATACCTGACGACATGATAAAGGTGTTTTGACGCCTTTACTGTTGCCTCGATTTCGTCGCGTGTGAAGTCGGCCATGACTACCACAACTATACACCCGGCCCCCGCGGGTCCGCAAGCACAGCTTGCTCCAATCGTTTATGGGAGCAAAGTAGATGGTTATGGTTACAACCGGTCGAGGATGTGGTCATTCTTCTGTTTCCGTTATTACTGGGGCCACTGTGCTCTTGTCCTCAGCAGTTCTGGGAAGCACGGTTCCGGCTTTATCAATCTGATCGGAATATTCCTGGATTGCAATTTGTGCAATCTCTTCTGGGGGCGGCACACAGGAAGACAGAATTGTAGAACCGAGCACGGCCACAACGGAAGCCGTTTCATGGCGGCGACTGCGGTCACGTCCTATTATGAGCCAGTCGCTGTATGCGCAACCCCCATTACGCCGACGGTCTGTCAGTTTCTTCAAGGTAGTACACGTTCGGCGGGCCCTTGACACCGGAGCGTTGCATTGCTTCGCGAAGCACATCCGAATCAGCAAGCTGCCACACGCCAAGGTTGTCAATCTCTAACAGGACTGTTACTTGGTTGGCATCATCTGCGTCACGAAATACTAATCTGCCCTCGGAACCAGCAGCCTGGATTTCAAGCCTAAATTCATCGAACGTGGCCATCCAGTCATCATAGTCCTCAACGGATATTTGCAGAAGAACGTGGTACGGGATCGGCATCTTCTCGTAGCACACCGACGGTCTATCGTCTTTTTCAAGGATGAACGCGTTCGGCGGGCCCTTGACGCCGGAGCGTTGCATCGCATCGCGCAGCTCATCCGAATTGACAAACGCACGCGCCTTTTTCAGGTTTGCAAACTTTAACAGGATCGTTACCTGGTTGGCATCATCCACGTTACGAAAAACAAATCCACCCTTGGAACCGGCATTATCTCGTTTGTGCTCAAATTCGTCGAAGGCGTCCTTCCACTGGTCATAGTGTTCAACGGATGTATGGAGAAGGACGTAGCATTTCTCACAGTGTTGCGTGACTACATACACAAGCAACACAAACTCTTCCAGCAGTAACACGATCAGGATGATGACAACCGTCAAGGGTCTCACAGCCTGCAGCAGCCACGGGCTGCTGCTGAAGATGATGAAGAGGATGACCAGCAGGCTTCCCAGTAGCACCAGCTGCGCCAGCAGAAAGCGTACCGGTGCCTGATTGACACGGCGGTTGCACAACAGGAAGGCAAATAATATCGCAAGGAGCAGCGGCAGGATCAGGATCAGGATCAGCAGCATCCAGAAGGCCGCGAGCATTAGGGGTGGCTCGGCACTTTGTTCCTGCCCAGGCTCTGGCAGGAATTCGCGGAAGATACGTGCCACGTAGTTCCCGAAAGGGGATGCCCGGATGACCCCGCCGATCCTGTCGCCGTCTAGGCAGGTGCCGCAAGAGCCGCCGCAGCCGTCGTCGCCACAGACCTTGCCCGTGCAGTCCGGAGTGCACAACAGGACCACGCACTGGCCGCCCCCGCACGCTTCGCCATCGGCGCAGGTGCCGCAAGAGCCGCCGCAGCCGTCGTCGCCGCAGACCTTGCCGGTGCAGTCGGCGTCACAGGAGCTCACGCACGTCCCTTCGACGCAGAAGGGGTCCGTCTCTCCGCAGGTGCCGCAAGAGCCGCCACAGCTGTCGTCGCCGCAGACCTTGCCCGTGCAGTCGGCGTCACAGGATGCCACGCACGTCCCTTCAACGCAGAAGGGGTCCGTCTCTCCGCAGGTGCCGCAAGAGCCGCCGCAGCCATCATCGCCGCAGGCCTTGCCGTTGCACTCGGGGGTGCAACTTTTGCCGCCGTCAGATGGAGGTTCTGTTGCACAGGGGATCGCTGTAGGCGTGAGCGTGGGCCCGCCAGGGGTCACTGTAGGCGGGGGTGGAATTGCGCTTGTTGGGTCGATACAGGGGGTCGGCGTAGGTGAGGGCGTGTTCGTGGCCGTGGCCGTGTTCGTGGCCGTGGGCGTGTTCGTGGCCGTGGCCGTGTTCGTGGCCGTGGGCGTGTTCGTG
>Ga0187827_10006633_pt1 | contig 13159 bp, 13 predicted proteins | sample ETNtaG_39_FD_167969 | JGI IMG/M metagenome (GOLD analysis project Ga0187827, IMG submission 167969) | Marine microbial and viral communities from oxygen minimum zone, Eastern Pacific Ocean - ETNP2014_SV_150_PacBio MetaG (Illumina Assembly) | ecosystem: Environmental > Aquatic > Marine > Hypoxic... | reverse complement strand
GTTCGTAGAGTAGCGAAACCCCAAGGATATGAAATTCTCGCACCGGTTTCCGGCTCTCAAGGGAGGCGAGAGGCGCTCCCAATTCCTTGAGTTTGTCCTCGAAATCCTCCCAGGGCATGAAAACCCGCTCCGCAGCGATATCATCCCGCTCATTCAGCAGATGATAGAGAATCCGGATGCCGTTATGAGACATCCCGACTTCGTAGGTGTCCGGAAATGCAAGCGCAACAAGATTCTTCACCCGACTCAGGTCCTTCCGGATGACATTCACCTCGTTGCCCAGATAACGCGAGGGCTTTTCTATGAACGGAAAAATATCCCTAGAATAATCCACATATTCAGAGGCCACTCAAAAACTCCGTCAAAAAAAGTTTCGGCCGCTCAGCTTCCGAATAAGGCCGGCCGCCGCAGCTTATGGGTCTGATTCAAGCTTTTTCATATTGGCTGAAACCTTGAATTATTACAACACTGCCGGCGAACTCCGGGGTGGTGATAATTAAGGTAAGTCTTTGATTGATAGATAGTTAGAAATACTGGTAGAATGGAAGCGAACTCCTCCGCCTGATTCGGACGTTTAGCACCAAACCCACGGCGATAAACGAGGTCAATGACGCGCTTCCGCCGTAGCTGACAAAGGGCAGGGGTATGCCCACGATGGGAAATATCCCCAGGGTCATCCCAATGTTCAGCATCGTATATAAAAAGAAGGAAGTCCCCACTCCGACGGCGATCAGCGTCCCCTCCTTGTCGGCGGCATTCAGGGCAGTTTGGAAACAGCGTTGGATGAACACCAGAAACAAGATCAACAGGACGGCTCCTCCCACGAAACCCAGTTCCTCGCTCAGCACTGAAAATATGAAATCCGTATGCTTTTCAGGGAGGAAATGCAGCCGGCTTTGCGTCCCCTGGAGCAGTCCCTTCCCCCAAATCTCTCCGCTGCCCACCGCAATCTTACTTTGCATGCTCTGATACCCGGCCCCCAAAATATCGGCATCCGGATTGAAAACCGTCAGAATTCGTCTTTTTTGGTAATCCTTCAGAAATAACCAACCTACCGGTAAAACGGCGACGCCGGCCGAAGCCAGATAGAGCAGTACCCGCCTCTCCATCCCCACGACGAGAACCATCACCACCGCGATCATCAAAATCGTCATCGCGGTTCCGAGGTCCGGCTGCCTGGCCACGAGACCTACGGGAATGATGACCAAAATAAAAGGAATAATCAGGTCCCGAAATTTTAGGGGTTCGGTGGATTCCCGTGTTCCAAAGTAGCGGGCTATCACCAGGATGACCGCCAGTTTCGCCAGTTCGGATGGCTGCACGCGGACAGGGCCCATGACAATCCATCGCTTGGCGCCGTACACAACTCTGCCGATAACGAAAACCAAAACGAGCGATGCAACCACAACCGCATAAAATAAATAGGAAAGCTTTGAAATCGTGTGGTAGTCGAAAACGAGGATGGTGGAGAGAAGACAGAGCCCGAGAGCGGACCACAGCGCTTGTTTCCAGTGAAGAGCGTTGGCCAGAAAAACGGCGTTGGAATGGATGGCGCTGAAAATCATCAAGACCCCGAATCCGGAGAGCCCGATTATCGAGATGACCATTAGCCAATCAATCTGCCCGAGGACTCTGCGGAAGGGGGTGAGTGGTGCCAGTGAAGTATCGATGCCCCTCATGGAGCGATTCCTCCAGGTGTGTTCCGTCTGGAGGTGGCTCGGCTCAGGAAATCACCGGCCGAGGCCAGAACCTTTTTCGATTTTTTTACTTTGAGGTAGGAGGCGATTAGTTTCCGCGCCACGGGAGAGAAAAAGGAACCGGACCTCCCCGCGTGCTCTCCTAATATGGCAACGGCTATCTGGGGGTTCTCAAACGGTGCGTAGGCGACAAACCAGCCATGGTCCCGGAACTTGCGGGGCAGCGATTCGGGTTTCCTCTTTCGTCCGGTGATTGAAAGGCGCACCGTTTGGGCTGTTCCGGTCTTGCCCGCAACCCCGATGCCCGGGATAGCCGTTTTCCTAGCGGTTCCTCTTGGGCCGTTGACCACCTCCCATAATCCTTGTTGGACCTTCTTGAAAATTTCCGGCTTGATTGGAATTTGGCGAATGGCTGTAGGTTTATGTTCGAAAACGATATTTCCGTTTTCTTCGAACACCCTCCTAACGATAAAAGGCTTCCATAAAGTGCCGCCGTTTGCGGTTGTCGCTATGAGATTCGCCGCCTGAATCGGAGTGATTAGATTATATCCCTGTCCGATGGATACGCTGATAGTATCGCCAGGATACCATCGCTCCTTGACTCGCCTTCTTTTCCACTTGTCGGATGGAACCAATCCTCCTTTTTCTCGAGGGGCGAATCCAGTTGGGGAGCCCAGGCCAAACATCTTGGCAACCGCAGCGATTCGGCTAATCCCGAGTTTGTTTCCCGCGTTGTAATAATATACGTCGCAACTTTGGGCGAGAGATTGGACCAAGTTGATATGGCCGTGTCCGCTCCTTTTCCAGTCGTTGAAGATCCTGCCGCCAAAGGGGAAGGTCCCGTTGCAATAGAAGGTTTCTTCGGGAGTAACTACTCCTTCGGATAAGGCCGCAAAGGCCATGACAATTTTGAATATCGACCCAGGAGAGTACTGGCCCCGAAGGGCCCTGTTTTGAAGCGGTTTTAAGGGGTCTTTCGTGAGGGCCCGCCAATCATCTCCGCTCAAAATACCTCCTGCGAATTTGTTGGGATCGAGGGAGGGTTTGCTGACCATGGCCAATATTGCGCCTGAGGAAGGATCGATGGCAACGATGGAGCCTTCGTATTCCTTGAAAAGCTCTTCGGCTTCGGATTGGAGCTTGTAATCGAGAGTGAGTTGAATGTTAAAACCAGGCTTGTTAATGAAGGGTCGAATGACGCGAAGTTCTCTTCCGTAAGCGTCTACCTCCACTTGCTTGAATCCGGTTTCTCCCCGCAGGAATTTTTCTTGAGAAAATTCCACGCCAGATTTACCGATTAAATCGCCTTGCCTGTAATTAAGTTTCTTTAATTTCTTGAGTTTTTGTCCGCCTATTTCGCCAAGATAACCGATGAGGTGGCCTGCGTCATATCCGTTTGGATAATGCCGGAGCGGTTCGACCTGAATGAAAACGCCTGGAAGTTCCGGGCGATGTTCCTCAAGAAATCCCACGGAACGGCGATCGGCGTCCGCCTTAATGAGGTAAGGCCGAAAAGGGCTTGCTCTTCGAATCTTCTTGTGAAGCTCTTCGTAGGATTGGTTTGTTGCCATGGACAACAGTCGGATTTCTTCTTTCAGATTATTTGCTTCTTCCTTGATGATGTAAACGTTGAAGGAAGGCCGATTGTCCGCAAGGACATTTCCGCTGTTGTCAAAAATCAAGCCTCGCGGGCTCCTTACAATCCGAGAGGCAATCCGGTTATTCTCGGAGAGGGAACGAAATTTTTCCCCTTGAATGACCTGGAGGTTCCAGAGGCGCGCGAAAAGCCCAATAAGAATTACGGCGGATATGGCCGCCAGGATCTTGACCCGTTTTCGGAGCGCATCGGGGATATTCGTATTCTTGCGTTGAGGTAAATTATTCATAATGTTCTATGATCTGTTGGGATAGGGTATGCCGAGAGATGAAGGAACGATCCGACCTTCGATTATGCTCAATAAATGAATGGCGAATGGCGCCAACACAGTATTCAAGATGATCGTTTTGAGCGAATCAAACCAGTAGTTCGTGGAAATTCCAAGTTCGGGTTGAAATAAAAGTGAAAGAAGCGCCCACAAAACAACATCGAACAAGGTGGTGAGGAATCCGAGAGTGGCCAGAAAAAACCAATTGCGCCTTGCGATATTTCTTACCAATCCACCGGTCAGGTACCCCAAAAGCCCCTTGGATAGCGAATTAGAGCCAAGCAACCCCCCCGACAGGATGTCCTGGAGCAACCCCAGGAAAAACCCCGTGACAAGTCCGCTTTCCGGACCCCGCCGCACGCCGATATAAAGTGTGGCTAGCAGCATGGCGTCAGGCCGGGCGGTTGTCCAAACGAAAAAATATTCCGTGAAGGTCGTTTGAAAAACGATGGCTCCCGCCGCGGCGAAGATATAGAAGAGAACGGTCATTTCCAGGGGTTATCCTTAAGTGTGGCAAGAACAATCAGAACTTCCTCGAGCTTGTTGAAATTCACGGTGGGTGTTGCCCTAACTTTTTGGAACAGTTGCTTCCCCTTACCTGAAGCGATTAACACGCGAGCGACCGGAAGACCCTTGGGGAAAATACCACCCAGGCCTGACGAAATAAGAAGATCTCCTTCTTTGACATCGGCGTCGGCCGGTATGTACCTAACCTCACCTTCGTTCCTGGCGGAAATCGAGAAAACCCCTTGTTCCCTTGTCCTTTGGACGATCACATCAACCGAGTTGCGCGAATCTGTTATCAAGAGAACCTGACTAACCGTTTGGCCGGCCCGGAAAATTCTTCCGACAATTCCCTTTTGGTGAAGGACCGGCATATTCCTGCGAATTCCATTTATTCGCCCTTGATCGATAATCAATATTTTCCCGTATGGGCTTTGGTTGCGCCCAACGATTTGCGCGAGCCGAAATCCATCTTTCTTGCCGGGGACGCCTCCCAACAGTTCCTCCAGTCGCTTGACCCGGGATTGAAGCTCCTGGGCTCGAACTGAGATGCCTCTTAGGGAGGCAAGTTCACTCAATAGCTGGTCATTTTCTTCTCGAAGCCCGCGAAGAGCGATGTAACTGTTCCAGATGTCGCTCATCCATCTTTTCGGGGCCGCCGCCGTTTCAACGAGGGGCCCCGATATTCCCAGAGCTATTTCCTCGAAGACCGTTGTGCCTCCGCGCCGGCGGGCACTGAAGGACATGAGGACGAAACAAACGAGGAAGAGAGCCGTCAGAAGAGTGGCGTTACGCCGTTCTTGGAGGATTTCGAGCATCTATCCGTTTTCCGTCGGTTGACGAGAAAAGCGCGGCATCGAATCTAAAGCGGTGAAAATTAAACGGCGAGTTTGCCAAGGAGGTCCAGTTCATCGAGCACCTTCCCCGTGCCCATTACCACGGCTGAAAGCGGATCTTCGGCAACCGTGACGGGGAGGCCGGTTTCCTCCCGAAGGAGAATGTCCACGCCCCGGATCAGACTTCCTCCGCCCGCAAGGACAATGCCCCGATCGACAATATCCGCTGCAAGTTCGGGCGGAGTGCTTTCAAGAGCGCTTCGGACTGCTTCTAGGATCGCGTTCACGGGCTCGGAAAGCGATTCGCGGATCTCCTCGTCGCTGACCACAATTGTCTTGGGAATGGCGGCGACGAGATCACGCCCCTTGATTTCGATAGTTTTCCTCTCGCCTACCTGGTAAGCCGAGCCGATTTCAATCTTAATCTCCTCGGCCGTTCGCTCGCCGATGAGGAGATTGTAGTTGCGCTTGATGTAGCTGATGATCGCTTCGTCCATTTCGTCTCCGCCCACGCGGACGGATTGGGCATAAACGATCCCGGCCAGGGAAATGACTGCGACCTCGGTCGTCCCGCCTCCAATATCCACGATCATGGACCCGCCCGGCTCCTCGATCGGAAGGCCGACGCCGATGGCCGCCGCCATCGGCTCTTCGATGAGGTACACCTCCCGAGCGCCGGCGTTCTCGGCGCTGTCGCGTACGGCACGCTTTTCGACTTGGGTAATCCCCGATGGAACGCATATCACCATCCGCGGTCTTACGAGGGTTTTTCTGTTGTGAACTTTTTGGGTGAAATAGCGCAACATGGCTTCTGTAATATCGAAATTAGCGATGACTCCGTCCTTCATCGGTCTGATGGCGACGATATGTCCGGGGGTTCGGCCGAGCATGGCCTTGGCCTCGTTTCCCACGGCGAGGATCTGTTTACTGTCCTTGTGGACGGTGACGACGGAGGGTTCCCGGAGGACGATCCCCTTGCCCTTCACATAGACGAGCGTATTTGCGGTCCCGAGGTCGATGGCCAAGTCGTTGGAGAACAGGCCCAAGATGGATTTGAGGACCATATCTGAGGGAATCCCGCTGGGCTGATGGGCGCACATGTTTAAAAACCGACTTGTTTTGTAGCACCCGGAGCCAGAGAAATCAAGTAATAACCAGTATTTAGGGGGAATATGCCTTTTCGTGCCCCGGAGCGTGAGCCAGCGGGATGGCACCGGCCCAGGATGTTCTCGCTTTCCGCTTAAAGGGTGGCCGCCGTTGCGGCGATGGGCGCGCTGAGCTACCCTCAATTTCCATTTTCGGTATGTTCCGCCCTGGCGAGCTTCGGGGGCGAATTTTTTCGGGAGAAAAGTTTAAATGCTTCGGTTTTTACGGGAAAAGGGAAATACCTGGTTGCTCAAGGGCCTTTTGGGATTCGTGGCGCTCACCTTCGTCTCATGGGGGGGGTATTCCATGTCCTCGCGCCAGGCGGTTCCGGGCGGGCGGGTCGCGGCCTGGGTGAATGAGACCCCGATCACTGTGAAGGAGTTCGAGAACCGCTACTTCCAGCAGGCCGAACTCATGCGAAGACAGTTAGGCGACAACTTCACGCCCGAGCTCGAGAGGCAGCTGAACCTCCGCCGCGCTACTTTCCAGCAAGTTGTTTCCGAAAAACTCCAACTCGAGGAGGTCTCGCGTCTGGGCATCAATATCGTGGACGACGAGGTGGCGATCAGCATCCAGGAAGAGCCCTCGTTTCAGATTGCGGGCCGCTTCGATCAAAACCGCTACCGGCAGATATTGCAGCAGAACCGGCTGAACCCAAGACAGTACGAGGAATTGCAACGGCGCGCTCTGGCCACCGCGCGCCTTCGCCGTTACCTGGGGCTCGGTGCGACGGTGAGCGAAAACGAAATCCGATCCGCCTTTCGATGGGCAAGCGAGCGGATTCAAGTTGAAATGCTCCAGATTGATCCTACGGAATTTGCCGCCGAGGTTCCCGTCAAGGACGATGATCTCGGCGCCTATTTCGATAAAAACAAGGAAGCCTTCCGGGCCGGCGAAAAGCGTAGGAGCCGGTGGTGGTATCTTCCCTTTGAAGCCGTCTCGGGGGAGGTCACGCTGACCGAGGGGGAGTTGAAGACCCACTACGAGAAAACTCGCTCACGCTACAAGGAAAATGAAACGGTGGCGGTTCGCCAAATTCTCAAAAAAGTATCCCCCGATGCCGGCAAAGAAGCGTTGGAAAAAGCAAAGAGCGAGATCTCCGGCATCCGGAAGGAGATATTGCAGGGCAAGGATTTCGCCGAGATGGCGAAAGCCGATTCTGAGGGTACAAACGCCTTGAAGGGCGGGGAGTTGGGGACTTTCGAGCGGGGCCAGCTTCTCCCTGAACTTGATAAGGTCGTGTTTTCCTTGGAAGAGGGAAAAATCAGCGAACCTGTCCAGACCTCCTTTGGGGTCCACCTGTTGAAGGTCTCCCGGCGCAGGGCCGCCCGCGTGGCTCCTTTCGAGGAAGCGCGAAAAAAGGTGGAATCCTCCTTGAGAGTCGAAAAAGCCCGTGCGCTGGTCAAGAAGAAAATGCGCCTTCTTCGCTACGACGTGGAGGACAAGAAACCCGAGACCGAAATCCCAGGTCTTCAAAAAGGAGAGACCTCCTATTCTGAAATTAAGACCCGTCCTGTTTCCTTCCCCGATGAAAGAGGCCTTTGGCCCGCCGTTTTCGACTTGAAGAAGAAGAGTGAACTGTCCGGCGAAAAAAAAGGCGACAAGGGTGTCATGTTTTTCCAATTGTTGGATATTAAGGCCTCCGCCGTGCCTGATTTCAAGGAAGTTAAGAAGGCGGTGCGCAAGAGATATGTTTTAGAAAAATCCGGGGAGATTGCCGATCGGAAGTCGAAGGTTTGGCTCTCCGAACTCCAGAAAAAAGAAAGGGCGTTCGAGGATTTGGCGGTTCGGCTGAAAGTGAAAATCATGAAGCCAAAGGCATTTTCCCGGGGAGACGCTCCCGGGGAAATCAATAAAAATTCCGGTTTTGTCAATGGATTGTTTCGCATCAAAAAAGGCGGATTCAACCGTTCCCGCTCTCAGGGGAAGATGTATATCATCCGAATCGCCGAAGAACCTGCCGCCGATATGTCGAAGTACAAGAAGGAAAAAAGGGAGCTTCGCAAAAACCTTCTTGAGGAAAAAAGAAGATTAATCTTCCTGCAACGAATGGATGATTTGAGAAAAGGGGCGAAAATTCGGATCGAGGGAGGGTTCTCTTTCTAACGTAGTTAACCTCGCCGGGTTTGCGGCTACCCGCAGGGTTTACCGCCAAAAATCCTCCCGGTCCTCGGGCCGCACTTCATGTTTTTCCTGGATTCGTTTTTCGAATTCGGCTGTTACTTCCTCCTTCCGCGACTTTTGCTGAGCCATCAACTCGTTGAATCCGGGGGTCTTCTTTTTGGCGGCTTCGGCGAACGGGTCCTTCACATGATGCCGCGCAATGGAAATGAGATCTCCCCTGATTTCGATTTTGAGTTGATTTCCCGGAACCATACCGAGTGCTTTCATCACTTCCTTCGGCAAGCGTATCCGTCCTCCGTCTCCAATCTCTTGAATGTAAATGTTTTTGTCTTCCATGTCGGCATTCTCCCGTGCTTTGTTATTCTCCGGCCAGGCCGTAAGCCCCTTTTTCGCGTAGCGTTACGTTGGGGCCGGGCGGGGAGTAGATGACAACGTACTTTAACGGTTTGTCGCCCGTGCTGCTCACTTCGTGCACCATTCCCGGAGGAACGAACACGGCGTCTCCCTCGGTGACCTCGAGGCGCTCATCTTCGATTCGAATGATACCTGTTCCGCTGAGTATGTAGAATCCGTGTTCCTCGTTGTCGTGCTTGTGGGCCTTGGAGGTTAGTCCCGGATCGAATTCGTTGACAAGCAGCGCGAATTTCTTGGCGCCAACGCTCTCTTCGTCGAGAAGAATGCGAAAAACACTTCTGCCGCCGGGGACCGGCAAATCACCGGTTGCGGCGTCCTCACGGCGGATTCTGTATGTTTTTTGGGTCATGCGCGTCTCTCCGAAAACTGGCGGTACATGTGGTTGAGGGAGCCGTGTCCGCTTCCCAACTCAAGGGCGTGTTCGATGGCTCCCTGAATGTATTCTTTCGCGGCAGTCAGGGCGTCCCGGACCGGCTCTCCCTTTGCGAGTCCGGCGGCGATGGCGGATGAAAGGGTGCAACCCGTCCCGTGCGAGTGGGGCGTATCCACGTAACGGCCTTCAAGAATGAATATGTCATTCCCATCGTAGAATACATCGGTCGCGCCCCTGGTGATATGGCCGCCTTTCAGGAGAACGGATTTGGCGCCGAGGCTGTGAAGACGTTTGGCGGCATCTTTCATTTCGCCTAGATTCTCGATTCGTTCGATGCCGAGGATGTCCCTTGCCTCCTCGGTGTTGGGCGTGATGATCTCCGAGAGGGGGAAAAGACGATTGACGAGGGTTTCAACCGCATTTTCGGCCAGCAGGCGGTCCCCGCTTGTTGCCACCATTACGGGGTCGAGGACAAGGAGATTGATGCCATATTCGGCAATTTTTCTGGAAACGACCTCTATTACCCTAGAATCAGTCACCATCCCCACCTTGGCCGCTGCGACCGGGAGATCCGAGCAAATCGAATCAAATTGCTTAGCGATGAAGTCGGCCGGAACAGGGTGCACCCCTTGAACGCCAACGGAATTCTGAGAGGTGAGGGCGGTGATGACGGTGGTCCCGAATACACCGAACGCGGAGAAGGTCTTGAGATCAGCCTGAATACCTGCTCCGCCTCCGGAGTCCGAGCCGGCGATGGTGAGTGCGACGGGAAGCTCTTTCGAATGGTTTGTGGGGGCCATCGAACATCCCCTTAAAAGTAATTATATGACATAAAATCAAAAGGTTATAGAAGCTAACTTTGGCGTTTGAAAGAGTGCTCAAAAGCCTTAAGTTGATTTTGAATTTAACACCTTTGATTGGGAGAAACTATCCATTAGGGATTGGAGGGATAGGCAAAATAAGGTGAGTGATTTCATGCATTTGGAATTAATCTTGACAAAATAAATCGGGAATTATAGGGTCACACCCTGAAGTTGCGGGTTCACCTGCATGGGGTCGTCCCTGAAGTTGCGGGTTCGCCTTCATAAGTGAGGGTTTTATGGCTCTGGGGACGCGAGGAAGACCATCTCAGGTGCTGCGAGCGCTTCCGAATGTGCTCGAAAACATCGGAGGCACCCCCTTGGTCCGCCTGTGCAACCTGCCGGACCCTCATGGGGCCCGGATTTATGCCAAAATCGAGGCGATGAACCCCGGCGGGAGCGTGAAGGATCGCATCGCCCTCAGCATGGTACTCGACGCTGAGCATCGCGGCCTCCTCAAGCCGGGCTGCACCATTGTCGAGCCCACCAGCGGAAATACCGGCATCGGCCTCGCCATGGTGGGCGCGGTTCGCGGCTACAAGGTGAAAATTGTCCTATGCGAGAGCATGAGCCATGAGCGTCATGCCCTGCTCACCTCCTACGGCGCCGAGGTTGTATTGACCGACTGCGACCAGGGGATGTACGGGTCGGTCCTCAAGGCCGAGGAAATAGTGGCCGAAAACATGGATTATTATATGCCCCAGCAGTTCAAGAACCCCGCCAATCCGGAGATTCACCGCCGGACGACGGCGCGGGAGATTGTCCGCGACATGGGCGCTCATGCGGTGGACGCTTTTGTCGCCGGGGTGGGCACGGGTGGGACCATCACCGGGGCGGGCGAGGTGCTCAAGGCCAAGAGTGGTGAGACGATCGTTGTGGGCGTTGAGCCGTCCGCGTCGCCGGTCTTGACCGGCGGGAAACCGGGTCCGCACCAGATTCAGGGAATCGGAGCCGGATTTATCCCCAATGTTTTGAACCGCGAGATCATTGACCGCATCGAGAAGGTTTCCGATCAGGATGCGTATGACATGGCCAAGGCCTTGAGCCGGGAGGAGGGAATCGCCGCCGGGATATCGAGCGGCGCCTCCGTGTGCGCGGCTCTTCGGATTGCCGGGGAAATGTCCCCGGACGAAAATGTCGTTGTCGTCCTGCCGGACGGCGCGGAGAGATATTTTAGTTTGGAGCAGTATTTTCGATAATATTCCACTAATCAGTATGGAGAGCGAGATGTCAGTGACGGTTCGAATCCCCACACCGCTTCAGGAGTTCACGCAGAACAAGGACGCGGTGGATATCGACGGAAGCACGGTCAAGGAAGTATTGGGAAATCTTGACGCCCAGTTCGCCGGAATGCGCCAACGGCTGTACGGCGATGACGGCAAGTTGCGCCGGTTCGTTAATATTTATGTCAATCAGGAAGACATTCGCTTTCTTAAGGGAGAGGACACCGAAGTGAGCGAAGGAGATGAGCTTTCCATCGTTCCCGCGATTGCCGGAGGAAGGTAGGAAATTTTGACTCTCGCCGAAAAGCAGGTACAGCGCTACAGCCATCATATCCTACTGCCCCAGGTGGGTGGAAAGGGACAGGAGCGGTTGCTTGCCTCGGCGGTCGCTGTTGCATTCGGCCCGGGCGGCGCGGGCGCTGCATCGGTGGCGGTGACTTACTTGGCGGCGGCCGGGGTGGGACGAATCGGCTGGTTGTCACTGACGGGCCCGGAAATGGCTGAATCGGGCTCTCTCGCCGAATTGATAGCGCTATACGCTCCCGGTGGTCCGGGAGAGTCCATTTCCGCGCTGAACCCGGACGCCCGCCTCAAGGTCATCGAGGGGGGCAAAGAGGAGATGGATGAATATGAGCTCCTCGTCTTGTCGGGTGATATTCGCCCTCTGGCCGTGGTTGCGGCCCGGTTCGAGGCGGCCGGAAAACCTGTGATCAAGGGGAGCCGAAATGGGTGGACCGGCGAGGTGGCAATGGGCCGGGGTGATTTGAGTAGAGATAGGTTGAAGCCGGACGAGGACGAGGAACCGGCTCCGGCCGCTCCTACTGAGGGAGTGCTTGGCTCGGTGATGGCTTCTGCGGCGCTATGCGCTCTTTTGAAAGGAAATAAACCGGTGGGGTCGACCGTGCAGGCCCGATTTGATCTGTCGCATGGCCTCTTCGAGGAGGCGGTGCGATGAAATGGGTCCTGATTACATCGGTAGGCAGGGATAAGGGAAATTGTGCATCCCACGGGACCCGGTTCAGAGGAACATGGGCTAATTATGGTGGAGATGACTGCGCACGGTATACGGAAAATTGAGGAGTCGCCAATACTGCGGCAGATAGGGAATACACCGCTCCTGCCGATCAAGTTTCTTGAAAAGGATTTCCCGGAAGTCGAGGTTTACGCCAAGGCGGAGTGGTTCAATCCCGGCGGCTCCGTGAAGGATCGTCCCGCTCTTTCCATGGTGAGGGACGGGATCGAACGCGGCCTCCTCGGGCCGGGCATCACACTGATCGATTCTACAAGCGGAAACACCGGAATCGCATACGCCATGATTGGGGCCGCGCTAGGGATTCCTGTCAAATTGGTCTTGCCCGAAAACGCGAGCGAGGAGCGCAAGGCCACGCTCCGGGCCTACGGCACCGATATCGTCTACTCGGACGCGCTCGAGGGCTCGGACGGGGCGCAAAGGCTGGCCGCCAAAATCTACGAGAAAGACCCTGAGGCGTATTTTCTGCCGTGCCAGTATGACAATCCCGCCAACCCGAGAGCGCACGAGGAGACAACGGCGCCCGAAATTCTGGAGCAGACTGATGGCCGCGTTGAGCATTTCGTCAGCTGCATGGGAACGACGGGAACGCTCGTCGGAACGGGCCGGGGCCTCAAAAAAAGAAAGCCCGGCGTGAAAGTGCATGCCGTGATGCCGTCGGACTCATTTCACGGCCTCGAGGGAATGAAGCATATTCCCACGTCGATCCGGCCGAGGATATATGATGAATCCGTTCACGACGAACTTATCCCCGCCTCGACCGAGGAGAGTTGGGACCTTTCCGAGCAGTTGACGCGGGAGGAGGGTGTTTTCGTGGGCCACTCGGGCGGGGCTGCTCTCGTAGGTGTGAGCGAGGTGGCCCGCAAGGTGGGCCGTGGCGTGATTGTGACGATTTTTCCGGACGGGGGCGAACGGTATCTCAGTGAAATGAGATAAGCGGGGGGTGGAGTTGCGGCTGACCCGGGAGCAAATCGATGTGATGAGCAGGCACGCCGAGGACGCCTATCCCGAGGAGTGCTGTGGTTTG
>Ga0187827_10006632_pt1 | contig 13160 bp, 12 predicted proteins | sample ETNtaG_39_FD_167969 | JGI IMG/M metagenome (GOLD analysis project Ga0187827, IMG submission 167969) | Marine microbial and viral communities from oxygen minimum zone, Eastern Pacific Ocean - ETNP2014_SV_150_PacBio MetaG (Illumina Assembly) | ecosystem: Environmental > Aquatic > Marine > Hypoxic... | reverse complement strand
CTGAAAAAGGAAAACCCGGAAAAGAAATTTATCCCGGTCTCGGAGCAGGCGGTCTGCCCCAGAATGAAGCTCATTACTTTGGATACTATTCTCTGGTCTCTGGAGAGAATGTCTCATCAGGTAAAAGTATCGGATAGAATCCGTTTCAAGGCAAAGGCTGCCGTTGACAAGATGCTTGAGGAATAAAACAGCTAAGACAGCGGGCCGCGGCCCGGGACGAAAATGAGGGCCTGGGCGGCTAGTGCTCAATACGTTGAATCTGGTAGTGTAACTTACCCACCGGTGCTTCTATCTCCACCATTTCTCCCTGCTCTTTACCGATAAGAGCCCGGCCCATGGGTGACGCACTGGAAATCTTGCCCCTGACCGCATCCGCCTCTCTGGGACTGACCAGCATGTAACATAATTCCTCAACGGAATTGACTTCGCAAAGGACGACATTATCACCAATACCCACTCTGAGGCTGGCCCCCTGCTGTCCATCAACAACAACAGCCGTCTTCAGAATCGCTTCCAGATCCATGATCCGACCTTCTATCCACCCACGCCTCTCTTTGGCTGCGTCCAGCGGTGCGTTCTCTTTAAAGTCCTTATCGGCAGCAGCTTTGCGCATCTCTGCAATCGCTTTAGGGCGCTCATCTTGAAGTGCCGTGAGCTCGGCCTCCATTTCGGCGTATCCTTGCCGGGTTAAAGAAATTATCTCGGGGGCACTTCTCGCTGACACGGCGGTTGATCTGCTTTTTCCCTTTCTGGCCTTGAGATGAATCGCCAGATTATTCTTACTCCACCCTTTCTTCTTAGCATAAAAAAGGAACATCCGTATCAACCCGAGCTTTCTAACGCAGTCGGCATCCGAGCGTGATAACTGCTCAGCGTAGTTGTCTACCTCAGCGGCGGCAATCCTGGGAAAAGTCCGTTCTCTCCCCAACCAGCGGATAAACTTATATACTTCTTGCTGGCTTACTCCACTTTCTCCGGGGGGTAGGTCTGCCAGATAAAGACTGGCCGCCTCTCCCAAACTGGGATTCTGACCACCATTGGTCATATTCTAGGCTCCTTCCTGAAAACACTGGGGATTTCTAGCAATCAAGCCCACCCGACCTTTGGGAACTCTGGTAAAGCGGTTAACGGAAAAGCAGAATCCAGACTGCATCCTTTCAAACTGGTGCCTTAAAGAGTATAGCACCTTGATACCCCTTCATCAACTTCGTCCCCTGCCTACCCTTCCCGGGGGAAGAGGTAGCTTTATTTTTTCAACGGTCCTGGATAATGCCCGGTGCCCCATTATTCTCAATACCGCCTTGCCAGGCCAGTCAAAAGATAAGTCATCCGCTTTGAGCAGAGCCTCATCAACCCCATTTGTCTTCATTATGTCAAACACTCTATCAATCTGCCTGTCACTCAGCAGCGCGAAAAACTTGCGCCCCCAGTCGGCTGCTCTCAACTCGCCCGTCAGTTTCTTCTTCCAGGCTTTCTCGTAATTAGACAGGTGTTTCGCCGACAAGTGATCATCTTCCAAAGCCTGCTGCAAATGATCGGCCGCGATATCAGCGCACATCAGACCAAAGTAGATGCCCCCACCGGTGGTCGGTTTTACCTGTCCGGCAGCGCTCCCCACCACTATTATCCTGTCACTGTAGGTCCTGGCCAAGGGTTTCAAAGGGACTTTGGCGTAGCTAGGCTTAACTTCAGTCGAGACTATTTTCCCTTGCGCTGCCAGGGAAGAAACCAACTTATTCAAATAGAAACCAGATCTGCGACGGGATAACAGACCTGCCAAGGCTCGCCGGTGTGAGGTTGGCACCAGCCAGGCAAAAAAGGCCGGAGCTGTCTGTCGGCCCAGGTAGATCTCCACTTCATCCAGGCCGTTTGTTTCCACCTCAGCTTGAACTCCAATTGTAAAGTCACCAACCCTGCCCAGACCCAATTCATCAACCAGCTTCGAGCCAGAGCCGCCAGCCACAACCACCGCTTTCGCCTCAAAGCGGTCCAGCTCCCCTGGCTGACGTCCCGATTCGATCGTAACCCCGCCATCGCCTACCTTTACGTTCGTGACCGGACTATTCAACAAATATTCGGCGCCTTCATCTTGAGCCCGTCTGGCCAAAGACACGTTAAAAGCCGCCCGGTCGACAATACAAGCTTGGGGCTTTTGCCTCCTCAGGCTGATTAGCTTTGCAGATGGTGAAAATACCTTGGCCCTATTCGCCTGTCTGTAAACGACTCTTTTATCAATTTCGAACTGCTCGAGGCACTTCTGGCTTATGATGCCGGTACAGCAAACCGGTTCACCCAGGCTCTCTTTCTGCTCCATTACCACCACGCGCCGCCCCATCTCGGATAGCCTGTAGGCTACCCGGCTTCCGATAGGTCCTCCCCCGATAACTGCTACATCGTACATCTGTATTCTCCCCAGCCTGAGGCAGAGCACTAATCAACATCAACGTCTAAAGAAACTGACGAGCGGTATGAGGGGATCGCCTCGACGGCGACAAAGCTGGAAAGCGCTTCCTGCCGTCGAATCTGCCGGTAACTGGCCGAAGCGGCGTTTTCCAGGAACCAGCCAATAAAGGCTATCCAGACACCTTCAAACCAACTCAATTCAAAAGGGCGCCGGAAGATTATTACTATGCCACCAATAATAAAGAGGTACCCAATACCCTGCCCCAGGCGCATGGCAATCCGACTTGCCCGGATATAGCTTCCTGTAACATACCACAAAAGCGAGCGGAAAATGCGCCCGCCATCTAGGGGAAACCCCGGAATCAGATTGAAGACAGCCAGCATCGTATTCATGAGAGCCAGCCAGAAAACCATCACCGCTATCGGTTCAGGTAATCCAGGTATCACTAGAAACAAAGCAAAAACCCCACCGATCAACAGGCTGGAAACAGGACCGGATACCGCCATTCTTAACTCAGCACCGGGTCGCGTCGCTTCTTTGGTCATCTGAGCAACTCCACCAAAAATGAAAAGAGTAATACTTTCAACCGGGATGCCATTGGCTCTGCCTACCAGGCCGTGAGCCAACTCATGGGCAACTACAGAGGCGAAAAACAAGAGACTGGTGGCAATGGCTATCAGCCAATTCTCCCATTCAGAGTAGTGGGGAGAAACCAGCAGCCCGGTTACCACGATAAATATTACGAACCAGGAAAAATGTAGCCTGAACTTTATGCCGAATAGCCTGCCCAGGTTAAATGCTTTGCCCATTTTAGTTACATCAGTCAGAAAAGAGGAGCGATTTTCTCAACTCAAACATGGCCCCGGCGGCAATGTGTTGTTTCCTCCGGGCTCTGCTGACAGCCCTGTTACCGTTACTAGCAGCCACACCGATATAGGTAGTACCCATTGGTCTCCCCTCCGTCTCCTCTGTCGCCGTAGAACTGATCCCGATATCAGCCTTTAGCAAATCTCTGGCTGCTTCCGCCATTGCCCGAGCTACTTCAGGGCTGGCGGCTCCGTACCGAGAGATAGTTGCGACATCAACACCAAAAGCTACCTTTGTTTCGTCAGAACAGGCGATCAAACCTCCCTTAAAAAAGGAGGCACTTTCCGGAATATCAGTGATACCAGCCGCCAGCCAGCCGCCACTAAAGTCTTCCATAACAGCCAGAGTCAATCCTTTCTCAACCAGCAGACTCCCTGTCAAGGCTTCCAGAGTATCATCATCAGCCCCCCAGATATACTCTCCCAGGGCCGCCTTTATGCCAGCTTCGCCCTCGACCAATATTTTTTCAGCTTGCTCCCGGCTTTCGGCCTTAGCCGCCAGGCGCAGGTGAATGCCATCGGGTTTAGCGTAAATTCCCAGCGTAGGGTTGTTTATGGCCAATAACGGAGAAACTAATTCGCCCACTGCACCCTCTGACAGACCAAAAGTCTTCAACGTCCTGAGCAGAATAACAGCCCCCGAACTCTCAGGCAGTCCCGGTACAACCCTTTGCTGCCACATCTCATGTAGCTCTCTGGGCGGACCAGGCATCGCTACCAGAATCCGGCCGTCCCTTTCCACCCACCATCCAGGGGCAGTTCCCAGCGGATTGGGGACAGGCTCGGCGGAAGGAATAGTATTGGCTTGCTTTAGATTACTGAGCGGCATGTCCCCACCCGTCCGGCCAAAACGTTCCCGTAATGCCTTCTCCAAGGACGGGTCAACCTCCAGCGTTTCACCCAGCATCTCGGCGATAGCTTCTCTCGTCAGGTCATCCCCGGTTGGTCCCAGGCCGCCGCTGGTCAAAATAAACTCTGAGCGCTGCCAGGCACGCCTTAGCACCTCTACCAGTCTTCCTTGATTATCATCCACCTGTGAAACCCAGTACAAGTCTATCCCCAGTGGGGGTAATTGACCAGCTAGATAGGAAGCGTTCGTGTCCGTAATTTCACCTAGAAGAATCTCGGTACCAATGGAAATAATTTCTGCTTTCACTAATATACTTTCCTGTCCAATGAATCCTTGGCTAAAACGTGTCTGTTTCTTCAAGTTGGTGTGTCAATATTAACATGACAGAGCCGGAAGAGCAATTGAACTTCTAGTTTAGAATGTCCTCCATCACCAACTGTGATCAAGCACTTTTCCGCGCGTTCAGCAGCAATGATATAATACGGCTGTCATGGAAATACTGATTGCCGGCTCCGAGAAATTAGGATTGACCATTAACTCTGAGCAGCTTGAGCAGTTCAATATCTACTACCGGGAACTGACAACCTGGAACCGGCGAATGAACCTCACCACCATAACTGACTATGAAGAGGTGCAGCTAAAACATTTCCTGGACTCGCTCACCATAACTCTGGCACTAGGGCAACACCAGGTCGGCACCAGCCTAGGCATTATCGATGTCGGCACCGGGGCCGGACTACCCGGCTTGCCACTTAAGATCATGTTGCCTGAGACCAGGTTGGTGCTGCTCGAGGCAACAGCCAAGAAGGCAACCTTTTTGCATCGTCTCACAAACGAACTGGGCATGGTGGATGTTGAAATCATAACCGGCCGAGCCGAGGAAATAGCCCATCGATCACGGTACCGGGAGAACTTTGACAGAGTGCTGTCCCGGGGGGTTGCTCCGATGGCAGCTCTGGTTGAACTAACCCTGCCTTTTTGCGCCATCGGTGGCAGCCTTATCGCCCAGAAAAAAGGGAAGATTGAAGGGGAGATGAACCAGGCGACCAACGCCATCAGCCTGTTGGGCGGGAGTCTCCGAGAGGTGAGGAGGATCAAATTGGAGGAATTTACTGACCAACGCCAGCTAATAGTTATCGACAAAATTTCGCCAACTCCTCTTCGGTACCCCCGCCGCCCCGGCATACCAGCCAGGAGACCGCTCGTTTAGCAGGAACAGCCAGTAGAGACCAACCCTGAGCATCATCCGCACCAAGATTAGATATGGCTGAATGTATCATTGTATAATAGAACAACAGTTTGGAGATGCTGATGAATCCCCACACCTCGGATGAGCAACAGATAGACGATGCCGTTGTCCAGCGCTATTTTGATGGCGCCTGGGGTAAGGAAGCCGCCACTGTCAGCATGATGGCCCATGAGCACAACCTGCCGGGCAGTGCTGCCCGCTATAGAATAAGCCAGGAAATACGAACTATTGACGGTTGGTTGGACTCGGTGTCTGACTCGGGGCGAGTGCTTGATGTCGGTTGTGGAGCCGGGGCCTGGGTTGAGATTTTCGCCAAACGTTATGGAGAAGTCGTCGGAGTAGAGCGTAGTCCCCTGATGGTAAAGGCCGCAAGAGAAAAGGTGGCGCATCTACCCAATGCTGACATCCTCGAAGGCGACGGTCGTAAAGATCTTCCGGCAGGACCTTTCGAAATGATCTTCCTGGGTGGACTGTGTATGTATTTGAAGGACGCTGAGGTGGTGGAACTGCTCGATGATTTGAAACATCGGCTCAGTCAAGGGGGTTTGATCATCCTCCGGGAATCAACGGTACGGCAGGGAATATCCTTCGCCCGGGGCGACTACCAGGCTGTTTACCGAAGCGTAGAAACTTACCGGCAGCTGTTTGAGGTCGCAGGACTTCTAAACGTGGGAATCCAGAGGAATTACGGATATAACAGCATGGTGACAGCCGAGGAACTGGTCGATTTGCGTCGCAAGGTGCTCCCTTTCCTGCCCAAGGATTCACCAACTCTCGGCTCTTTAACCTGGGGTGCCCTCAGAGGCACTTCGCCAATCAGCTTCTGGGCTTTGCCCAGATTGCTCTCCCTGCTTAACATCGCCTGGCCGAAACTGCAGAATCACTTCTTCAGCCTACGTCCCGAGAAATAAGAACCCGGGTTAACTAGGCCCAATGATTATGAAGTAGGTAACCGTCATAATCAGGACGTAGGCAGTGACGAAGTAATACCAACGCCCCACCATTTTTCGCATCCGGAAAGGCGCGACGTGCAGGAACGCCAGAACAACTACAGTTGCGTAGAAGAGAACCGCGAAGGCAGCCTGATCCAGTACTCCGTCCAGCAGGAACACTAGCGCCACCACGAGCGGCGAAATATCTATCGATAGCCCGATGATTGTGCCGTCCCCGTGGACGCCGAAAGTATCAAAATAGGCTAGCCGGACGACGCCAGCCATGATTAACGCCAGAGCCCCCGGGAAGAACCAAGGACTGAAATTTCCATAACTCAGCAGGATAATAGCCGGACAGACCGCCGAACTGACGAGGTCAGCCAGTGAATCCAAATGGATGCCGACTGACCTCAGGACATAGCTTCTTTCCGGTATCCGGCGGGCCACAGTACCGTCATACCAATCGAACAACACGGCCCAAAGCATGGCAATCATTGCGGCATGGAAACTCCCCACCAGTGCCAGGTAGATCCCAAAAACCCCACTGCTGAGACCGAGCAGAGTTACGATATTGGGGAGGTCCTTGACAACAGATAAGATGGCCGGTCTCTTGTTAGCATTTCCGACGTCGGAGGGGTTAACCCAGATACCGGCAGAATTCGTCTCCAGTGGTTGAGTTGAGTCGTTCATTCTAAAGCTGTCTTCTCGTTTCCTTGATATGAGAAAAGCTCATTCTTCTGTTTCAAGGCGGGGCTGCAATAACAAAAATGCACCTTGACAACTGGATAGCGGAAGGAAGGAAATACACCGACTTTTTATAGGGTCGGTGACCGACCTAGGAGATAAGTTTACACACTCATTGTTCTCCTTAGAAAGGAGGTGATCCAGCCACAGCTTCCGCTACAGCTACCTTGTTACGACTTCGTCCCAATCGCTAGCCCCACCTTTGGCAACTGCCTCCCGATAAATCAGGTTAGCCCATTGACTTCAGGTGTTGCCAACTTTCATGACGTGACGGGCGGTGTGTACAAGGCCCGAGAACGTATTCACCGTAGTGTGCTGACCTGCGGTTACTAGCAACTCCAACTTCATGCAGGCGAATTTCAGCCTGCAATCTGAACTGAGGATGGCTTTCGGGATTAGCTCCAGATCGCTCTATTGCAACCCATTGTACCACCCATTGTAGCGTGTGTGTAGCCCAAGGCATAAGGGCCGTGCTGACTTGACGTCATCCCCACCTTCCTCCCCGTTGTGCGGGGCAGTCTCGCCAGAGAAAACAACTGACAACAGGGGTTGCGCTCGTTGCAGGACTTAACCGAACACCTCACGGCACGAGCTGACGACAGCCATGCAGCACCTGTGGCGGTTCCTGATTTAACAGGTCGCTTCCCTTTCGGGTCGCTACTTCCGTCATGTCAAGCCTTGGTAAGGTTCTTCGCTTTGCATCGAATTAAACCACACGCTCCGCTGCTTGTGCGGGCCCCCGTCAATTCCTTTGAGTTTTAGCCTTGCGGCCGTACTCCCCAGACGGAACACTTAACGCGTTAGCTTTGGCACAGAGGGGGTCGATACCCCCTATACCTAGTGTTCATCGTTTACAGTGTGGACTACCAGGGTATCTAATCCTGTTTGCTCCCCACACCTTCGGGCATGAACGTCAGAAACAACCCAGGAGGCCGCCTTCGCCACTGGTATTCCTCCCGATATCTACGCATTCCACCACTACACCGGGAATTCTACCTCCCCCTGTTGCCCTCGAGTTTAACAGTTTCGGATGATCCCTCTCAGTTAAGCTGAGAGATTTTACACCCGACTTGAGAAACCGTCTGCACCCACTTTACGCCCAGTAAATCCGGATAACGCTCGCCACCTACGTATTACCGCGGCTGCTGGCACGTAGTTAGCCATGGCTTATTCCCCAGGTACTGTCATCATTCATCCCTAGGAAAAGGGGTTTACAATCCGAAAACCTTCATCCCCCACGCGACGTCGCTGTGTCAGGCTTTCGCCCATTGCACAAAATTCCTTGCTGCTGCCTCCCGTAGGAGTCTGGGCCGTATCTCAGTCCCAGTGTGGCTGACCGTCCTCTCAGACCAGCTACTGATCTTAGCCTTGGTAAACCATTACCCTACCAACTAGCTAATCAGACGCAAGCCTATCCCCAAGCGCCCTAAGGCTTTAGTGAGGGGGCATTACCCCCACCACCACATACGGTATTAGCTCCGATTTCTCAGAGTTATCCCCTACTTAGGGGCAAGTTACTTACGTGTTACTCACCCGTTTGCCACTATCTTGATAAATCAAAACCGTTCGACTTGCATGCATAAAGCACGCCGCCAGCGTTTATCCTGAGCCAGGATCAAACTCTCATACTAAAAATTGACTTCGTTTGTTTGAACCTTCCTTCCGCTATCCAATTGTTAAAGTGCACTACAAACCCATTGAACATTATACCAGTTCCCTCAGGATTGTCAACATTACAGACAAGTCACTGAGTTACTTTTGCAGTATAACCTATTTCGGTCTCATTTCAAAATCTCTTAAACTACCTCTCTGCCCCAATCTTGTCGAACCCCCTTTTCTATCAAAGAGAGAAAAGAGGAATCCGTTCTGAGATCCTCCGTCATTCTTATTTCCCTTCTTTTCGATTAGTAATTGTGAAGAGGAACCTCCTTTTGAGTGTTTGATCACCTGAAGCGAATTGGACTTAGGTTGAACAGGGTGTCCGAGAGTGGCACCGACTCTCGCTCAAGAGTACTTTCTTTTGGTTGGGCAGTTAGGATTGAGGCATAATAGCCGGGAGCTAATGGATGAGTAAGAGCTGGCAGGCTTGACTTTTACCTCATTCATTTCTATAATACACAAGTCATTTAATCACTAATCTAAACATTAAACATTATTGTTCGAGAGAGCTTTAGGGTGGAGGCGGTAGCGGGGCGACTGGCCGGAAGCTGCCGAGGACTTTTTCACAAACCTGTAAGAGATGCCCGAGTGGCGCAATGGCAGCGCAGCCGACTTGTAATCGGCAGGTTAGTGGGTTCGAATCCCCTCTCGGGCTGGGCCGGTGGTCAAGATAAGCGAGCACTGGGAGGGATGCCGGAGCGGTTAATCGGAACAGACTGTAAATCTGTCGCCCTGACGGGCTACGCAGGTTCGAATCCTGCTCCCTCCACCATAGTTACGAATCCAATGACTGGGCTGGACATTTCCCTCGGATAATCTGTATAATAAAACGAGTTGCCCACATAGCTCAGTCGGTAGAGCACGTTCTTGGTAAGAACGGGGTCACCAGTTCGAATCTGGTTGTGGGCTTAGAGTAAAGGGAGGACATAATGGCTAAACAGAAATTTGAACGAAATAAGCCTCACGTTAACGTTGGGACTGTCGGTCACGTTGACCACGGCAAGACCACGCTGACAGCGGCCATCACCTTGGTGTTGTCCAAGCAAGGGGGCAGTAACGTCGGCTTTCGCTCCTTTGACAGCATTGATAATGCCCCGGAGGAGAGAGCTCGTGGGGTAACGATCGCCATCGCCCACGTAGAATATGAAACGGAAAAGCGCCATTATGCCCATATTGATTGTCCAGGGCATGCTGACTTCATCAAGAACATGATTACCGGCGCTGCTCAGATGGACGGAGCAATACTGGTGGTCAGCGCCCCCGATGGACCGATGCCCCAGACCAGGGAGCATGTGCTACTGGCCCGGCAGGTGGAGGTGCCCTATTTCGTGGTCGCGCTGAACAAGGTTGATGCCATGGAAGACGAAGAGCTTCTGGAACTGGTGGAAATGGAAGTCAGAGAACTATTGAGCAGGTATGAATACCCCGGTGACGACATCCCGGTGGTGCGAGTCAGCGCCCTGAAAGCCCTTGAATGTGGCTGCGGAACGAGGGAATGCGAATGGTGCGGACCTATCTTAACGCTGATGGACGCGGTCGACGATTATATCCCCACTCCGGTACGAGCCAAGGACCAGCCATTCCTCATGCCGGTAGAGGACGTTTTTAGTATCAAAGGTAGGGGTACTGTCCCCACAGGTAGAGTTGAGAGAGGCATAATTAAGGCCGGAGAAGAAATCGAGATTGTGGGGCTGCATCATGAGCCACGAAAAGTTGTGGCTACCGGTCTGGAAATGTTTCACAAAACCTTGGACGGAGCCGAACCGGGTGATGCCGTGGGCGTTCTGCTCAGGGGAGTGGACCGCTCTGAAATAGAACGAGGCCAGGTGTTAGCCGCCCCGGGCTCCATTAAGCCCCACACCTATGCCGAAGGGGAAGTCTACATCCTGAGTAAGGAAGAAGGAGGCAGACACACCCCCTTCTTTAACGGATATAAACCCCAGTTCTTTATCAGAACTACAGATATTACCGGATCCATTGAACTTCCCGATGGGATAGAGATGGCAATGCCCGGTGACAATGTGACCATGAAAATTAAACTTATTTATCCGGTAGCCTTGGAGAAAGGATTGCGTTTTGCTATCCGGGAGGGTGGCAGGACGGTGGGCGCCGGAGCATTCGGCAACATTATTGAATAGAGATGGCCAGAAAAACAGACGCTAGAATTATCATCCATCTTGCCTGCAATGAGTGCAGGGAGAGGACATATACGACTACCAAGAACAGAAGGAATGACTCTCAACGGATTGAGATTAATAAATACTGCCCCCGTTGCCGCGTTCACAGGACACACAGAGAGACAAGATAAAATAGCTGGCGGCAAGCTATCTCATTTAGCCAAGGCACAACCGGGGATGTGGTGGGGAATATTCTATGAAGCGTCGTGGCGCTACTGCCAGACAAAGCAGACAAAGACTCAAGTTCTTTGGCGATACTATCGGCGAGTTAAAAAAGGTAGTCTGGCTTACCAGGCGTGAGATAGTCTACCTGACCGGGCTGGTGCTTATTGTCGCCATTACGATGGGTATAATTCTAGGGGTTATTGACTATGGTTTCACCAGACTCGTCAATGACGTTTTCTTGGGCGGATAGAAACTTGCCAAGTTTCCAGATCGAACGAACAACTTTGACGGACTGGCTAGTCTTATTTGCATTTCAGAGTACTTACCTGAGTGAGGTCATCCGTGGATGAGAACGAGAACAATTGGTTTGTAATTCATACCTATTCCGGGCATGAAGAGCGAGTCAGAAAGAACCTGGAGCAACGTATTAAGCTCATCGAGTCCGGGGATGAGATTTCCCAGATAGTGATACCCGCTGAAGAAGAGGTAGAGGTTAGACGGGGACAGCGGCGCACCGTAGCCAAGAAAATATTACCCGGCTATGTTCTGGTCCAGATGAAGGTAAGTGATGAAAGCTTAAATATTGTGCTCAATACGCCGGGTGTTACCGGGTTTGTCGGTAGTGGCGGTAAGCCGGTCGCGCTACAGGACGAAGAAATTAACCAGATTCTGAAACAGATGTCCTCTGAAACACCAAGGGTCAAGGTCGGCTTCAAACAGGGACAGAGTGTGCGAGTAACCGATGGCCCCTTTACCGATTTTGTGGGGATAGTGGATGAAATTAGCGCCGACAAGGGCAAGGTTAAAGTGTTTCTTTCTCTTTTTGGGCGAGAGACGCCTGTTGAGCTTGACTTTTTACAGGTGGAGAAACTCTAGCTCCAGATGAATCTTGTGGCTAGGAGATAAGAATGGCTAAGAGAATTACGGCAATGATAAAATTACAGATTCAAGCCGGGAAGGCCAATCCAGCGCCGCCGGTGGGCTCGGCTCTAGGTCAGTACGGAGTCAACATTATGGGCTTTTGCAAAGAATATAATGACCGTACAGCCTCCCAGTCCGGGTCTATTATCCCAGCCGAAATAACCGTCTTTGAAGACCGGTCTTTTACTTTCATAACAAAAATGCCCCCGACCACCGATTTGCTAAAGAAGGCGCTGGAAGTGGAAAAGGGAACAGGCGTCTCCGGCCGCGAAGTCATTGGCACAATATCCCGGGCCAAGCTTCGTGAAATCGCTGAGATCAAGACCAAAGACCTCAATTCAATCAGCATTGAGGGAGCAGAGCGGATCATAGCCGGCACGGCTAAAAGTATGGGAATCGAGGTGGAATAAGGAAGATGGCAAAGCGCGGCAAGAAATATCTGGAAGCAGCCAAACTGCTGGACAAAACAAAGGAGTACTCTCCTGAAGAGGCCATCGACCTAGCCAAAAAGATGTCTCGCGCCGGATATGACGAAACTGTTGAGATCCACCTTAAGATGGGGCTCGACCCTCGGAATGCCACCCAGCAAGTACGTGGCGTTACCCTTTTGCCCCACGGATTGGGCAAGGAAGTGCGGATTCTGGTTTTTGCTCAGGGAGAAGCGGTGAAGATAGCTGAAGAAGCCGGAGCCGATTTTGTCGGTGACGATGAACTGGTGCAAAGAATTGATGGTGGCTGGCTCGATTTTGATACGGCTATTGCTACCCCCGAAATGATGGGTAAGGTGGGGAAGCTGGGAAAGGTACTTGGCAGGAAAGGGCTGATGCCTAACCCCAAATCAGGCACTGTGGTGGCCGCCAATGACCTGACCAGAGCCGTGGAAGATGCCCGCAAAGGTCGGGTGGAATTTAAGCTGGACAGGACGGCCATTATTCACCTGCCTTTGGGTAAAGTCAGCTTTGATGATGAAAAGTTAATAGACAACATGACAGCGATTGTAGAAGCGGTGGTAAAAGCCAAACCCACCGGGGCAAAAGGACAATATGTTAAGACGGCGGCAATAAGTACCACCATCGGCGCCGGAATAAAACTTGACCTCAGGCCAACCCTCGCGTTGACCTCTGGTTAACAGTCTTAGACAAGGAGATAATAAATGGAAGAAGAAGTAGCCATCGTAGGTGTCGGACAGACCA
>Ga0187827_10006630_pt1 | contig 13163 bp, 13 predicted proteins | sample ETNtaG_39_FD_167969 | JGI IMG/M metagenome (GOLD analysis project Ga0187827, IMG submission 167969) | Marine microbial and viral communities from oxygen minimum zone, Eastern Pacific Ocean - ETNP2014_SV_150_PacBio MetaG (Illumina Assembly) | ecosystem: Environmental > Aquatic > Marine > Hypoxic... | reverse complement strand
TGGTCAGAATTGCATCAGAGTAGCAGGTACGGGAGTAGAATTGAACATTCAAGATTCCACATTGGAAGAGTGCGGAGATTATGCATTATGGGCAACATCAGCAACATTGGATATTGATGGCTTGAATATTGATGGTGGAAGTCAAGCAGGAGTGGAATTGGCAGATGTTGAGGGTAGTATATTCAATCTGAATGCCGCATCTCATAATGGTACTAATAGCTCATTTGAGTTGAGTCAGCAGGATGAGAAATTGTCAATGAGAAATCTGATATTAACTCCAGCATCAAGGCATTGGCCCTGTATTTCTGATATGAGCGACTTGATTGTATTCAGCGCAATAAACGACGGTTTTGCAAATTGTCTCGATGGTTCTGATGAGGTGAAGACCAACTCTTCTACAGGTGATGAGATAAGTATGTTCAATTGTGGAAGTGGCCAAGAGGTGTATATTTCACAAGTCAATGATGGCGTGTTGGATTGCCTCAATGGGAATGATGAGAAATTAGGAAACACCGATGCAGCGTTTGTTGCAATTCAGAGCAGATGGATTGATGTTATTGGATTGGTAGTAACTGGCGCACCAGCACTCGAAATCAGCTATTCAGCAGGAGAGTTGTCTGAACTGAATCTAAGTGGAGAGAATGTTGGAACTGCAGTCGACGTAGAACACAATCGTGGTTCCGCTGCCTTGACTATCATCGATTCACAAATTACCGGATACTCGGTAGGGTTGAGCCTTCACGGTCATGCTGGTGATGAGTTCAACAACCCTGTTGAGAGTATTGGCAATATCATCAATTGCACAACGGCAATTGCCAGTGATAGTTTACCATTCGTCTCTATGGGCGATGTTCTGATGGGTGCAATTGAAATGGATTCTACAAATGCAGTTGAAGGGGAATTGGTGAACACAGATTTCACATCTATTACAGCTACTGGAAATGCTACTGTTATTGCATGGGAAGATTTTTCCATCACCATGATGATGTTTGGAACAGGAATTGATGCCTCAGCAAGTATTGATGTCTCCACTAATTGGCTATTTTCCGACGGTAGGGAGATAATATTCTCATTTTCGAATCAAGGCTCACAGTGGGATGTAGTTCTACCAATATATGTTGCAGGCCCAGAAGGCTCGGGTACGACTCATTCTGCAGTCTTATCAGCCTCAGGACCTAGTAGCCTTCCATTCTCAGCCGACATAGACATGACATCAGGTTCTGCAAGAACCCTGACATTCAATCTAACAGGGAACACTGCGCCTAGTTCACACATTTCATCACCGGATGAAGGCCAGAAATTCAGTGTTCTTTCCAATGTCACTTTTGTCGGAATTGCCAGCGACGGTCAGAGCGAGGCATCATCTCTCACACACCACTGGGAGGTACAGGATAGCATTGGAGATGTGATATGGAATTCGGCCGACGTGTCCCCAACTTGGGAGGATCTTGAGTTTGGCGAATTCTTGGTACGTTATACCGTGTCCGATGAACACGGTCTTTCAAGCACAGTTTCAGTTTCGTTCCAAGTGTCCTACCATGATTCTGATGGCGATTGGACGGCTACATGCGATGAAGAATTCTGGTTTGATTCCACCACTGGTAACAAGTGCGGTCATGATTCAGTTGATACTGATGATGATAATGATGGAATAATCGATACTTTGGATATCTGGCCATTGGACCCCTGTGCAGACGCAGATGTGGATAATGATCTACTTCCAGATGTAATCGATTGCCCCAGTGGCGTCACAACAGAACTTGTTGAAGATGGAGATGTGAAGAAGATATCACTCAAATCAACTACTGCAGAAGAAGGAGCTGACATGGGGATGATGGTAGCCTTCCTGTTGCTCATTGTTGGAGTACTGTTGGTCATTAACAGGATGAGAGCAGCCGAATAGAGATGAGGTGCGGAAAATGGAGTTACCCGATTCCGACCTTGTCGGCGGGTCAATCACCATCTTGGTAGCAGCAGTGGTTCTTTGGGATGTTTGGATTCTATGGAGACGTTTTGATCTAGTTCCTCGACTTGGACCGTTGAAGAATGGCGGATATGCGTGGGCAAGCACCACTGAGCAGGAGATGTCGCGGCATTGGTCCAGCATTCTCGCGTTGACGATAATGATGGCAGCACCATGGATACTTGCTGAAACGACACAAACCTCGGTGTGGCTGGTGGTAGTTTTCGATATATTGCTGGGCATTCATATGGCTGGTATGGTGATTCCGAAAAGATACGCAGCATCCCGAACCCATTTGTTCTGCGATGGGCAGAAGCATGAATGGGAAGGACTTAGATTGGCACTGAAGCAACCACGCGGAAGGATTCTTCTTCATAGAAAAGGATGGAGTATATTTGCCCCCCTACCACTCGGCGGGCAGGCAGGTGATCTGTCACATGCACGTTCATGGATCAGCGCAGCAATGAAAGGGACGGAAGAATGGAATCTCATGTGCAATGAACATAGAAATGAGGAAGAATGAGAGATTCTTCAATGCGATAGTTCATTCACTTATTTCATTCCGCAAGAGCATGGATTGGACCCGCAGCAATGATGACTTATTCGTTAGATTGGACCCTGGTGAAGAGATTCACACTTCTCTTCGTGAATTGGCTGATGAATTGAAAATTGATGCGGCAGCGATAACCAGTGGCATAGGCCGCACACGAGACAATGTGTATGGACATATGTCAGATGAAGGAATTTATCACAAGGTATCAATTTCTGAAGCTTGTGAATTGGTCAGTCTGCAAGGAAATATTGGTCGGATGAATGATGGAAGTGCATTTACTCATATCCACATGACAATATCAGATGATGAGATGGGCGTTCATGCCGGACACCTATTCGAGGCCATCGTCAATGTTGTCGCTGAGATACATATCAGAATCATGGAGAATGTGCTGATGACTAGATGCCCAGTGGAGAATTCAGATTTCGTCGCACTTGTATTTGAGTAATGAGAAGCGTGAAGAAGGGTGCCCCGTCCCCCAAATCATGGCAGTTCTTATCGAAGGGATAGGTGGCATGACTTGCGGCGGCTGCGCTCTCAATGTTGAGAATGCATTACTCGCAGTGGAAGGTGTTTCTTCAGCAAAGGTGGATCATGTTTCTGGTACTGCTCAAGTCGACAGCGATGGTAATTCTCCGAAGCAAGTAATGGAAGCAGCAATCAGAACTGCTGGATATGATGTGGGCGCTTCAGCAGGATTCGATTGGCAGGATAAAGCGGTCTGGAAACAATCAGCGAACAATACCAAGTGGTGTTTGATAGGATGTTCAATCGGAGAATTTGGTACTCTTGCGGCATATTCCATATTCGCTGTTGGAGCCACCATACAGTATGGAGACTTCTGGTACTACCCCTTGCTCATATTACCACTTATCAATGGTTTACTCACCAGTGTCATGCTTGAGACATACATTATGATGAAAGGCCAAATGGATTTCTCTAATGCTTTACGTACCGCTTTGGGGATGTCGTTCATCTCGATGTTGATGATGGAGATTGCAATGGAGATCACTGACCTGATATTCACTGGTGGACAACTGGGGATGAATCCGTTAGCCATTCCATTGATGCTGGTGGTTGGTTTCCTTACACCGTGGCCATATAATTACTGGCGTTTGAAAAAGTTTGGAAAGGCGTGTCATTGAAACATTGCGAGAGGTTTTCAGCCCTCGACGTCATGGCCCATGTATGGCCGGAGACGCGGGTCCAGATGTTGCCGATGAAGCAGCGCGAATTGCATGGCTCTCCGACCAGATTTCTCATCATTCACATTTGTACTACAATCTGGCAGCACCAGAGCTGAGTGATATTGAATTCGATACTCTATGGGATGAATTGAAGGCATTAGACCCCTCAAATCCCCAACTCTCCATAGTGGGTGCGGATGTCGACCCCGGGTCCGAGAAAGTTGTTCATTTATTCCCGATGAGGAGTTTAGACAAGGCAACCAGTGACGAAGAGATTCAACACTTTGCAATCGAGACCGCCTTGGGGGCTGAACAATTCCTAAGCCAGCCTAAACTGGATGGTTCAGCCCTGTCGCTGGAATATCGGCTTGGCCGTTTGGTCAGGGCTGCTACTAGGGGTAATGGAGATAGAGGCGAGGATGTTACTCGTAATGCACGTAGAATCCAAAATGTTCCCGAGAACCTCGGTATTGAGGTCGATGCCCATATTCGCGGCGAGGTAGTGATGTCATTGTCAACCTTCGAGGAGAAATATAGGGAAGTATCCCCAAACCCTCGTAATTTGGCCGCGGGAGCTTTACGTCAGAAGAATCTTGAAGCCGGAAAAGCAGATGCGGCAGATCTTGTTTTCCAAGCCTATGATGTTAGATTCCCAAGCAAAGAAGTGCGCCATCCAAATGCGGTAGAGCCACCACACGAAGAGAATGATTCGATGCTTCTGGAGTGGTTGCAAAAAACGGGGATTGAAGTCGCACCATGGGAAGTTCATGATGGAGCAGAATCGATGTGTACGTCGACTTTGGATTGGAGTGCTAAGAGAGAGTCACACCGTTTTGAGATAGATGGAGTCGTATTCAAGGTCGATGATCTTCGTAAGCGCCAATTATTGGGAATGACGGCCCACCATCCTCGTTGGGCCTTGGCCTGGAAATTCCCTCCTGATATTGCAGAAACAGTGCTATTGGGAATTGATTGGCAGACTGGTAGAACTGGAGTGATAACTCCAGTGGCAAGATTAGCACCACAGATGGTCGGTGGTGTGACTGTCGAGAATGCCACATTACACAATGTTGGAGAACTTGAGAGACTATCCATCAAGATTGGCGACAAGGTCCGTCTTGTTCGTAGAGGTGATGTCATCCCCAAGGTCGAAGCAGTGATGGGAAAAGCGACGAAAAAAGATCTACAAGACAGAATTCATGCTGATGGAACCCCATTTACAGGCGTTCTCCCTCCTTCTTCAGTACCAGACATTCCTCAAACCTGTCCTGATTGTCAAGGACCAGTAGAATTGGATGGCGCTTTCTTGAGGTGTAATGACCTTTCATGTACTGCACGCACGGTCAGATCTCTGATCTACTGGTGTCAGGCTCTGGAAATGGACGGTATAGGGGAGAAACTTGCTGAACAATTGGATGATAGTGGATTGGTGAGATCGATACCAGATTTGTATTCTCTAACCATGGAGCAATTATCTGGACTTGATCGTATGGCAGAGAAATCTGCTTCCAACGTGTTGTCCGAGATATCTGCGACGAGATCTTTGTCTCTGTCGCGTTTCCTTCATGCATTGGGAATGCCGGGCATCGGCCCTGAATTGGCCGCATCTCTGTCCCAGGAGATAGGGACACTGAAAGAACTCCTGACTCTTGTCAAACAATGGAGTGATGGGGACGAAAGTGCGTTGAATAGATTGGTTTCCATCGATGGAGTGGGGGCAAAAGTTGCAGAACAGTTCTATGGTGGATTATCTATTCGTTCAGAACTTGTGGATGATTTGAGTAAAGCCATTGAAATAACTACTGAAGGAACTGCACCTGTTGGTGGCGTATTGGCAGGCAAGTCGTTCTGTGTGACTGGTTCTCTCAGCCGAGGACGAAAAGAGATACAGCTTTCCATCAAGGCTGCTGGTGGGAAAATTGTCACTTCAGTTTCTGGGAATCTGGATTATCTCATTGCTGGAGAGAATGCAGGGAGCAAGTTGAGCAAAGCACAATCTCTTGGCGTAGAGGTTCTTGATGAATCAGGATTGGAGAAACTCATGGGCTCTTCAACCTCTGATGCCCCTCCTCGAACTCTATTCGACTATTGACGAGTGAAATCACCTTTGATAAATCAACTAAGAAACATGTTTGGCGAACCACTACTCATTTGATATCTGAAATCGTGTCAGAAAACACAGCCTCTACTGCCAGTTCACTCATTCTGGAACCGAATAACTCTGATATTTTGGGTGATGCCCAAGCCTGAGAAGATTGAATGAAACAATCTGCTGAATATTGGATGAAATTATTCATCCATAGAGCATGGAATTTGTAGCACTGCCATCGCTTGCATCGCCGTCGGAAGGAATTAATTGTGTTTCCATCATCGCCTTTAATTGCCCTTCTAATCGTTCTGCCTCTTCGAGCAATGGTTCAGGATCGAGTTCGATAGAAGGGAGTAGCACATTGAGGTGTTCAATCAATTTTGATGCAGCCCTGGCATCAGGAAACCGAGGGTCTGCTTCAACCAATATCGACAACAGGTCGAGACCACGTCTACGTCCCTCTCCTAACAAGGCTCCAGACATTCCTCGTAATACTCCATGCTCAAGCATTGGGATTCCCATTTCACCGAGAACTTCTCTCATATGTTGTGTAGCGCCTACTCCAAGAACATCGATTTCTGCTGTATCTTCGTAATCGACCACGGGATCCTGTTCACTGTTGGGCCCTCCATCCAGACCTTTTCTAGGGAAGGCATCGATTAGTACTCCCGCTCCAATCTTAGCACTCTTTGACCATTCAAACATAGCCTCAACCAATTCAAACACCAATCTTTCTGGAACTTGCATTTCACTCATCACCAGAATCAATGTGTCGCATTCACCCATGTTACATTTGGGCTCACCAGCGTAGATTCGAATCGGCGGTAATGGCGCTCCATCTTGTATCAAGCACAAGGCCGGCAGTCTAGCGTCGCGTACACCTCCGACGAATTTCAATTCCAATTTTTCAATCAAGAAATGGGCAACGATACTGCTGACCATTCCAACACTGGGGAAGCAACTCACAACAAGCCCACCTTCAGCGTTCACAGTAGGGCTAACTTTGACAATCGGTCGGCTGTTCATGTTCCTCGAGCATGGCAGGGGTTCATCACTATTGACGTGTTCCCGTGATTTGGAGACCTTGGATGAGCGGAGAAAAGAGACAACACAGCCTTTCTCCTTCGGCTTGGAATAGATGGGAGAATTGCCCACGACAATATTGGCTATCACGCCAACGTTTACCGAGAAAGGCTGGAATGGCCGCCAGCCTTGGTACAGCGGTTCATGCTTCGATAGAGGACCTTGTGCAGATGGATCTCTCCGGAATGGATGATTCTGAAACGGGCTGGCTTCCACACTCAGCCGAACAACGCCTCAAGGCTCGCTGGGACGAGGAACGGGAGGTTTTCGAGAATACACCTCGTCGTGGAGATTGGAAGGAGAAGGATTATTCCAAGGCTAGAAAGCAGCAGGCAGGCGGCCTTGAATTATTATTGTCCCATGCTGGAGTTCCCTCCTTACCTCCGCCGAGAGTGACTGTTGCGCTTTGGAAAAGAGTCATGTCTCTTGTTCTTGCAGCTGAAGGAGAACTCAGGACCAAGGATGGTAAATTGATGGGGAGATTGGATTTGTTATTGGCAGACATCGATGCTGATGGAGCCGTCACTGGATGGGTTGTTGCCGATCTGAAAACCGGCAAACCCCCCTCTCCAGAACTCAAACCAGAGGTGAGAAGGCAATTATTGCTGTATCGAGATATTCTCGTGGACAATAACCCGAACCCTCCACCAATTCGGACAGAGGGATGGTATACTGCTAACAGCAGAGCCTATACTGCAGATGGAGACCCTGTCATCGACAAGGCGTATGAAGCATGGGAAGCCACTCAACCAGGAACTACTCCTCTTTCTCCAACCCCCGGCCCATCTTCTTGTGGTGGCTTTTGCGACTGGAAAGCATGGTGCCCACACTGGTGGATATGGCGTAAAGAGGCAGGAAATCTTCATGCTGGAGATTTCGCGGATGCTGTTGTTCTGGTTCATGCCTTTGAGACAAGTACGGGGGCAGCATCCATCGAATTATGTGAGCCTGTAGATGCGTCGGGAAGGCCAATGCCTACCGGAAGAACGATTCCAGCCAATTTCAGAGGCCGTGGCATAGTAGCACTGGAGGCTTTGCTTGCTGATGGACACCAAGGGCCAGTCTATCTTGGAAGTGTTCTGACTAATGCGCAGGCTTGGCAAGTAGGCTCTTGGTGCGATGTGTTGCCATGGGCTCCAATTCCTGATTCAGGATGAGCGCAGATTGGAAACATGAACCTTCACTTTTTCTCGTGCATCTTCATCTAGAAGCGATGCTGGAGATATCAGCCAATTGATGTAGCCGGGATCAGTCTTCTGAACTACTTTGATCGTTGACGCCCTATGTCGTCCAAAAGCCAGAACCATTGAATCTCCATCTCTCCTGATGCGCCCCTCTCGATCCACTGGTTCAAGGTCATTCAATCCCGGCCCAAGGTTTTCTGAGCCACTTCTCCCCCCGCTGCCAACCAACCACTGTTCAATATCCGTCACCGTTCTACGAAAGTGTGAGGGGTGGTCTTTCATCAATCTCCACAATAACAGCAAGGTAGCAGCAGCATCAGCAGCAGCAGTATGTGCATTGACAAGTTCGATACTGTATTTCTTGCATAATGCACCCAGATTGTGCGGGCGTGGAAGTTTCAGACGTCTGACTACCTCCAATGTATCAATGATTGCGAAGGGCTCGGGAGGGTGTCTTCCAATTCGAAGGAATTCATGAGTTATGAATTCTAAATCAAATCGCCGCACATTGTGTCCAACAATCACAGTCCCGTCTATCATTTCATGAATGAGATCAGCATGAGCATCAAATCCAGACAACCCTGCTACATCTGAATTGAAGATACCATGGATGTTGGAAGTCTCATATGGAATTGCACGTTTTGGATTCACTAATTCCTCAATTTTGATTTCTTCATCTTCAGCTAGAGAACCAATGAATGCAAATTGGACGATTTTATCGCGTTTTGCATCAACCCCAGTCGTTTCGAGGTCCATGGCAAGAACCGAATTCCCTTCAAAGCAGTCGTGAGCCACACTACCGGCTGATGGTCATGGCACAAGAATGTTGCATGAAGCGAATCAGATTGAGGACAACGCCTTTGGAAGGGACCGTTACTCGCGGGATGGAGAGAGCATGGGATTGAAGGAATGGTGGAAGGGGCTGTGGAGTCCTGAAATAGAGAAAGAGGAACCTACTTTTGATGATGTTGAGGCAGAAACCGAGAAGGAATTGGAAGAACGTTACTCAGATTCCATGGCAGAGGATCTAGCATCAGCATTGGAGGATCTCGATGATGAGGAAGAAACCACTCCGGAAGTGGTCGAGGCAGTGGACGTTTCTCCTCAGATAGATATTGGAGATGCTTCGGCCGACGATTTGTTGGAGGAAGAGGAACTCGTGTCTCACTACGATGTCGATGTTGCTGATGAGATAGATGTTGAAAAGGCAGATTCTCATTTCATTTCAGCCCAGATAGAAGGAGATATCTCAGTCGCTGTAGAAGAAGAGGAGTAGCCTATAGGACTTGAAGAGACACCATCACGCGTCATCCTGAAAAGTGTCAACTCAACCCATCATGTTATGATGAAGCCCATGCGAGGCCGAAAATTGGCTTTCAAGAGCGCTGCTCTTGCAATTTTCATTATTCTTGCACCATTTTTGAGTGGTTGTACTTCACTTGTTGGAGAAGAGATTCCCAAGCCATCAGCAGATCTTGAGGCTTGGCCGACCAGCATCCAACAAGGAGATATGGTGACTTTTGATGCTCGCTCTTCAGATACCATGGAAGGTGTCATCACCAATTTCAACTGGGATTTCGGGGATGGGAAAAATATCGAGACTTTGGTTGGTTTGACCTCACACAAGTATGAGGATTGGGGAATCTATGATGCCAAAGTAACCGTTGAGAATGACCGGGGCGGAACGGATTCAGAAACAGTTCAGATCAGTGTGAATGGGGTGCCTGAATTGATTCTTCAAATACCTGAACAGGTCAAGGCCGGAGATATTGCAGTGCTCGATGCAAGTTCTTCTTTCGATCCAGAAGGGAATGAACTTGATTTTTCTTGGGACCTTGATTGGTCGCAAGACAGTGATGGCGATGGTGATGCCAAGAATGATGAAGATTCCACATCATCTCATGTAGAGATTCCAACCTCCAATAGCAGGGAGATATTTGGCAGCATTACCATTTCAGATGATAATGGTGGAGTATCCACAACCTCTTGGACCATTGAAGTGTTATCCAGACAATTCTTGGTGGAATGGACTGAGAGGACATTCGAATACGAATGGAATGGTTCTCTTGAAGAAGGAGAAGTATGGTCTCAAAGTCATTTTCCTGGCCAAGAAGGATTATTGATATCAGTATTCGGCGTTTTGGAATTGGATAGAGATCTCATCGAACCCCAAGATAATTTCACCTTGATGGTGAATGTCCCACAGGCATCATGGAGCGAATCTGCTCAAACAACATCTTCTACTAACTTCACAGACAACGAAAGTGCAAGAGCAGAACTGGAACGAGACCAATTGAATCCAATTCGGAATGATTCTGAGATTACTTCTGACACCGAAGAGGCATTACTGGCATTATTGTTGAATTCAAGCACAAATGGTTTCGGTCAAGGGGAATGGATTTGGTCGATATCTGCAGATCAAGCAGACCCAGATGCATTCATGGATATTGGACCAGATCCAGATACCGGAAATGATTGGACATTGACAGTGTCATTTGTGGTGATGGTTCCAACATTGACAGAGATCGCTCAATGAGAATCATTTGAATTCGATGGGGAGTGTAGTCTTCCATCTGGATTCAGCGAGTTTCTTTGCTTTGCCACTTGCGATGATAGGTTGGATATGGGTCAATCTCCCATGCATTCCTTCGACGATGAATTTCACTCTCAGTTCAGCAGAACGTTCGCGCTCAGCCAGCAAAAGCATCTCCTCCTCAAGTTCGGTGGAAGCCAGTTCACTACCATCATTACCACTGCTTATGGTCAATCGCCCATCACTCAAAGAGAGTCTTGGAACGAAATCAAAATCATTTGGACCAGCCATCATTGCATCGGTATCAATGACAAGCCCATCTCGGCTCTGAACCTTGTTGATTGTGATAGAGGATACCATGTCGACACCCCCCTCCAGAAGGGTACACTTCAAGGCTTTTCCCGCGCGGTCTGCCGCCAATAACTACTCCGTACATGATTGGGAATTCCTTGGGACTTCCCAAGTTCAATTCATAAGGGTTGGATGTTGTTCTGTGCATATGTCACCTAAGCATGGAGAAGGTAGTCAAAAGAAGGCAAGGAATGAAAGATTGAGAGATGAGATAGTTGAGTATGTGCAGGAGAATGAACCATGCACTGCTCAACAGATTGTGGCTTGGTTGACAATAGACAGGAAAATGCGCAATCATGGCCTTACTCCACGTAAGGTGGGTTTCTTCATTCCGCGACATTGCAAGGGAATCGATTACTACAGAGACCACTCGGCAGGCCGCCGAGTATATGTCATGGCTGAAGATTGAACAGTACGAGAGTCCATGAGCCCCAGACTCTTCGCAGACATGTGTCTGGCGGTGAAGTGGCGGCATATTTCGATCTTGATGGCACTTTATTGGATGCCAGTAGTGAGAAAACTTTGACAGGGTTATTGTTGAAACGTCGACCTTGGAGATTCCCTCTCACTGTTTCCATGTGGTCACTGCGATGTCTCGGTAGTTTGCTCATTGGTAGAACATGGTATGATTCTGCAAGGAATCGCGGCCATTTCACCCTCTCTTCATGGAAAGAACTGGAATCCATGGCCACTGAAATAGTAGAGAACAATCTCGCCAAGAAAGTTCCCCAGGAATCAATTGACAGAATCGCTTGGCACAAGGAACAGGGTCACCGTATCGTGATTGTTTCAGCAACCATCGCTCCAATGGCAGAGGCAATGGGGAGATTTCTGGGTGCTGATACCGTACACGCTAGCGGGCCACATTCTCGCAATGGCAGGTTGAATGGTTCTGAGAAAGGTTGGAAGGTGCCTCGGAACAAAGGAAAGATTCCGATAGTCAAGAAGGATGCAGAGGATAATGGACATGATCTGTCCAAATGCTGGGCATATGGAAATTCACATGCAGATTTCCATTTCATGGACATATGCGGTAATGCAATGGCTGTCAATCCAGATTCTGGTCTTAGTAAACGTGCAGATCAGGAAGGGTGGGAAAAGGTGTCTTGGAAGATATCTCCACTTCAGTGAACCGTTTCGGTTAAAGTGGAGGGGCTGGTCGGCGGCTCACTGGACCCATAGTGTAGCCTGGATATCACTGGGGCTTGCGGAGCCTCAAACCCGTGTTCGAATCGCGGTGGGTCCGCTTATGATTCTGGGCAGTGTTCTTGCAGCCCCACCTACCTTCAGTCTTCACAGCGTTCCAGACTTCAGGTTGCGGTGGGTCCGCTTATGATTCTGGGCAGTGTTCTTGCAGCCCCCTACCTTCGCCCCAACCATACCCTTGAATTGAAAGTCGATGGCTTGCTCGATGCCATATTGGACCCATGGTGTAGCCTGGATATCACTCTAGCCTCCGGAGCTGGAAACCCGTGTTCGAATCGCGGTGGGTCCGCTTTGCTCCGACCCATTCGAGAAACTGCGTTGTAGAGCAGAGGGTACCACTGCGCATACCCCGTGCAACTACTGCTATACTCATTTTATCCAAGTGGGCGGCCGATAAAGGCACGTGATAATGTTCATTCATCCAATCTCAATACCAAGAAATATTTCACTTATCTTGATGAAATGGCTGAATCTCTACTATGTAGTATTCTATTCCTTCTTTGAAATCTTCTTTTGTCTTAGTGAATTTTAGACGTTCAAATGTAATTGTTTTGCAAATATCATTTTCATTATTTGTAACAAGGATGCATTTTCTTTCCCCTCCATCTTCTTTATTCAAATCTGAAACCGCAACAGCTGTAGTTCCAGAACCAGCAAAGAAATCCAATACTATTGATTTTGAATGGGATGCTGCTCTGACGAGTTCTTTTATCAATTTTCTAGGTTTCGGGGTTGAGAAAGTATCTCGGCTTCCAAATAATTCACTTAACTCATCCTTCGCAGAAGATGTAGTTCCAAGCCCCTTAAGAATGGTTTCCATATCCTTTGATTCTTCAGTATATTCCTCATTAATCCAAATTGGCATTTTCATTTTATTCAATGATGTACCTAATTTATTTTTGAAACAAACAATTACATATTCATGAGTGATTTTGATTTTATCATATGGTTTCTCAACTCTGTTTTCATCAAATAAAGGATCTGTTTTTGGCCAAATAAGAACATCAGTATTTA
>Ga0187827_10006629_pt1 | contig 13163 bp, 10 predicted proteins | sample ETNtaG_39_FD_167969 | JGI IMG/M metagenome (GOLD analysis project Ga0187827, IMG submission 167969) | Marine microbial and viral communities from oxygen minimum zone, Eastern Pacific Ocean - ETNP2014_SV_150_PacBio MetaG (Illumina Assembly) | ecosystem: Environmental > Aquatic > Marine > Hypoxic... | reverse complement strand
CGTTTTTGATAGCACTTTGTTCAAGATATTCAACATGTCCCGGCATGGCGGCCGCGCGTTTCTCGGTCACGCCCGGTTTATCGATGCAAAAAATTGTAAACAGCATTTTTCTCTCCCTTTTAAACTCTAGGCAACATTACCGGCAGCAGCGGCGGTCCGTTCAGCAACCCGTTCAATAAGCACAAGTGTATCCTCAATATAGGCCTGATCAATGTTGCGGGTAATAAAGACAATACGCGTGCGGCGATCATCGCTCGGCCAGCTGTTGAGCCAATCGAGCGAATGAAATATCTGCTGCGCTCCTTGAATAACAGCCGGTTGGTCGTGGCGCTCTTGAACATGAACGATGCCCTTGACCCTGAGCAAATCCGGCCCCGCCTCGTTGGTCAGACCTTCCAGAAACATGCTCAATGTGTTTAGCGCGATGGGGTTCTCGCGGACGATGACAAATGAGTTGATATTGGGGTCATGGTGATGATGGCTATGATCGTCTTCGTGCTTGTGGCCGTATTCTTTGTAATAGGCCAGCGCCGTCTCATCAGGTTCCGCCAGGGTTGTGCCGGCGAGTTCCATGCTCGGCCGATCTTCGTAAGCATCAGCCTGCAGCCAGTTTTCGAAATCGACTTTCTTCGAGGTTGGATCGAACAGGCCGGTGCCAAACAAATCCGCGGGATCAGCGTCTTCGGTCGTTGTTGCGATGATCGGCGCTGCCGGATTGAGGATGCGCAGCCGTTCTTCCAAAGTTTTAATCTGCTGGTTGTTTTCGGCGAGATCGACTTTGGTGATAATCAAACGGTCAGCGATGGCGGCTTGTTTAACGCATTCCGGAAAACGTTCCAATGACGAAATGCCATTGACCGTATCAACAGTCGTCACCACGCCATCCAGGGCAAAATGATTAAATACCATCGGATTGGTCAAGATAATCTGGAGCACCGGCGCAGGGTCGGCAATGCCTGTGGTCTCGATGATTACCCGGTCAAAGTACGGGATGGTACCGGCATTGCGCTGAATATAGAGATCGCGAAAAGTGTCGATCAAATCCCCTTTGACCGAACAGCAAAGACAGCCATTGGCCAGCTGGATGACATTTTCGTCGGAGCGCTCAACCAGATCATAGTCGAGACCGATTTCGCCGAATTCATTGACGATGACAGCAGCCTGCGACATGCCGGGATGTTCAAGCAGAGTGTTCAGCAGCGTTGTCTTGCCGCTGCCCAAAAATCCTGTGATCAGGGTGACCCAGATTTTATCCATGTCGCATCCTAACTTTCAGCGATCAGTAGATTTCGCAACCCGGTAATCCGCAGGAAATCAAATGATCGCTTGGGAAGTTGGTAATAATGTCGCAGCCGTCCTCGGTGACAACGACTTCCTCCTCGATCCGAGCCGCGCCGGAACCGTCGGCGGCACCTTTCCAGCACTCAACCGCAAAGACCATGCCTTTTTTAAGTTCTGTGCCTTGATCCATGTAGCGGCGCGAGATGATCGGGCGTTCCCACAGGCTGAGGCCGATACCGTGGCCAAATTGCAGCAGAAAAGCTTCATCTTCATTGGCATAGCCAAATTCTTCGGCTTTTGGCCAGGCGCGGGCAACATCATCAAGCAGGGCACCCGGCTTAATAACTTCCAAGGCTGCATTGACCCATTGGGAACATTGCTCATAGGCTTCCTTTTGCGCTTCGTTGGGAATACCGCAGATAAAGGTGCGGTAATAGCAGGTGTGGTAGCCGTTGAGACTGTGCATTATATCCAAGAATATCATATCGCCCGGTTGGATCATCCGGTCCGAGAAAGTGTGCGAGTGGGGCGCACCACGTGGGCCTGCTACCGAGTTCACACATTCAACGCGCTCCGAGCCCATAGCATAAAGCTGGTCATTAGCAACAGCGACGAGATCACTTTCCCGGGCGCCCGGGCGGATTGCTTTGGCGATATCGAGATAAACGCCATCGACCATCGCAGCAGCTTGCTTGAGAAGCTCAATTTCTTCGTCGGTTTTAACTTCGCGGGCATCCATCAAGGCTTGCTGGCCATCAACCAATTCAATGCCTTGCCGTTCTAGCGCCCGCATCATCGGCAGTTCCATGACATCGATGCCGATCGGCTCTTTTTCGATACCCATATCGGTCAATTTCTCCTTGATCTGCTTGGCAAAGACATCTTGGATGCCGAGTATTGGCGGCAGGGCGCCTTGCATGGTGGAAACCGGCGCATCGACATTATTACCGAGCCAGGGAGAGCTTTTGCGTTTGGCAGGCGATGCTGGATCCCACAAGAAGGGGCTGCCTTCCTGACCGAGCAAACAATAGCGGTCGAATTTATCGCGGGCCCACTCACCGATATGGGTAGCGGTAATGTAGCGAATATTATCAAAGTTGAAGCAAATGACAGCCGCTAAACCGGCATCGGTAATGGCTTGTCTGGCGCGTTCGGTGCGTTCGGCAACGAGTTTGCGGTAATCGACACCGGCTTCCCAGTCTTTGGCCATGGTGCCCCAGGTGGCGGTGGAATGTGGTCGCGTATAAAACATTTAATTCTCCCTAATGTGCTTTTTGCTTCTCTACTTCGGATATCTCAACAGAAAACTTTCAAAAACACCAAAATAAAAACCTAAATATATAGGTTTCGTCTAGTGAGAACCTATCATTTATGTGGTCCGCCTTGAATGTCTCTTTACTCCATTTGTTGACAAATTTCCGTGTCTGTGGAATTATCCTCGAAATCTATGCAAACGATTGCATAAAAATTGACTTACGGCAAGAGGCGATTAGTTGAATTATTTTAGAGAGGCAATCTCGTGGTAAAAAAAGCAACCGCAAAAAAGAAAACCCAAGAAAAATCCATGGCTAAGAAGGCGTGGCTGAATGATGATATTGGTGAAGAAAATCGCCTGACCATGTGGCGCTTGCAACTGGAAGTACGTCATGTTGAACAGCGCCTCCACGATCTGTTTTTTCAAAACTTAATCAAAGGCACCAGCCATCTGGCGATTGGCCAGGAGGCGATTTCGGCTGGTTTTGGTGCTGCCATGCGCCAGGATGATTATACCTTCTGTACCTATCGTGGGCATGCCCATACTTTGGTGCGTGGCGCCTCGATGACCGGCATGATCGGCGAACTAATGGGCAAGGAATGCGGCATGTTGAAGGGCAAAGGCGGCTCCATGCATTTGACCGATGTCGAAAAGGGCGCCATGGGCTCCTATGCTATTATTGGCGCCCACCTGCCAATCGCCGCTGGGGCCGCCTGGCAGGCGCAATACAACAAGACCGGCCAGATTGCGGCGTGCTTCTTTGGCGATGGAGCGACCAATATTGGCGCCTTCCACGAAGCATTGAACTTTGCCGTGATTTGGAATCTGCCGGTGGTCTACGTCTGTGAAAACAATCTCTATATGGAATACACGCCGATCAGTGAAGTGACAGCGGTTGAGCATCCGGCCGCGGACCGGGCGTGTGCCTATGGCCTGCCATCGATTATTGTTGATGGTAATGATGCGGACGCAGTGTTCCGGGTGGCGATGACGGCGTTCGACAAAGCGCGTGCCGGTGGCGGACCTTCCTTGATCGAGGCCAAAACTTATCGTTACTCGGGGCACTCCCGGGCTGATCCCGCGACCTACCGGCCAGACGGCGAGCTCGATGAGTGGATGAAGAAAGATCCGATCCCGATGTATCGCCAACGTCTGCTCGATTTTGGCGTTAAAGAAGATGTCGTCAGCAGTATCGAAGAAGCTGTATTAAAAGCTGTCGATGAGGCGACCGAAGAGGCTAAAGCCTCACCGCCGCCACCTTTGGAATCCGCCTATACAGATGTTTGGGCTGATGGAGGTGTGTCATGGCGGAACTAACCTACCGGGAAGCGGTGATCGAGGGCATTGCCCAGGAAATGCGCCGGGATAATAAAGTTGTTTTCTTGGGCGAGGATATCGGCAAAGCGGGCGGCGTGTTTAAGGCAACCGTCGGGCTCTGGGATGAATTTGGTGATCTCCGCGTGCGCGATACGCCGATCTCCGAACAGGCGATTTTGGGTGCCGCCATGGGTGCAGCGATGACCGGCCTCAGGCCGATCGCTGAAATTATGTTTTCGGACTTTCTTGCCGTCTGCTGGGATATTGTCACCAACCAAATTGCTAAATCCCGCTACATGACCGGTGGACAGGTTGATGTCCCCTTGGTAATCCGGACCGCTAATGGTGGTGGAGTGCGATTTGGCGCTCAGCATTCGCAAAGCGTTGAAAACTGGGCAATGATGATTCCCGGCATTAAAGTTGTGGTGCCCTCGACACCAGCCGATGTTAAAGGTTTGCTGGCGGCTGCTATCCGTGATCCGGACCCAGTGATTTTCTTTGAACAAAAAGCCCTCTATGCGACTAAAGGCGAAGTGCCCGACGGTGAACATGTTGATGAAATCGGCAAAGCCAAAGTGGTGCGTGAAGGTGATGATGTGACGATATTGGCGCTTGCTTTAATGGTGCCGCGCGCTCTTGAAGCGGCGGACCGTCTGCAGGCCGAAGTTGGAATTTCGGCCAATGTGGTTGATATCAGAAGCCTGGTGCCGCTCGATACCCAAACGATTATTCAACAGGTGCAAAAAACGGCGCGGGTGGTGACGGTTGAAGAGAACCCGAGGCTTTGTGGCTGGGGGGCGGAAATCGTCTCGATCATTGCTGAAGAATGTTTTTACGATCTCGATATGCCGATTGTGCGCATCACGACGCCGCATATTCCACTATCTTCAGCAGATGAGCTGGAGGACGAGATGATCCCGTCGGCTGATCGTATTTTTGAAACCGTGCGGCGGGAGGTCGATTAATGGACGTGATCATGCCGCAAATGGGCGAGACCGTCGCTGAAGGTACGCTCACGGTTTGGCACAAAAAAGTTGGTGATACTGTCAGCTCCAGCGATATTTTATTTGAAATCGGCACTGACAAGGTCGAGATGGAAGTGCCGGCGATGGCTGACGGCGTGCTGGCAGAAATATTAGTTGCTGAAGGTGATACGGTTGCTGTTGGCACTAAGCTTGCCGTGATTGAAGGGACTGGGGAGGCGGCAGCACTTTCTCCCGATGCATTCGAACCTGAAGCGCCAAAAGCAGATCCTGCCGCAACACCGGTGCCAGTGGCTGAGCGGCCAGAACGGGACCGTTCGATGAAACTCTCACCGGTGGTGCGAAAATTATTAGCAGAAAATAATCTCAGCCATACCGATGTTACCGGCACCGGCCGGGATGGCCGCATCAAGCGCGGTGATGTACTGGATTATATGAAGGGCGGAGCGGCTACGGTACCAACCGCGCCTGTTCCCGCTGAAGCACCTGGTGCGGTTTCCGCTGAAGGCATCACCGTTGTGCCGTTCAGCTACCGGCGCAAGATGACGGCCGAACATATGGTGCGCTCGAAAGCAACCAGCCCGCATGTTCTGCAAGCTGTTGAAGTGGATTTCTCTGGCGTCAACAAAGCCCGCCAAGCCATCGGTGCCGATTGGAAGCGCCAGGAAGGCTATTCGCTGACTTTTCTGTCGTTCATTGCCAAAGCCGTTTGCACGGCTATCAAAGATTTCCCGCATATCAACGGCCATATCGAAAAAGATCATTTGGTGGTGTTTGACCAGGTCAATCTGGCGATAGCGGTCGATCTCAATTTTGAAGGCTTGGTGGCGCCGGTAATCCGGGATGCTGATTTGAAGACCGTCACCGAAATCGCTCGGGCAACCAACGAACTTGCACGTCGCGCGCGGGCCGGTGAACTGACACCTGATGATATGGCCAACGCGACCTATACAATCTCGAACAATGGCTCGTTTGGTACGCTAATCACCGCACCGATCATTAACCAGCCGCAAGTGGCGATCCTGTCGACCGATAGCATCACCAAGCGCCCAATGGTGATTGAGCAGGACGGCGAAGATCTCATTGTTATCCGACCAGTTGGTATTCTGGCCCAAAGCTTTGATCACCGGGCGATTGACGGCTCGTACTCAGGCGCCTTCATGCGCCGGGTCAAAGAAATCCTTGAAGGTAAAAACTGGGTCGAGTCGGTAAGCTAAAAGTTAATTTTTTGAAAGGTGCCAGGCACCTTTTATTTTATTAACTATTTCACCCGTCCCGTTGATGCCCGCACGATTAAATCTGGTTTGAGTTTGATCGAGCGGGCGAGGATATCGGGATCACTGATGTTTTCCAAAAGTATGCGGGCGGCTTCGGCGCCGACATTAACCAGCGGCGTGTGCACAGTGGTGAGCGGCGGATTGAACTTATCAGCAAAGGGCATGTCATCGAAACCAACGACGGAAATGTCTTTGCCGCATTTGATGCCATCGGCTTCGAGCTCGTCATAAACGCCCAGCGCCATGATGTCGTTACCGGCATAAACAGCGGTGAACTTCTTGCGCCCAGCCAGCAGTTTAGAGGTGGCATTGCGGCCTTCTTCTTCGGAAAATTCGTCACAGAAAACGACAAGATCCCTATCTGGCTTCAAACCAGCATTTTTCATGCCCTGCAAAAATCCCTGATAGCGCTCATAGCCGGTCGAAAATAATTGCGGGCCGGCAACATAGGCTATCCGTTTGTGACCCAGCTGGGCGAGGTGGGAAATTACCATATTGCCGCCTATATGCTCATCACTGAGCACCGACGACACGTCAGTATCATTAGAGGCGCGCACGGCCTGGACAAAGGGCGTGCCTTCCCGGCGGCAGTCATCGATTAATTTATCCTCGCGCTTGGCCGTTGCGATAATCAACCCATCAACATGGCGTTCCCTAAATTTTTCCACCGTGCTTTGCTGTTTTTCCGGCAGGTTGTAAGTGTTGGCGACAATAACACTGTAGCCATGCGCTTCCAGCATATTATCGATGCCTTTGATAATCGGTGCGAATGCCGGGTTGGTTAGATCCGGCACCATAAGGCCAACTGTAAAGGAGCGATTTGTTTTGAGGCTTTGGGCGAAGGCATTAGGGCGATAGCCCATTTCGGTGGCGGCTGACAGAATCTTAGCTGCAATCTCCTCGGTTACCATCTTGCGGGTTTCCGGATTAAGCACGCGTGATACGGTCGAGGAATGAACCCCGACTTTGTTGGCAACATCTTTTAAGGTAACGCGTGTTTTGCTCATGTTCTTCAAATTATCCGATAAAACACTTTTTCTTATCCGTGTCAGATGGTATATGTTATGCAATCGTTTGCATAGTTTTTTATCTTTATCGGGAGGGACCCCAAAATGGCAAAGAATGATCTCAAAGGAAAGACAGTCGGATGGATCGGCACTGGTCGCATGGGCTATGCGATGGCGGAGCGCCTGTTGAAAGCCGGCGCTGAACTTTCTGCCTGGAATAGAACAAAATCAAAAGCCGAGCCATTGGCGGAATTGGGGGCAACTATTGTTGATAGCCCAGCCGAACTTGCTGATCGGGATATCGTTTTCACTATGGTTGCTGGACCCGCTGATTTTGTCGAGGTGGCCAAAGGCGAAAATGGCGTATTGTCGCAAGGCGGCCAAACTCCGGGCTTGTTGGTCGACTGCACGACGATTTCGGAGGAAGCCTCCCATGAGGTGCGTGAGTTTGCCACCAGCGTTGGCACCTCTATGCTTGATGCGCCGGTAAGCGGCAATGCCAAAGTCGTCAAAGCTGGCAAGCTCAGCATCGTCGCCTCGGGTGCTAAGGACGCCTATGATGAGGCGCTGCCTTATCTTGAATCTATCGCGCAAGGGGTCAGCTATGTCGGTGAAGGCGAGTTGGCCCGCATGGTTAAGATTTGCCATAACGTTTTCTTAGGGGTCCTCATTCAGTCTTTAGCGGAAATTACGGTATTGGCTGAAAAAGGTGGTGTACCGCGTCACGCGTTTATGGATTTCATCAATAAAAGTGCCGTGGGCTCAATGTTCACTGCCTACAAAACACCGTCATTGGTTAATCTCGATTTTGCTCCAACCTTTACACCGCTGTTGCTGCGTAAAGATATGGAGCTTGGTCTGTCGGCGGCGCGCAATTTGAACGTGCCGATGCCAGTCGCCTCCATGACCCGTGAAATCATTCAAAACTTGATCGGCAATGGCTATACCGATTGTGATTTCGCCGCGCTGATTGAGATGCAGGCAAAAAATTCAGGTTACGAAATTAAATCTGAAGATGTTGAGGTGGAAACCGGTCTTTAAATCAAGCGGACTTTAGGCTTTATTTACTTCGTTTATCATCATCGCCAACTGATCTATTTAAAAAGGTTTATTCAAAATTGGGAAAGATATGTTAGAAGCGTTGTCTTCTAATACTGTCTTTTCCGCATAGCTCGTCATAATGACTACTTTTAAGGCCGGATTGATCCGCAAGGCTTTAGAAGCAATACTAAAGATGGCACGTAATGTTACGTGCGACGGAGCCGGAAAAACTCATAAAGCAGGTGAGGCGAAGATTATATTTAACAGTGCTTGGCGTTTTTCAACTTTAATTACATGGATGGCACGATCTAGTGCATCACCCAGCTCATTCGGGTCTTCAACTTTCTCGCCATAGCCGCCACAAACGTCCATCATTTTGTCGAATTCAGGTGCCGGGTCGAGCGAGATTAACGCCATCCGATTGCTTTTGGCTGCATGCCCATCAGGATACATACCCAGCGTGGAACGGCGGACCGCATTCCACAAAGAATTGTTGAAGACCAAAAACAGGACCGGTAAATCGTGCGCTTTAGCGACGTGATGGGCGGCAATTGGATTACCAAACATATAGGAGCCATCCCCACAGGCCGAGACGACCAATTTATCCGGACAAGCGAGTTGCGCGCCTAACGCCGCACCCACACCCCAGCCAAGCCCACCGGCATTTGGCGTACCAAAATAGGTGTGGGGTTGAGGCCTGTTCATGAAGGGTAGCAGCAATGGATAATCGTTGAAAATCAATGAATCATCATCCAGCCGCTCGCCAAGCAGATGGCTGGCCCATCCGGGATGTATCGGTGTTTGATTTTTAATCTTTGCTAAAATCGCAGCGGATTGATTTTTTTGCTCGGCTTTAAGGTCAGCTAAGTGTGCCCGGCGGGCATCGATTGCGGCGATGTTTCTGCCCTCAAGGGCTTCGGAAAGTGCAGTTAATCCGAGACTTAAATCTGCCGTGATGCAAAGGTCCCGGGTAAATCCTCTAATTGGATAGCTTTGGAACAATGGATCGGTCGCCATCTGGATTACCTTGGCTTCTTTTGGTGGTTCGCCGTTGAAATCCGGCAACCATGGCACATCGGTATCTAAGGTAAGTACGACATCGGCTTGTTCTAGATGAGGCCGGACATCCATGCCAAAATTCATCTCGTGATCACCAGGCATGGCATTGTATACCGGCCTGTATTCCGTTACCGGTAAAGCAAAATCCTGAGCTAATTTAGCCAAGGCTTCGGCGTCTGGTGTGTACCGTCCCGCCGATCTGGTTAAAATTAACGGGCGTTCCGCATCAGCAAGTAATTCAGCGGCTTGATCTATCGCAGAACTGTCGGGAGCTGCTGGCGTGGGCGCGGCTTTGCGCGGTGGTGCTTCATATTCAATATCTTTAATCTCGGAGCTGAGCACTTCGCGTGGTAGAGATAGATATACCGGTCCTTTTGGCACCGCATTAGCAACTTCGATAGCGCGGTCGACAACTACTTCGGTTTGCTCGCTATTCCGCAATTCGTAATCCCATTTAACGGATTCGCGAACCATGCTGGCCTGATCGAACATCTCTTGGGCCCAATGAATGCTACCCGAGCGTGACCCTGGTAGTTCCGTCTCAGTCAATGGTGTACGGCCTGCGGTCATCAAAACCGGGACATTGTCTTTGGCTGCATTGATGATGCCGCAGATTGCGTTGGCGGTGCCGACGTTGACATGAACCATCACCGCCTGCATCCGGCCCGTCGCCAGGTAATAGCCGAGACCCATGCTAATAGCGACATTTTCATGGGCGACCGAAATTGGCGTTGGCATTTTGTCTTTGCCATTCTCATTTTTTGCATAACTCTCGATGATCGGAGCAAAGTCGGTACCAGGATTGGCGAAAATGTAGTCAATCCCCCGGTTTGCTAATAGGCGGAGGTAGAGATCAGCCGTCGTTCCTGATTTCATTTTTTTGATTGCCATTAAACGGGTCTCCTAAAAACCAAATAACTGTATGGCATTCTTTCCTCTGACCTTTTTGGCAATATCAGGCGCCAAGGTGTCAACGCGCGCTAAATTACCAGGCATGTCACCCACATTGTGCGGATAGTCGGAACCATAAAGCAGTCTGTCTGATCCGGACACATGTAAACAGAGTTCCAGAGCTTCTTGAGTGTAAGCAATGGAATCGAAGTATAGGCGGTCAAAATATGTGCTTGGCCGTTCTGAAATGACTTCCCGGCAAGGCGGCATTTTGTCGAATGCCTGATCCAGCCGCCCGACAATGTAGGGTAATGTACCTCCGGCATGGCAGGCTATGATTTTGACCTTCTGGTAGCGATCAAAAAACCCATCAAATATCATGCGCGATATGGCCAAAGTCGTATCGAACATGAAGCCCACTGAGAACGCTAAATTGTATTTTACCATATCCATTTCAGCGACGCCTGGCGGCGCGCCTGGATGAACCAGGACCGGCAATTCGCGCTGGTCAATGGCGTCCCAAATCGAAGCAATGGCGGGATTGGTTAAGGACATCCCAGTGATACTGGCTGATACGAATACACCAGCGGCACCTTTTTCACAGGCGCGCTCTAACTCAGCGATCGCTTTCTCAGGATATTGCCAAGGCAGGGTAGCAAACCAGCGAATCCGGTCTGGATAGGTGGACTGTTGATCCGACATATCATCATTCATCATCTGGGCGGTGGCGGTGCTGACTTCTTCGCCGCCCCAATAGACACTCGGGCAGGTCAGCGACACAATTGCGATATCCACACCGGCTTTATCCATGTCGGTGATGCGTTGGGCATAGTCGAACATTGGGTCCATCAAGGTCATAAATGGTGCGTCATCATAATGAATCACCCGTTGGCCACCGAGTTCTTTCAAAGAGTAACGCCCACCGTGCTCCAATATAGAGCTTAGCCAGCGGTCATTGAGCATATGCGTATGGACATCAATTACAGTTGACATCTAATCCTCCCACAGCGATTTGCTAATATTATTCAGCAGAGTATGCGGTTTATCCAGCCGGCATGTAAATCAATTGCAGGTCGATTGTTGGCTTCTGCGGTGATTTTATTCCGCGATATGGAAAGAAGGCCTGGTAAGAGGTGTTAAGCCCGGCGGATTGCAACTTCCATATGTCCGATACCCTCGATTTCTGCTGTCATGGTATCACCCGGTTCAACCGGACCAACGCCCTCCGGTGTGCCGGTCATAATAATGTCGCCGGGATACAGCGTGTAGCGTGTGGTCGTATATTCAATGCATTTCTGAACATTGTAGACGAGTTGGTCGGTGTTGGAGTTTTGCCGAACTTCACCATTCACCGAAATTTTAAGATCAAGATTGTTGGGATCGTCAATCTCGTCTTTGGTGACCATCCAGGGACCAAGGACGGAATAGGTATCGGATGATTTGCGAAAACTTTGGAGCTCCTTACCCCGCGTTGTCATGTCCAAGCCAATGGCATAGCCGGCAATATGATCAAGGGCGTTTTCAGCAGAAATATTAATACCAGCCTTACCGATGATGACCGCGAGCTCAACTTCGTGATCATTGCGATCCTCAACGAAGCGCAAGGCCACGCCTTCGCCAGCACCAACTAGCGAACTATTTGATTTTAGGAACATGCCCCAATCCCAAATATTGGTAATGGCGCGTTTAGAAACGATGCCATCATCTTTGTTACTTTCGTCAATATGCTTTTGATAGTTGATCGGCGCACCGACGATATTCATCGGATTGGCGACTGGACTGAGCAGTTTTACCTCACTGATCGGCATTGCCGGCGCGGAATCGCGAATATCCTTGATGACTTCCATCACCGCATCAAGATTGGTGATAAGTTGATCGCCACGCGGGTACGGCCAATTGAGATCTGGTAGAACGATCAAAGCTTGTGAGACATCCAATACATTATCGCCTTGGATTAAGCCCAATTGATTATCATTGAAACGGCATATTTTCATCGGTGGTAGTTCCCATGTGGGTAATCGATGTCCTGCCTTAAGGCGGATTCTAAAATCGTCATCCTCAAGGCTACTTCAAAGGCAGAATTTTTATCTTTTATGGTGACTCTGTAATTCATATCTTTGTGAGTTCGAACCCTGCTAAGTATTTTATTTTTTGCTAATTATCTCTTATGGTTATCGGACAATATAATAAACATGACAATACTGGATAGGGAATATCAATATGTTAATCGGGGATTTGCTAACTAATTCGGCGGCAGCTCAGCCGGAAAAACTTGCAATCGTGGCTGGCGATCAGAAAACAACTTATCGTGAGTTAAATGAATCTGCCAACCAGATCGCCAACGCACTGATTGATCACGGTCTGACCCAAGATCAAAATATTTCGATCTTTTCAGCTAATCATTTTGACTATCCCACAATCTATTTTGGTGCCGCTAAATCTGGCGCCGTGCTAGCTCATTTGTCCACCCGCTTTAGTGCCGGCGAGTTGATGCATGTCATCAATAAAACCGATATCAGCACGGTTTTCGTTAATGTTAGTTTATTGGAAAATTTGATGAGCGTTACCGAAAATACTCCGGAGTTATCTCGAATTATCGTTTTTGGAGGTCCGGCACCGGCGGAAGAAAGTATCGAAACACTAGAAAGTTTTATTGCTGACGCGTCGGTAAGTGAGCCGGATGTTGATATCGCTGAGACCGATGCCTTTGCGATTACCTATACTGGGGGCACCACGGGATTTCCCAAAGGCGTTGTCGTCAATCACGCGTCCCGGGTCATCGGTAGTGTCCGTGCTGAGCGAGAGTTTGATATGCGGACGGATGATGCCATGTGCTGTTCAACGCCACTTTTTCATATCGCTGGTCTGTTTGTGTGGTTTCAGACCGCCATAAAAATCGGCAGCACCTGTGTCATGATGCCGGCCTGGAATCCAGACGAATTTATTGACATGGTTGAAAATAGGGGCGTGACTAGTGCTTTTCTCGTACCGACCCAAGTCAACAGCGTGATCAGTCATCCGGAATTTACCGCCGAGCGATTAAAAAACTGGC
>Ga0187827_10006628_pt1 | contig 13164 bp, 10 predicted proteins | sample ETNtaG_39_FD_167969 | JGI IMG/M metagenome (GOLD analysis project Ga0187827, IMG submission 167969) | Marine microbial and viral communities from oxygen minimum zone, Eastern Pacific Ocean - ETNP2014_SV_150_PacBio MetaG (Illumina Assembly) | ecosystem: Environmental > Aquatic > Marine > Hypoxic... | reverse complement strand
CTACAAACAATTAGAGAATAAAAAAAACAGGAGTTTTTGGCGGAGAGAGAGGGATTCGAACCCTCGATAGTGTTGCCACTATACACGCTTTCCAAGCGTGCTGATTAAACCGCTCTCACATCTCTCCTCTCGCTCATTCCACCACTATTCTTTGTTATTTCTAATTAAATATTAGCACAAAATAACTTTACTCGGGCAATTAATAGTTGCCGTATGGGATTCAACGATTCAAATTGATTCATATCGTCCATTTTAGATTCATTATCGGGGTCTAAACTTTCTTTTGAATCATTTATCGTTAAAAGAATTAAAGACCCGTTCTCGATAGATTTTTTGTACACTGCCAGTCAACAACACGATGCCCTATATTTTGACGCCCCATAATAGCGTTCGGAGTCTCACGATTTCGGATAAGGAAAGTCTGATGGAGAAAAAGCTACCTCCAATCGTTTTCGGGAATCCTAAGAAAAAAATTTACCAAATTTAAAATCTATTTAATTGTTATTAAAAACAATTAAAATATTAATAGTAATTTTTTATATTTTCTATTGTGTTTAAAGAGTCTCGCTTAACAGAAACGGATGTTTCGTTCAAAATTTCATCTAGCTTAGCGGCACCATCCTGACAATTAATAGGATCTGAAAAAAAATTACGAGGTTCATTGAGAAAACCCTTGGATTAGAAAACAATTTTAAAGATGACTTAATTGAAAAGTAGGATTAAAATGAGTTTAATGAAAAAACTTTTATTTGTAATATTTTTTTTCAATAAATACTTCTTCTGCATAGTATGATGATGAATTTTAATCAAAATATATTATTAATTAATCCTCCGATGGATATTCAAAGCGGGCCGCCTAAATTCATTTCATTTGGCATCGCGTACATAGCTGAAAAATTAAAAAGTTGTCGATATGAAGCTGAAATTATAGATATTGACGCTCATCGGCACTCGAAAGAGGTTGTTAGCGAGTTAATTAGAAAGAAAAATTTTGATATCGCTGCGATTGGCGGACTTGTAACTGTATATCCATATCTTTATTGGCTTGTCCCCGAGATAAAAAGATTAAAACCCGATAGTAAAATAATATTAGGTGGTGGAATATCTACTTCGTTGAAAGAAAGATGTTTTGAAAAATTTGATATTGACTATGAAGTAATCGGAGAAGGGGAGATTACGATTATTGAACTATTGAAAGAACTTCGGGGAGATAAAAATTTATCTTCTGTCAAGGGGATAGCTTTTAGAAATAATGGAAAAATAGTTTTTACGGAGCCTCAGCCCCTAATGTCATCACTGGATGATGTCCCAATGTTTGATGATTCTCTTTTCCCGATGGAAAAACTTCTTAATAATTCCCGCGGAGTATTTCAAATACATACACAAAGAGGGTGTCCCTATGCATGCACTTTTTGCACTAATAATTTCCGTGGAGTGAGTCGTAAAGTCCGTTATCGACCCGTTAATGATGTGATCAATGAAATCGAATTTTTTAAAAAAAAATATGATATCAAATTATTCGCTTTGGCAGGTGAGCTGATAATGGTTAATAAGACCTGGATTATTGATTTTTGTAAGGAGGTATTGAGAAGAAAATTGAAAATTAATTATAGGGTCACTTCCGGGGTAGGCACCATTGACGAAGAAAAACTGGGTTGGCTTAAAAAAAGCGGATGTACTACAATCTCATTTGGAACAGAATCTGGGAGTGAGAAAATACTTAAGATAATGCAAAAAGGAGTAACTGTTGAACAGGGAAGAAAAGCCATTTTGTTAACAAAGAAATATATAGCAAACATCGACTTATCCATGATGTTAAATTATTTGGGTGAGACTAGAGAAACGGTGAGGGAATCCGTTAAATTTTTTAAAGAAATGGGTATTTTGCCGAATATTTTTTTTGCTGTTCCGTTTCCAGGAACGCCATTATATACAACGGCGATCGAAAAGGGGTACATTAAAGATGAAGAAGAATATCTAATGAATCTTGACAAGCTTTCCATTATGAATTTACCACTGAACTTGACAGATATGCCGGATGAAGAGGCAAGTAGAGTAATGTTGGCTGCTAGAAATGAAATTAAAAGATATTTTTTCTGGAAGAAGGTATTCTCACTAAAGATATATAAAGCACTACTATCGAATCTTAAGCATAGCGGTTTTAAGAAGACAGTAAACAAAGCGATTAATAAGGTTAGGGAATTTTGGCATGAGACCGGCCCTCCCCATTGACTGGTCCAGCTTGAATGTTAGTGTATGACTAGGAAACTTTGAGAGGGGGGGGTGTTCGTTAAGGTTTTAGCCAAAAATGTTGTTTCCTTGTTCACTCTATTTCTTAAAACATATTAACATAAATTAGATTTAATGGGTAAAAAAAGTGACCCCAAGTAATTCCAATTTGATTCCTCAATTCATTTTGATTCTTTATCTTTGAAATTAAATTACTGCATGAGTATAAAAAAAAGTTTTAAAGGAAAGCAATTATTATAAAGATCAATTAATTGGAGTAAAAAAAATTGAAATTTTGCAATATTACAAACAATATGAGATTGTAAACTTTTAGAATAATCTAATAAACTCTTTGATAAAAAAATTTCTAAAATTATTTCCTAGAAAAACTATTTTTATTATTTATTTTTTGTAAAAAATAATAATCTTCTTTGTAAAGTTCTTTAACTAATTGTTTGCAATTTTCACTGACATCTATTTTTATGTCTTTGGATTTATTACGATAAGTTAAATTTATTTTTATGCCAGTAGCTTTTTTAACTTTTTTCCAACCTGACTTTAATTCATTGAACTTAATAATATTATCAACTAATATTTTTCCTGTATTAGGATCAAATAGAAAATCTTTTTGACTTCTAAAAAAAAAATTTTTTTTATTAATGTATTTTGGAAGAATATTTAATATAAAAAAATTTATATTTTTCTTATTGTAATCAATGCTTTTTGTTAAATCTTTCCATGCGCTTACTATCCTATCAAGAGGATCGCGTACTATAGAAAATTTATAAAATTGAGAAAAAATTTCTTTGTTAACAAAATCAAGATCAAAATATTCATAGGCAGTTAAATGAGCGAGTCTATTTGGAAAATTATCACTCCATGTAGAAGGTTTTTTAAAACATCCAAAAAGATGTCTGTGCTTGCACCAATCTAGACCAATATCATTTAAAAAAGTTTCTTCGATAGATTGTCCTGCACATTTGGGTATGTGTATAAAAATAGTTTTATGTGGAAAAGATATCATTTTAGAAAGCCTTTGCCATAACTATAGATTTAATTTCTTTTTCCTTGTTTGTGCGGTCCATTGGTTTTACAAAATTCATTTTAGTATCATAACATACTGCACACCGATTGCACGGACTTACACATCTTCGCCCATGCAAAGCTTATTTAACAGTTTCAATTCTTTCTTGGGTTGCATACCTTGTACACCTGTAGAGATAAAATGATATGATGAATTGATGAAAAAAAATTAATATTGCTTTGTTCTCAAATAGACAAATAGATTTCAAAATTTTTCAATTTTTAAATTTTAAAAATGTGATAAATCTAAGTAATTATACGGAAGATAAATTTATGGCGCTTGCAATTAAATAATATTTTTTAAAATATCATTAATTGAAGGAAAACAATATTTGGTTTAGTTAATAAATTTTTATGAATATAAACACTAGAAGATTTTGCGTAGCTCCTATGATGGGCTTCACAACTCCTTATGCAAGAAAATTGTATCGGATCTTATCAAAAAGAGCATTTCTTTTTACTGAAATGGTGCCGTCAAAAACAATGCTTTATTCAAAAACTAGAGATCTCATAATTGAAAATAGTGATGAAAGTTCTGTTGCTCTCCAAGTCGGTGGGGCAGAACCTCATGAATTAGCAAAGTGTGCGAGAATTGCAAAAAATTATAATTATGATGAAATAAATTTAAATGTTGGATGCCCAAGTAAAGCAGTCAAAAAGGGAGGTTTTGGAGTATGCTTAATGAATGAAAAAGTATTGGTAAGAAATTGTCTTGAAGCAATGATTGAATCCACAGATATAGAAGTTTCCATTAAATGTAGGATTGGTATTGGCAAAGAATTTAATTATGATTTTTTTTGTGATTTTATTAATGAAGTCATCAAAAGTGGGGTAAACATTGTTTATGTACATGCGAGAAATGCCATTTTAAATGGTTTGACAACAAAAAATAACAGAACGGTTCCGCCTTTAAATTATGATTTTGTCACAAGAATTAAAAAAGAATATCCTTATATACAATTTATTCTTAATGGAGGAATTGACAGTATTGAAAAGGCTTTTCCTTTGTCAAAAATTTATGATGGTGTAATGATTGGTCGATTAATTCAAAACAATCCATTTTCTTTAACAAATGTTGATCATTTGTTTTATAAAACAACTACAGAAACCAAAACCAGTGAAAGAGTAATTCTAGAGTATTTTCAATATATTAAAAAAAGATTACATAGAGACTCTATGTTTCGTTTACTTAGTCCTTTGCTTCATATTTTTTTTGGCCTTCCTAATAATAAAAAATTTAAAACAGAGATTTGTTCAGTTATGAAAAGTAAAAAAATTGATGCACTTAAATCTTTATTTTTACAATTTATTGATGAGAAACAAGTAAATTGTAATTTCTATATTAACTAGTAAGCTGCTTGATATGAAAGACTTAATATTTCAACTCCAGGATTATTATCTCCTAAATTAGCATTTGAAATATGTCCGAGGGATAATCCTACTCTATTATTATTTTTTAATTGATAACTAATTTCTAAAGTTGTTCTAAATTCTATTGAATTACCAAGCTTTTTCCCATCTCCATCTTTATAATATCCTGTCCCAAAACTTGGTGTAAAAATAAAATTTGACGACTCTCCTGTTAATAGGGTTCCAATATTGTCTTCTAAATAAACACCTGCTATTAAAAAATATGCGGAGTCTGATGTACCTTCAATGCCAGCAAATGGTTTTATGTTAAAAAATTCATAACTACTTGGACCTATTTCATAAAGAGAATAATCAAATCTTCTTTCATATCTATAGTCCCATGCTTCATTATTGCTACTCCCATTAAATTTCACATCATAGTAGCCAAATCCAAAAACATCATAACCTTTGGAAACCACGGGTGAGCATATAAGAATAAAAAGGACAAATATAAGTGTTTTCATATAAAAATAAATTAAATCACTTTAAGAGTAATACTGTATTGATCAAACAAAATTTTTTTTATGTTGGAGGATATGTTAATATTTGAATTATTATTATTCATTTTGACTCAAATAAATCTAATATTTCCCCTGAATCTTTGAATAAACCTGCCATTACCTTATTATCTGTTAAGGGAGCTTTAAATAGGGAACATACAACCTTATTTTCTATATTGTCTAAACCCTCACTTAATAATGGTTCATATCCTCTTACAATTTTTGTGAATGTATAATAAGGTTTGTTTAGTTTAGAAAAGTTTTGGTAGCCCCACCAAAAACAATCACTTTGTGCTGATAGTGGCCTTGATATGTCTACCCCTCTATTAACAAACAATATTTTTTTTGTATCACTAAAAGCGGCGTGGTGTAAATTAGAAAAATATTCTTTATGGCCTGAAAAATTATCGATTATTTTATTTAATTTTGCTGTCCATCGACTAATTGATAATGTACCTTGAGTAGATATATTAATTATCTCTTCTTTATTAAATCCATAGGAATCTACTGTTTTATCAACTCCATGTTCAAACATCCATTGAACAATATCTTGTGGGTTCGGGGCAGTTTGTAACTGAAGCAATTTTATAAACATTTCTTCCTGGGAGCCTCGCAAAAAAATAATGTCCTGTGTTTTCAATAAAAATTTAGACAATAGATAATTCCGCATTTTAATAACGCTAGAAAGAGTTTCTTTAGGATATTTTCCAAACCCTATTATATTCCCCAAAAAAACTAATTTATCTCCATATGCAAAATATTTTAAAATATGTTCTTTTATGGAATTAAAAGAATCAAAATGTGAATGAATTGATCCTACAGCCCAAATTTTTTTTGAATATTTTAGTTCTGCAAACTGAGATTGTGTATGCACTTTGGTTTTATTTATTATATAAAATGTTTTCTATTTTTTCTGTCGTTTGATAATAATCTGTTTTTTCTACGGCCGCAACTTCTCTTGCTAATCTTTCAAGAGCCATTTGAAACATTTGTCTTTCACTATAAGATTGTTCTGGTTGGCTATCTTTGCGAAATAGATCTCTAATTACTTCAGCAATTTTTAGAGGATCTCCTGAATATATCTTAGTGTCATATTCTTGTGCTCTTCTGCTCCACATAATGCGTCGTATTTTTGGTTTTGATTTGAGAATGTTATAAATTTGGTCAATATTTTTTTTAGATGATATTTTTCTAAGACCTACTTCTTGTTTTTTTTCCAAAGGTACCCTAATTGTTAGTTTTGCTTGCTCCATCTTAACAACATAAAATTTTGATTTAATATTTGATAATTTCATAGATTCTATTCTCGTTATTTCACCAACACCATGTTTAGGATAAACCACAATTTCACCAACCTTAAAATCATTATTTTTTTTTCTCATCTATTTTCCTGGTTTTTTAGAGAAATATTTTTCAAATTTATTATTTACATTTTCCCAATCTTTTGAATCAGAGGGTGTTTCTTTTTTTTCGTTAATCATTGGCCACTTTTCAGCATAAATTCTATTAATTTCAGCCCATTTTTCCATATTTTCTTCAGTGTCTGAGTGAATAGCATCAATGGGACATTCAGGCTCACAAACACCGCAATCAATACACTCATCGGGATGAATAACAAGCATATTTTCGCCTTCGTAAAAACAGTCGACCGGACATACTTCAACACAATCCATAAGTTTGCATTTTATACATTTCTCATCTACTACATATGTCACAATGCTACTAGCCTTTATGATTCTTTAAATTAATTTGGGCTCTTTTTTTTGCATTAGCACAACTTACATCAGAAATATAGAGCAACCCGGCTAGGCGTCTAATTAAATTTGATTCAAATTCATGAACCTTTCCATCTAATAAAATAATTTCCCACAAAGTTTCAATCAACAAATCTTTCTTTTTGTTTGAAAATTCTTTATTTAATTTGGATGTAAAAGAATGAAGTGATTTTGGTTCGTCAATTTCTTTTAAAGAATTTTGTAATTCTAATTCAACTGTTGATTGATCTTCTTGAAAGTTTTCAGTCAGCGTTTTTGAAATTTTATCTATTTCAATCTGATCAATCCTGCCATCAACTTGTGCCGCTTCAAGCATAAGTCCGCATAACAAGCATAATTGTTTATTAGAATTATCTTTTTGTGTTTCGTCTTCTGATTGCTTAAATATATTTTTTAGAGAGTTTAACAATTGGAATCCAAAATATAAAATTTATATAAATATTTCATTAAAGTATTTTTTGCAAAACTGCAAAAGGTGAATTTGGATCGATTTTCTTTTCTTCTCTTTTAAAAGTTTCCTTATTATTTTTCTTTATAATTTTCTTTTTGTTTTTTTTATCGAATTTTTTAATTTTTTTCTTTATTTTTTGTTTATAGAAAAATATTCTCTTCTCATCTCCGAGAGTAATTCCCTGGCATCCACAAAAAGATAATATATTGGTTAATTGTTGAGAATTACAGCCAATTGGATTCATTAAGTCAGATGATTCAAGAAATGGGCCTGACTTTAATTTTTGTCGAACAAGAAAAAAAATTCTTTCAAAAACATCAACCCTTACCGCAAAATTATCTATGCAAATATATCCTATTGCTAACCAATAGCTTGTTGACATAGGAATATTTGGAACAAATGATACTCTTCCGTCTTTAGGTAGGGGGTATAGGTTTTTTTCATACGATTTATTATATACTCTCCAAAGTATACCATTTAATTCCATTGCGTTTTTTTTTAAAAAATTAGGTATAAAAAAGAATTTCGCTCCTATACGAATGCCCATTCGTGAAACAGTGGCTTTATCGTGCTCTGTTATTTTTTTTACTGTATTGATATGTTTGTCAATTGGCATCGTTCCAAGCGCATTAAATAAATTAAATGCAATTGCTCTAACCTCAGGACTTACAGTTTCATCAATATCAGCAGTAATTGGCTTAAGTATTGTTGCTGTTTTTTCATCTATCCACTTCTGCAATTTTTTTATCACAAGGATTTTTTTATCTGATTCTAATAACTCTGTATTTAATATTTCAACTTTAGGTGAGAATATATTGATTCCTTTTACAAGTTGTCCAACAGGCTCGTCTCCCCAATAAATATTAACCGTTTCATCCAAGTTAAACTTTTGTACCTCTCCTAAATTAATGGAATCATTAGGAGCATTTAGAAAATCACTAATTTTTTCATCTATCATTAATCTAATGGATTTTTTAACATGCAATAAGGAAAATAAAGAATTTGTTTCTGTATTATCATTTAATTTTAAATTAAAACCGTTAATATATCCATAATTTTGTCCATTTATTTTAATTGATTTGTTGGAATCTACTTCTATTATTGATTCATCACCACGCATCATAGCATCAACAAAATAGCTGGCGGATAAATCTACAAATCTATTTGTTAAGCTTATATGCAAATGGTCGGAAAGACTATTTTCAATGTCTCGTGTTTTTTTTTGCCAATATTGACCATTTTCTATCCAATTTGATTGATGGGATATATAGGTCCAGGTGCGTATACTGGCAATTTTACTGGTTAATTCTTCTATTCCTCCGCTATATTCATCGAGACGTATTATTTTATCTGCAAACCAGGGCTCGGGTATTTGAAAATCATTTTTAATCAAATTTAAGAATATATTTTTTAAAAATGTCACATATGAGTCGTTAATAATTTTTTGAAAATCTGGAATACGACAAACATCCCACAACAAACTGATTGAGGTTTTATTATTAAGAAAAGACAGTATTTCCAAATCTTCTGAGAGCAATCTGAAATTTAACTCATCTTCTGCATTTTTTTTATGAATAAAAAAATCTCTTACAGGAAATTTCCTAAAAGAATTTATAACAGAGTTAATAGAGGAAAAATCAATTGATGAATTTCGCCAATAAACCTTTTGAATGTCATCAAACCTGTGATCTTCTATAGACTGAACAATAAGAGGATCTAGATTGTCTACTTCTTTTGTATAACTAAAGGTTCCGTCATTTTGATATCTTCCAGCTCTTCCTGCAATTTGACCAATTTCTGCTGGAGAAAGACCGCGCATATATCTACCGTCAAATTTTGTAAAAGAAGAAAAGGACACATGGTCAATGTTTAGATTTAAACCCATCCCTATTGCATCAGTTGCTACTAAATAATCTACTTTTTTATCTTCATATATCTCCACTTGTGCATTTCGTGTTCGGGGACTTAATGAACCCAGGACTACAGCGGCACCTCCTTTATACTTGCGCAGAGTCTCCGCGATTTCGTATATTTTGTTTATATTAAATGCTATGACTGCTGATCGTGGCTTAAGTTTAGATAAATTTCTTTTAGGCAAAAATGAAAGTCGAGAAAATCTTTCTCGGGTTTTAATTTTTATATTAGGAAAAAGTCTTAACAAAATTTTTTGAATAGTTGTTGATCCTAAAAACATAGTTTCATATGTGCCTCTTAAATGAAGAATGCGGTCAGTAAATATATGTCCTCGTTCGTAGTCCGCCGCTAATTGTACTTCATCGATTGCAATACATTCTACCTCAATATTAAGAGGCATCGATTCAACAGTACAAAAAAAAAATTTTGCTTCAGAGGGCAAAATTTTTTCTTCCCCAGTAATTAAAGCAACTTTGTTAATACCTAGTTTTGCTATTGCTTTGTCATAATTTTCTCTTGCGAGCAAACGAAGGGGGAAACCAAACATACCTGATTGGTAGGAAGTCAATCTTTCGAAAGCAAAATAGGTCTTGCCTGTATTGGTTGGACCTAATATTGCTAATAAATTATGTTTAATATGTTCAAAAGACATTAATTAAGAATTTTTATCAATATTTGAATTTAGAACATACTGTAAAATGCCTCCTGATTTATAGTAATCAAGTTCTTTAAGAGTATCGATGCGACACTTTAAGTTTATATTGTAGTTTTTTGATTCACTTGATATTTTGCATTGTATTATTTTGCTCGGTATAATTTTATCAACGTCTAAAATTGTTAATTTTTCACTTCCGTCTAATTCTAAACTTTTTCTATTTTCGCCATTAATAAACTCGAAGGGTAATACGCCCATACCAATTAAATTTGATCGATGTATTCGCTCAAAAGACTCTGCTATAACAGCGCGCACGCCAAGTAAACGCGTACCTTTTGCTGCCCAATCTCTTGATGATCCAGTTCCATACTCTTTTCCTGCAATGACAATCAAAGGTATTTCTTTAGCTGCATATTCCATCGCAGCTTCATAAATTGACATATCTTTTCCATTTACAAAACAGTGCGTAATTCCTCCTTCTATATTAGGAACAATTTCATTACGAATTCGAATATTGGCAAAAGTTCCGCGCATCATAATTTCATGGTTTCCTCTACGTGATCCATATGAGTTAAAATTTTGTTTACTAATTTGTCTCTCTAATAAATAGCAACCTGCTGGACTATCTTCTCTAATAGCCCCCGCAGGAGAAATATGGTCTGTGGTAACACTGTCCGCTAATAAAGCAAGAATGCGCGCATCTATAATGTTTTGTTTATCATAAGTTCTTGCATCGGTGAAAAAAGGAGGTTGCTTAATATATGTACTGGTGTCGCTCCACTCATAAGTGTTATTTTTTATTGTTTTAATTGCTGCCCAGTTATTATCTCCTTTGTAAATTTCTTTATATCGAGAAAGAAACATATCAGATGATAAAGAAGTTTGAAGCACTGATTCAATTTCTTTAGTAGTTGGCCATAAATCTTTTAATAATACTTCTTTTCCATCTTTTGAAATTCCAATTACATCACTTTGAATATTCACATAAATACTACCAGCTAAGGCAAATACTACAACAAGAGGTGGGGAAGCTAAATAATTTGCCATAATTTCTTGATGAATCCGACCCTCAAAATTCCTATTTCCTGAAAGAACAGAACATACTGATAATTTTTTTTCTATAATTTGATTTGATACCCACTCATTCAAAGAACCTGAGTTTCCAATGCAGGTCGTACAACCATATCCTACTAAATTAAATCCAATAGCATCTAGATAAGTAGAGAGATTGGATTTTTCTAAATAATCACTTACTACCTTGCTTCCGGGCGCTAAACTTGTTTTTACCCATGGTTTTACTGTTAATCCAAATTCAACTGCTTTTTTAGCAACAAGTCCCGCTGCGATCATCACGTTAGGATTAGATGTGTTTGTACAGCTTGTTATTGCAGCAATAACTATATCACCTGACTCTAACTGTTTAGCTTCGCGCGAACTATTGGATCTTTTTGAAACAATAGCGCTAAATGATTCAGGCACATCTTGGAGTAAAATTTTATCTTGTGGTCTCTTTGGTCCAGCAATGGAAGCTTTCACTTCATTTAAATCAAAAGTAATTAATTCATCGTATTCTTGAGGGTTTTTTTCATCATACCATAGTTGTTGTTTTTTTGCGTAAGATTCTACAACAGCTAAATGATGATCATCCTTTCCAGTTAGACGGAGATAATTTATTGTTTCATTGTCTGTTGGAAAAAAACCACAAGTTGCCCCATATTCGGGAGCCATATTAGAAATAGTAGCACGGTCAGCTAAAGTTAAATTTTTCAAACCAATTCCAATAAATTCAACAAACTTTCCAACAACACCATAGTGACGCAGTTTTTCAGTTATTGTTAAAACTAGATCAGTTGCCGTAATGCCCTCATTTAATGAACCAGATAAATTAAATCCCAAAACTTTTGGAATGTTCATCGATATGGGTTGGCCCAGCATTGCTGCTTCTGCTTCAATGCCGCCAACACCCCATCCAAGTACAGAAAGAGCGTTAACCATTGTAGTGTGGCTATCCGTTCCAACAACTGAGTCAGGATACAAAATATCGCCATCTTTAGTTTTATTAACCCAAATAGTTTTGGCAATATTTTCTAAATTAACTTGGTGACAAATTCCTGCCCCAGGAGGAACCAGAAAAAAATTATCAAATGTGTTTTGACCCCATTTTAAAAACTCATAACGTTCAGTGTTGCGCATAAATTCTTGTCTTACATTCTTATCATAAGCTGCGGCATTACCAAATTCATCAACCATCACAGAATGATCAATGACGAGATCAACTCGTGATAAGGGATTAATTTTATTGGGATCAATATTTTTTGCCTTTAATGCATCTCGCATAGCTGCCAAATCCGCTACAGCAGGAACACCTGTAAAATCTTGCATTAATACTCTTGTTGGAGAAAATGCAATTTCGAAAGATTTATCCTTGTTGGTTAGTTGAGAACACAATGAATTGATCATATCAGCATTAATTAACTTCCCATCCTCATTGCGAATTAAATTTTCCAGTAAGATTTTTATACTAAAGGGAAGGAGTGAGAGATTAAATTTAAAATGATTGGCAAGCTTATTTAAATCAAAATAAATGTATTTTTTTCCGTTTACATCAATTTTTGAAAAAGTTTTATATGTATCAATAAAAGTCATTTTAATAGATATTTACCTTAAATTAGTTAAACTTATATAAGTTTTTGTGATAGTTATTTAACATAAATACCAGTAAACATATAAGAATTCCGCGAAAAATTAACCAACTTTTGAATAATTATAAATAGTTGCTGTCTTACTTTTACAAAATATTAAAAAAAAAAGAAATAATAAATTTCAAATAAAAAATTATAAAAAATTAAAGTTTACTATATTGTTGACTTTAAGCGTAAGTTTTGGGAAAAATATACAGTCTTTTATGTTTGTCACCTTTGTTGGTGATAAGGGAGGGGGGTTCCTCCGCTTAAACAAATTACAAGGAGCATTTAATGGCAAAGAAGAGAAAAAAAGCAGCTAAGAAAAGAGCTGCTCCTAAGAGAAAAAAAGCAGCTAAGAAAAGAGCTGCTCCTAAGAGAAAAAAAGCAGCTAAGAAAAGAGCTGCTCCTAAGAGAAAAAAAGCAGCTAAGAAAAGAGCTGCTCCTAAGAGAAAAAAAGCAGCTA
>Ga0187827_10006627_pt1 | contig 13164 bp, 10 predicted proteins | sample ETNtaG_39_FD_167969 | JGI IMG/M metagenome (GOLD analysis project Ga0187827, IMG submission 167969) | Marine microbial and viral communities from oxygen minimum zone, Eastern Pacific Ocean - ETNP2014_SV_150_PacBio MetaG (Illumina Assembly) | ecosystem: Environmental > Aquatic > Marine > Hypoxic... | reverse complement strand
TATTTACAAGAATACTATCCAATATAGTTATTTTGTTTGATACTCAACAGTCCTGTTTGTTAGAAAATAAAGTAACATATCATTATGTAGTCTCATTTATTTTGTTATCGTACGCCTTGTCAGCTTCAGGCTAGTACCAAAAGGGCCACCATTGAAAATGGTATATATGCTCTGCCATCAACAATGCGAACCCCCATTCTCAATGAAGTAAATGCTCATATTCGAAATCTTTTATAATATCTCCTAATTCATCACGTACTATAGCGCATTCTTTACTATTTAGCTCTTTAAGCCTTCCTTTGTTTATTTCCGGATTTGGGGAAACTGCCCAATTATTAAATGGCGCAAGATCACAATGTTTGAGAATTTTTGAAATAGATTTTTCATGATCACTTACTATGTCTTCATATCTAACCACCATAAAAGAATCCTTATCAAGCTTTTTAGATTGTTCCATAATATAAAGTACAATATTCTTCCAGTAACGTGCAAGCAATCGTATCGACTCAACATCTTCAGGGTTGTATACACTTGAGTTTGTTTTACTTATATATTGAGGGAGTGAATTCCATTCATATTTAGGATAAATATTAAAACAGGAAGATATGGAAGAAGGCACCTCAAACATAAAGTTTGATCTGTTCTTAATTTTGTTTTTCATACTTGCCACAATTGCATATGGATTACGTACAAGAAAAATAATGGATGCATCAGGAAAAATACGCTTTACATATAAAAGCTTGTTGCTTAAATGCGCATTAGCATTAAGTAGTCTTTTCTTTCCATTACCAAGTTGAGGGTATCGACGCAACGTCTCACGGTGAAAAAAACGTATCCGCTCATCAGAGATATCTGTTTCATCCATTGGCAAACAATAAAAATACCCAACCGGCCCTAAATAATTCCTCTTCCCAATAGCTGACATAATAGCGCCTCCTAATTCCGTCCACATCACAACGTCTTCTCTTTCCGGTTCACCTGTTGTGGGAACAAGATCGGGATGACCACTAAGCATATCCATAACCATAGTTGTTCCAGTTCGGGCAGTTCCAACAAATATAACAGGACGTCTTATTTCAACTATTTTGTTATTTTCTGTATTCGACATTTTAATTGGGAAAGGAGCTAAATATCTTTGGGTGCGAATTTTTTGATTTGGTTCAAGCAATCGCCCCACTGCCCTCTTTATTTTTTGCAATAACATATTCTTCTATACTCCCTAATTAGGATCACACAATACTCTGTTAAATATTATAGCCAAACTTTAACTACCTTTCTTTTTCAGGAACGTAATAATACTTTCCACTGAGGATAAGTCTCCAGACAAAACATCACGATCAGTAATTTTAACGTGACATTCATTCTCTAAAAATGTTATTAGCTCAACAAAACTAAAAGAATCTATGGCGCCTATCTCAAACAAATTACTCTTCGTTGTAATTTCATCATTATACTCAACCAGCAATGCTTCCCTAACAAAACGAATTACTTTCTTCTCCATATTTTGAGCATCTGTTCCTTGTTTTTTGCTAATTCTCACTATCTATTTTTTGTCTGCATAATTTTATTATGTTCGCCCTGTCTAATTTCCCACTATTATTTCTTGGCAATATTTCGAACTCATAAAATATTTTTGGTATCATGTAATGTGGCAAAAGTTTTACTAAAAACAGCTTAAGGGCTTTTTTATCAATATTCTTAGACTCCAAAACAGCAATAATTCTTGTCCTTGAATTAGAATTATCAACAAAGCAAACTGTTTCGCGAATTCCTACAAATTTTCGGACATTTACTTCAATATCCATTAATTCCACGCGATATCCGCCTATTTTAACCTGAGAATCCATTCGTCCCTTGCAGAAAACCACATCTTTGTATGTTTCAACAATGTCTCCTGTATGAAAAAAGCGAACTCCATCAATTAGTTCAAACTTTTCATGACCGTTTCCCCCAAGATAACCCGGTGTAATTTGACAGCCACTAAGCAGAAGTTCTTTATCCTTCGTGACTAATATACTATTTCCTTTTAATGGTTTTCCAATAGGAACATACCCTTGATTACTGTATTTTTTAATGTCATCCTGTTGGCATTCGTGGTAAAAGTTCTCAACACCGGTTTCAGTTAATCCATAAAAATTAAAAACATGCTTAATGCCCAAGTTTTCATAACAGTACTTTAGTGTTTCAAGCCTTAATGGCTCTCCACAAAGAAACATCAGTTTTATATGAGTTTCAATTTTTTCTTTCTCACTTAATGATTGTATTTGAGAAATGCTCGAGGGCACAGTAGCCCAAACAGAGACTTTATTCTTCACAATATTTTCAATTGGCCAAATCTTATCTTGTGCACTGATTGCCGGAGCAAAAGCACTTTCCGTCAAAACCACGCAGAAAAGATAGAAGACTGAAATATCAAATGCAAAGTCATGATAATCGAAAAATACTTCGTATTTCCCAAGAGGGAGAATTTCAATAGCATTTTTTATAAAATTAATATAGTTTTCATGAGACACAGGGACTCCCTTAGGAACTCCTGTTGAGCCTGAAGTAAACATTATGTAAGCTATATCATCATAATTAAAATCGCATAATTCAAATTCCTTATGGTCATTCTTCCCTATAATTTCCTGCAAATTTAGCACCTTAATTTTCTCTTTAGCAGCATGCTCTAATATTTCTTCGTCAATCTTGCAGTCTGTTAGTATCATTTGAGGTTCAGCAACTTTTATCATGTCTTTTAGTCTGTTAGCAGGTTGAGTAGGATTTAGCGGGACCCAAACATTACCGGATAGGAATATAGAAAAAATGCCACAATAAGCCTCAAAGCTTTTCGTTGTATGCAACGCAATACGTTTATTTCTCATTTTATACAACACTGAATTTATATTTAGCATTTTTTTGTAGCAATCTTGGTACGAAAAACGTTTATCATAATAAATATAGAATGGGTTTTGCGAGTCCCTTATAATATGATAAAGCGATTCATAAAACTGCTTCACAATATTTTCCTTTCCTTCTGTATTCAGCACACTGGCTTGAAATATAAAATATAATCTTTATAAAGCAACATTTCAATTAGCAAGATTCTAAAAGAATTTCCCATTTTTCCAATAGTTCATTTGGGACCTCTGACTTGCTCAAAAACCTAAGAGGATTGCCGAGGCAAAACACACCTGGTGGAACATCCTTGAATACTACGCTACCCATAGCAACTTGAGCAGCCGTTCCAATTTTAATATTTTCTCTGATACAAGCACCTGTTCCAATATGGCTATAATGACCTATAATGACATTAGGCGTTGTAGCAACAAGTGAAGCAACGATTGCTCCCTCACAAACTGTATTATTAGTTCCTATAACGGCATTTGCCATAATTTCACAAAAAGGATACAAAACAGAATAAGGATAAACCATTGCGCCATAATGAATAATACAACCGGCTCCTATTTTCGCTGAGGAATTTATATTGGCTTGAGGATGTATCAATGTTTCATATCTTTCAACCGATATTTTAAGACGCTTTAATATATCATATTTGGTTAGCCTCGAGTCATAATTTCCAATACAGTTTACAAACTTAACATCATTGTAATCCTTGGCTAATTTTAATGGCCCTAAAACAGTGACACCTTCAATCTCTTTGTTATGAGAGTCAGGATCATCATCTAATATTCCTACAATGTCATACTTAGGCTTATTTTTATTAATATCTTGGACTATCTGAAGGGTTTCTGGAAACGGCGACGCCCCAAATAAAATCAATTTCTGCAGTTTTTTGGTCATTTGATAAAGTGTTTCAAAAATACTCCCATAATAATTTACCAGTAATCATACGTGATTTTTTAAAATATTTTGTAAGATTGAGAGATTAAGCTTACTGTTCCCCGTTAAGAAGTAAGTGGAGGTGTAAATTATGAGAGACTGACTTATATTTACAACGAGAAAGGAGGCATAAAGAAATATCACAAATTTGTTCCAAAGTCTAAAGCCAGGATTGTTCTGGAGTTCCTCCAGAACGATCAGACTGTTCCCGGATTATGCAATATCACAAAACCAATACGGCAACTGGCTTAAAGATTCCAGTCAAAATCTCATAAAGCCTTCGATTCTGCAAGAAAATCCAAAAAAGAACACCGCTTAACGGAAGAAAACAAGAAATTAAAACAAACTATCAAAAAAAACGCATACATCGTATTACGAAAGAGCATAATCCTGTTGGTCAAACCTAATCAACGATTTAGATCAAGAAGAGACAATCAGTCTAACGAACTAGCGCTACTCGTTCCAATCAGTACTGATACGTAAACATGTCGAAAGTAATGAACCCATCTTTTGGATGGTTATATCTGGTGATCGTCATAGATTGGTACACAAAGAAGTTTGTAGGTTCTTCATTGTCTTCGCATTCCACTGTTAAATTTTAGCCTTGATTGAGGAAAGTAGTACATAAGTATATAAATAAACCGTTATTAGTTAAGTTTTCTCCAAGAAACAATTTTAAACTTTAACCTATTATGGAACCGCCGTATTTTGGAAGAAACATAATGAGTTGTATAGTTTGATAAAGCCTGTCTATCAAAAACATATTGAAGCCGGGAAAACAAGTTTTTTTGTCCTTTATAAATTCTAAACTCAAACCACTTGTAAGCATGTTCAATTTCTTTTTTTGCAAACCCAGGCATATCTACAAGAGCTTTTTGGCGCTCAAAGGTTACGCCAAAATGATTTTTCACTAGACCCTGGTCTTTACAAACATCATACAAGTCCGTCCCAGGATATGGAATAAAAACACTTTGATAGGATCTGTCAGGACGAGCTAAATTATTTATACGAACAGTTTCCATATGGTCCTTTTTCGTTTCTCCAGGAAGCCCTATTAGATTGAAAATACTTACTTTTATGCCATGAGATCGCGCCAAAGATACGGCTTTCAGAAAATCTTCATTCGAATAATATCGTTTTAATACTTCCTTCCGAATCCGCTCATTCCCCGACTCAAGACCTATTGAGATAGCTACAATATTTGCTCTCTGAAAAGCACTAAAGATTTCTTCATTCAAAAACTTTTCTATAACATATACGAGGCAGCTATAACTATACGGCTCTTTTAGTGTTGCATTGAAGGATTCCAGCCGATCACAAAGCTCTAAAAGCCATTTTCTGTTAAGATTGAATGTCTCTGCTTGGAAATATATCTGGCGGGATTTAGGGTATTGCTTATTTAAAAAAGAGATTTCTTTTAGAATATTTTCTACTGATCGAAATCTTACATATTTATCAGAAGCAAGCTTTTTTAAAGCATGATTTGCGCAATAGGTGCATGTAAATGGGCATCCCCTGGCACAAAAAACAAATTGCTTATGATTGTACTTCACATCAATCAAGGACTTCCACATCTCTCGGTCTGGAAACGGCAATGAGTCAATATTTTGCATAAAGGGTCGTGTTGGATTTTTTTCAATCGTTTTATCTTTTCGCTTGATCCATAAATTGAGTATATTGCTAGGATATTGCCCTGCTTCTAATTGAGCAACCAATTCTGCTGTAGGAAATTCTCCTTCTCCTATGCATAATGCGTCAAAGTCATCGGATAAGACATTATGAGGAGCTAAAGATACATAAGCCCCTCCGACAAAAAGAAAAATGGAAGACCAATGATTTTTAATATGGCTTGCAACTCTGCTAATAAAGAGGTACTGCGTCGTAACAGTCGTAAAACAAATTAGTTGCGGTTCAAACTCTTTAATCTTTTTATCGACCATATCCAAACTTACTTCTTCCATTTCACTACTAAGAGCCAAAACGCTTGTGGAGTGATTTTGTGACTTTAATACCGAAGAAATGTACGATATGCCAACATGAATGTTCTTGTAAGATTTCAACGGTTTTTTTAGAGAGAAAAATTTCGCATTTGAATATACAAACAAAACTCTCATTATTTCGCCTCCATGATATTATGAAAATCTGTAATTTCTTGGATATTTAATCATCATTAAAAACCATCTCTATCTTCTTAAAATCTAAGTTTTTATCAATGAATTTCTTCACAGCAGGCTGATTAAATTCCAAAAGATAAATCATTACGGGAGTTAACAATATTATAGGGAATTAAACCCGCAAAATTGGGACTGTGTACTCTAGTGCAAAAAAACACTAATAAAATTTTTTTTAGCTTGAACATTGCTATTTTGAACCAGTTGCACTCTATCAAGGTTACTCTGTAGCAATATCAATTGTATGCTTTAGCTCATTTAAGTTATAGCCTATATTCTGACCATTAATAAAGCCTTTATATTATATTACTTTTTCAATTTCCTTCTGAAAGGCCGCAAAAATACCTGCTAATGCACGCTCATCTTTATTGAGCTTCGCTTTTACATAAGAAGTTTCTATAGATTCAGATTTAAGAGCGGCAACAAAACGAACTAAGGCATCTTCATAACGTTTTGATGAAAAATCATTTTTCTCAATTTCTCTTACGGCTTCAGTAATTTTAGTAACATCAGTCAGCTTATAACATTGAGGTACCATTGAATAAAAAAGTTCACCAAAGCTTATTACAGGTTTTTGTAAAAGCAGGGCTTCAAAAGGGGTTGTGCCTGCTAAACCAATTACCCCTTTACAGTTTTTGTTTTTTACAATGCTGTAACATGAAGTATCCGGGGCAAGCAGCTTAACATTTGGGGTTTTCATTAGTTTTTTGTAAAATTTTGGCTTCCTCTCGCCTATCATGGCTGGATGTTCTTTTACATAGAGTGTGTACCTTCCTGGCAACCCCATTGCCACCAGACGCGCAAATTCAAGCTGATTTGTACAATAAGTTGCCCACATCATCATATTCTCTTCCGGCATAACGCACATCGGAAGGAAGAAATAATCTTCATCATCTTTTGGCACATGGTAATCCAGTGAAAGAGCCTTCTCTACATATATGTATTCCAGCAGCATATTCCTGAACCTTATGATGAATGGCAGGTCACGGGAACCTTTATAAACCTCTAAAGAAAAGCGGCCTTTTTTCTTTCTCCAATTCAGAAATATAATCTTAGGAACCTTATAAAATTTGGTAACTGCTTCTTTTATAACAGAAGTTACTCTTTTTCTCTCAATGAGTTTCACTTTATTTTCATGTCCTTCAGGATCTATATATTGAGCCCTAAACTTCTGAATGTAATCTTTCGCATAATCAAATGCCTCTTCAGAAATATCATTACTCTTATATTTTTTTTCCACATTTTTCAGATTAAAAAGAATATCATCCGTTAAAAGATAATGGCTATTAATTTTAGTTGTATTTATTCTCCACATGTTAATATTTCTTTTTTTGGCATAATGGTAAAGCATACAACAAAATACAGAAATATAGTTAGGAGTTATAATAATGCTCGGAGGAAATCTTTCAAATAATTCTTTAATGTATATGTAATTAACTCTCACAATATTGAGCAGTGTTTCATCGTCGACCTGTTGTGTCCAAGCATAACTTTGTTTTTTCCCCGGATGATAAACCAAGTTCCTTTGAGCAGAGATAATATTCTTCCATACGCTATCAACTCCAAGGGTTTCTTCAATCTCGCCCATGCTAATATGTCCATATTTCTTATAAAAATCAGTAGATAAAACCTCATCGCCAAGCAACATTTTGTTCGAAATGTAATCATATTTAAAAGAATCGCTCATTGTATGTTGATACGACGCATAATTCATAAGTACAGTCCCAATATTAACATCGGCCAATTCTTTTTTAATAAATTTGGCGAGCGGTATTCCAACCGCATAAGCCCAATCGCTCGCATTAATAATTAGTAAATTCACAATGCTCCAATTAATAATAGTGAAATATCTGTTATACCGTCAGTTTATTTAATACGTACAATTTAGACTTCTCTGTAATCCCAGACTTTTTTAACACTTCTTTTTCAAAAAAATTATCTGCTCCCAATTCTTTAATCTTAAAACCAGCATCCTTTAATCTATTAATAAAATCTTTCTTTGCATAGACTCTGAAGTGGTCTTTTTTCCCAAAATGTTTTATCCTGTCTTCTTCAGAGATAATTGCAGGATCTTCATAAGTGTATTCAAGTTTTTCATTTATCGGGACTAAAACAATGCCCCACCCATCAACTTTTAAAACTCTGTACAATTCACTTAGCGCTTTTTTATCTTCTTTTATATGTTCTAAGACATGAGAACATATAAAAGAATCCACACAATTATCTTTTATAACATCCATTTTTTGTAAATCTAGTTTAAGACTTATTCCTTTTTTACAATAATCAGGGGTCTTGTATTTAAATCTATTTGTTTCACTCATAATACAAGAATCAGAGGTCATGTATTTAAATCTATTTGTTTTTCTTATAAACCTAAACAGCCCTTTCTCTGGTGAAAAATGCAATAATATTGGTTTTTGATTGTCAGTGTTATTACTTTCATTATTAAAGTTTTTTGAATGTTGACCGTATAAAACGGTTTTCAGATATAAAGCAATAAATCTTGACCTGTCATTAGAAAAACAAACAGGACATCTGTAGTTTCTATAATTTAATGTTTCCCAATCATCTTTAGAATACTTTACCCCACTGAACTCAAAAGTGCCCGTAAATTTGGCAGGCAGGGGCAAAAAAGACCTCAAATTACTTTTACAAACCGGACATTTATATTTATAACCAAAATACCTGCACCTGTTAATTATTTTTCTTTCAATATAAACTTGTATCGCAATTATCTCTAATAAGATGGCACCATGAAAACTTTCTCTTATAATTGATTTAACTCTTCCAATCATTTCGATTTCATATAATTATGCTTGTTTTTTTGGTTGAGGTCTCTAAGCTCAAGAACGCGTAGGCTTTCTAGATATCAAAATATCATGCATCCACAAGGCATCGAGTTTTGAATTAATAAAGGTATGAATGGCATCCTTTGGATTTCCCACTATTGGTTCTCCGTGCAGATTGAAAGAAGTATTTAGGATTGCGCCTATTCCCTTTATTTTTTTGAATTCAGATACAAAATCGTAATATTCAGGATTAGCGTTTCGCTTAAGAATTTGCGGTCTGGCTGTTATATCCCCTTCGTGGATCGCCCCTTTGAGTTTATCAACATAGTCTTCCTTGACGGGAAAACAAACCGTCATATAGTCCGCGCTAATATTTTTAGGATTATCCAGGCATTTCCCCTGGTCTTCTTCCAAAATGGTTGGAGCGAAAGGCATCCAGAAATCCCGGTATTTTATTTGATGATTTATTTTATTCACAATACCGGGGTTGGATGGGTCTCCCAGAATTGACCTGTTTCCCAGGCCTCGTTGTCCAAATTCGCTTTTTCCCTGAAAACGGGCGATAATCATTCCCTCTGCCAGTAATTTTGCCGCCTCGGCGTTATTAACATTTTCTGTCACAGCAAAACCCTTTTCTTTAATTTTCATTTCCTCAACACTTTTAAGCACATCAGATCGGGTAAACTGAGGGCCTAAATAGTGAGTTTTCATTGGAGGGATATCGTCTGGATTAAACCCATTCTCAAGAAAGTGTTTCTCCGTCATCCAATATCCCGCTCCAAAAACATTAGATTCATCGCCGGGGGAGATAGGCACAAACAGGTCCTCAACACACTCAAGTCGAGAAATAAGCATATTAGCCTTAACATTCATAGCTACTCCGCCACCATAACAAACGCGGCATCTACCTGTCTTATTCACAACCATTTCTACCCATTCTGTAAGGTATCTTTCAACCAAAGTCTGCAGAGCCCCTGCAATCCCATCAAAACGATGCCCCTCAAAACGATCTCTGAAATAAAAATATAAATCATCCGGTTTTTTATTGTAAACAACGGCTAGATTTTCTTCATCAAGTCTGAAAATCGGCTCAAAGATTTTTAATGATTTTATGATTTCCGAATCGGTTGCGTAAGGGGCAAGACCCATGACTTTGTATTCATGGTGATAAGGTTTCATACCAAGCAGTAAAGTTATCCATTGGTAAAGCCTTCCCAGATCACTCTGGTTGGAGCCTCTGAGCAGTTTCAGCCCTTGATCGGTAGGAATGGAAACAGCGGAATTATATTGTTCTCCGTCTCCTTCCAGATGTGTAACAACCACATCAGAACCGCGCAAGTTTCCTGAATAATATGCATGATAATGATGGCACATATAATGGGGAAGAAGGACTACCCTTTCCGACGGGATACCCAGAAGCCTTTCTACTGTTTCCTTTCTAATACAGTTAAAGACCCTGTTAACTTCTTCTGCTCCGGCGTTCATATCCAGATCCTTCAGGTCATAGTAATGCTCCTGCACCCTGTCGGCTCCTCCCATTAGGTAAAAAAATGAACCCATCTCCTTTTTTTCAAGAAGTCTCGGTTTCCAGTATCGCTCATTCTCATCTATCCAGTCCTGTGTCGTATATAAAGAAAAGCGTTTAAAAAGGACTGTGGCTATGGCATTGTGATAGAATTTTTCATTTACCAAGGCAACAACATCCACTTCCTCCGGCTTGACGCCGGCCTCCCTTAAGCAGAAAGAAGCTGCTTTATATGGAAATCCAGCGTCCAGCTTTATTCTGCTGAACCTTTCCTCATGGGCAGCTGCCGCAACTTCTCCGTTTATCATCAACGCACATGAGGACATGTGGAATTCATATATGGATAGGACTATAAAATCTTTTTGTGCCATAATATTACCATTTACAAAATTATAAAATCAGTTTTATTAACGTCCAATCTTTCATCGCCTCTTTTCAGGGGGGGATATTTTTCATTATAGTAAAGATTTCTATTCTTTTCGGAAAATGTCCTGTTGCCACTTAACTTAACTCTCGCGTTTTCTATAAATTCACTTTTAGCATGATTTCCCACACTGTCTTTTACTTTCCATTCTCCATTGATCTTCTCCCAAATACTTAAATCCCTCATCGGTTCAACAAGACGGTAAAAATCCTCTTTATTCATTTCTAAAAAATCCAAATATGTTTGGAGTGAGGAAGGCACATTGGAATCGTATTCTTTTACCATTTGGACACCTTCTTCTCTGGTCATCCTACCGTGCCTTATTTCCATTGATGCGTCATCCGTAGCTCTCCCATACCCAAACTTTAGATACTTCAGATAATCATGCACATCATTGGCATGATCATCTATTTTTGAAAACAAGTTAAAAGTCCTGTCCTTTTTGAATGTGACAGGAGCAAAATCCCATTTCTTCATCATGAATTCCCCATGTCCACTGGCATTCCAGAAGAAATAATTTGTTATATAAATACCTCGAACGTCGACTCTTTCAATTTCTTCATCCGTGGGATAAATGTAAGGGCAAAGGTCCTCCATTGTAATCTTTCCATTTGACTTTTTTACCACATCCTCAGGCTCATAACCTCTCATGTCATGTTCTTTTCTTCTCCATTTAGTAAACTCAACAAACTCGTCTAATGTGACCATACCGGTTAATTCCCCAAAACCATGTTCGCCCCAGGCTATTAAAGGTATATTTTTTTCTACGGCGACTCGAAAGGGTAAAGTCATTATTCCAGCGTGATAGTGCCATGTTAAATCTCCCACGGTTTCAAGCATAAATCTTGATATTTTCCTTACGGAGTGAGCGTTTGCAGTAAATCTTATGAGATCGCAGCCTGATTTCTCTACAAGGTTGATAAGGTTTCTTATTCCTGACGCTGTATTAAAAATATGATTAAAAGCAACCAAAAGAGGGTTCATCCCATACTTTTCTTTTAGTAGCCAGACCTGGTAATGGCTATCCTTCCCTCCACTTACCGGGATGATGCAATCATAAAGATTACCTCTCTTCCTAGCCATTTTTTTGGTTTCATCCATCATTATGGAAAATATTTTTTCCCGTTCGCCCCAATCAACCTCAAGAGTTTCTCTAGATTCATGATATTTACAACCACTGCATATTCCATCTTTTTCGTCTATATTTATCGTTGGCCTGGCATTTAACGGATACAAGCAACGCGCGCAATATCTCAACTAATTTCCCTCCTCTTAATCAAACAATTCTTATATTTTTCTAAACTTTAAACCGGATTCAAGCAAATATTTTTTTGCTTTTTTAGTGCTGTGCTCGGTATAGTGAAAGATATTAGCGGCGGCGACAGCGGCGGCGTTTGCCTGAACAATGCCTTCTGCTAAATGTTCCCACTTCAATACTCCGCCCATCGCTATTACCGGAATGGAAAGAGCCTCTGCTAATGATTTAATTAGTTTCAAGTTATATCCTTTTCTGTTGCCATCAAAGTCAACTGAATTAATAAAGATTTCTCCTCCTCCCAAAGATTCGGCTTTTTGGGCCCATTCTAAAGTCTCTGTATCCGTTATCTTACTTCCCCTATCAATAGCTACAAATTCTTTTTCATACACTCCGATTTTTGAATCTATAGATACAATAATGGACTGTGTCCCAAATCTTTTTGCCAAATCACCGATGAATTCAGGGTAATTAAAGGCATGTGTATTGACAACTATTTTGTCTGCCCCATTTGCCAAAAGATCTCTGGCATAATCCACCTTATTGAGCCACCCTCCTGCAGACAAAGGAACAAAGCATTCTTCCGAAATATCATGAACAATTTCAACAAACTCATCTTTTGTTGCTTCGTTCTTTGAGACATTTAAAACTATGATTTCATCTATTGCCCATCTGTTGAAACTTTCAATGGCGTAAATCGCGTGACTATGTATTACATTGGTGTGCTTAAATTTAACTGTCTGAATAACTTGGCCATCTCTAACCAAGACTACTGCTATCAGCCTATGTTTTAACATTCTTCAAAATTCTATGAAGTTTTTTATAAGCCTTAAACCCTCTTCCTGGCTTTTCTCAGGATGGAACTGCACCCCGTAAATATTATCTTTATTGATAATAGATGAAAACTTTAGTCCATAATCGGTTACGCCCAGCATATGCGAAGGGTCCTTACAGTTAAAGAAATAACTATGAACAAAATAGAAATCTGATTTATTCTCAATATTTTTGAATAACTGGTCGTCTCTCATAATTTCAACCTCGTTCCATCCAATATGCGGTATTCTCAAATTATTGATTTTATTTCTAAAGTTTACAACCTCGCCTTCTATAAGATCTAATCCATTGAATTCTCCATGTTCATAGCTTTTTGTGGCTAGCAGTTGCATTCCCAGGCATAT
>Ga0187827_10006625_pt1 | contig 13171 bp, 7 predicted proteins | sample ETNtaG_39_FD_167969 | JGI IMG/M metagenome (GOLD analysis project Ga0187827, IMG submission 167969) | Marine microbial and viral communities from oxygen minimum zone, Eastern Pacific Ocean - ETNP2014_SV_150_PacBio MetaG (Illumina Assembly) | ecosystem: Environmental > Aquatic > Marine > Hypoxic... | reverse complement strand
AGGAGATGGACGGTGTTGAGTACAAGACTTTTCGTTATGATTTGTGTAGTAAGTGTCACAGTCGATATATGCAGGATCCTCTTTCGATTAACTCTATAAGGAGAGGCCGTTTCTCTGAAAATTAAATCCTTAGGGATTTCTAATAACCTTTTATGTAGAGCAGTGGGTTTTTGAGTGATTTTCATACAAGCTGTCTGCTTGCTTAATCACTCTGCGAACTGGAGGCAATAACAACCATTATCGTTACAAATTAATTACAATCTGTCAAACATAGTGGGCTTCGTTTCAAGGAAGGCATATTGTTTAGATTCATTCATACCATAATACCTCAACCCATTAGCACAGTACTCCACTTGACACAACTTTCTAATTTTGATATTTACAAATACAAAATAATTATTAATATTTACAATAATATGGGAATGACCATTACAGAGAAGATTATAGCCGAGCATTCTGACATTACAGAGATACGTGCCGGTCAATTTGTTTATGCAGATGTAGATATATGTCTGGGAAATGATATAACGGCACCAATTGCTATTGAACAATTTGAAACGCTTGATATAGACAAGGTTTTTAACCCTGACGGGATTGTTCTGGTCCCTGACCACTTTACTCCAAACAAGGATATTAAATCAGCTCAGAATGCTAAGCTTCTAAGAGAATTTGCGCAAAAACACCGAATAAAGAATTATTTCGAAGTAGGCAGGGTGGGAATCGAACACGCATTGCTGCCTGAGAAAGGAATAGTTGTCCCGGGTGATTTAGTTATTGGTGCAGATTCACACACATGTACGTACGGGGCTATGGGGATTTTTTCTACAGGTGTTGGAAGCACGGATTTAGCAGCATGTTATGCAACAGGAAAAGTGTGGCTTAAGGTGCCGGAAACCATAAAGTTTGTTTTTAATGGCGAGTTGAATAAATGGGTATCCGGTAAAGATTTGATTCTTTATGTTATAGGCCGGATTGGAGTTGATGGCGCCGGGTATAAAGCGATGGAATTCTCAGGACCAGTTATTACTGATTTGTCGATGGATGACCGTCTTGCAATGTGTAATATGGCAATAGAGGCTGGAGCAAAGAACGGGATTATTGAGCCGGATGATTGTACTGAAGAATACATAAATGACAGGGCTCAAAGGGAATATAAATTTTATACCAGTGATACTGATTGTGAATATCTTGGCATTCATGAGTACGATATCAGCTCACTTTCCCCTCAGGTTGCATTACCCAATCTACCTGAGAATACACGCCCGGTGGAAGAACTTTCTGATGTGCAAATTGATCAGGTTGTAATTGGTTCGTGTACTAATGGAAGAATTTCCGATTTAAGAGTAGCTGCTCAAATTCTTAAAGACAAAAAAATTGACCCTTCAGTACGTTTAATTATAATACCAGCTACACAGGACATATATTTAGAGGCTATAAAGGAAGGCTTAATAGAGATTTTCATTAATGCCGAGGGTGTTGTGTCAACACCAACCTGCGGTCCATGTCTTGGAGGGCATATGGGTATTCTGGCAGAGGGAGAACGTGCGTTATCTACTACAAATAGAAACTTTGCAGGCAGGATGGGTCATCCAGAATCTGAAATATATCTTTGCAATCCTGCAGTAGCAGCGGCTTCCGCTGTTACGGGGAAAATCACTCATCCTGAATTAATTGATTAATAATATGTATTCAATAAGATGTGGAAGAGTTGAAAAGGTTGATCGATATTCCCTCCCTTTCGGGAGGGTTCCAGTACTGGATTCCTTGCGAAAAGACCTCGGCGCCTTTTGTCCGGGGAAGCAAGGGTTATCATGTACATGAATGTTTGACATCTACAAGTTGTTGAGCAATTACTTAAAATTTATTAGTTTAGTATTGCATATTAAGCCTTTGAAGCAGGAGATTGACTAAATGATTAGAAGTTTAGAAAAGAATCCACAAAAGAAGCAGAAGAAATATATAGGAATAGATATAGGTTCTGTAAGTGTAAAAGCTGCACTGATTGACGAAGACAAGGCCGTTCTGGAGAGCCATTATGTAAGGTCACATGGACAACCATTAGAGACGGTGCTGATTGTGCTTAAAGAAATTTTCAACAGGATTGAAATTGATGATATAGAGGGAATCGCTGCTACCGGATCTGGTGGTAAGCTGTTGGCCGACATAATAGACATAAGTTTTATTAACGAGATAGTTGCTCAAAGCACAGCAACATCAGTTTTGCATCCTGAAGTAAGGACGGTAATCGAAATAGGTGGTGAAGATTCAAAGCTGATAATGCTTGAGCCTGACGAAACAGGTGGCAACAGCTTGAAAGTGTCTGATTTTTCAATGAATACGATGTGTGCTGCAGGCACTGGATCATTTTTAGACCAGCAGTCAACGAGAATTGGGGTGTCCATAGAGGATGAATTTGGCAAAATGGCCTTAAAATCGAAAGCTCCTCCGAGGATAGCTGGAAGGTGTAGTGTATTTGCTAAATCTGACATGATTCATCTTCAACAGGTGGGAACAGAGATTCATGATATTGTGGCCGGCCTGTGCTATGCGCTTACAAGAAATTTCAAGAGTAACATTGGGAAAGGCAAAGAATTCGTAAAGCCTATAGCATTTCAAGGTGGTGTTGCGGCAAACTCTGGAATAGTCAAATCCTTTGAGGATATACTGGATTTGCGTGAAGGAGAGCTCATAATTCCCAAATACTTTAATACTATGGGAGCGATAGGGAGTGCACTGACGTTAATTGAGAAGAGTATACATTCTCCATTTAAAGGCTTTGAGGAAATCGATAGATATCTGAAGAATCGTAAAGGTAAAGACTCTAGTCTGAAAAAACTAAATTGTAATAACTATGATATTAATGTTAATAGACATATTTTGAAAAGCGCTAAGAAGGTTGAGGCTTATGTTGGTGTAGATGTTGGTTCCATCAGTACAAATGTAGTGGTTATTGCTGAGAACAGAGACGTTTTAGCCAGACGTTACCTTATGACGGCAGGCAAGCCTCTTGAGGCAGTGAGGCAGGGATTATTCGAAGTAGGAGAAGAGGTTGGTAAAAAGGTCATAATAAAGGGAGTTGGTGTAACCGGTTCAGGAAGATATCTCACTGGAGAGTTCATCGGTGCGGATATAGTCAAGAATGAGATAACTGCTCATGCGACAGCGGCTGCATTGGTTGATAAGAATGTAGATACAATCTTCGAAATAGGGGGGCAGGATTCAAAATATATAAGCCTGGAGCACGGGGCAATAGTTGATTTTACAATGAATAAAGTATGTGCTGCCGGAACAGGTTCATTTCTTGAAGAGCAATCTGAAAAGTTGGACGTCAATATTAAGCAGGAGTTTGGTAAGCGGGCGTTAGACTCGTGTTGCCCTTCTCAGCTTGGAGAGAGGTGTACAGTGTTTATGGAATCTGACCTCAACCACCATCAGCAGTTGGGGGTACCTAAGGATGATTTGCTGGCAGGGTTGAGTTACTCTATTGTGTTAAATTATATTAATCGTGTAGTCGAAAAAAGAAAGATCGGCGACACAATCTTCCTGCAGGGCGGAGTTGCCGCAAATCGCGGGGTTAAGGCGGCTTTTGAGAAAGTGACTGGACGACCCATTATAGTGCCGCCGCATCATGACGTTATGGGAGCAATTGGTTCTGCAATAATCTCCATGGACGAAAATACATGGGAAGAGTCAAGGTTTAAGGGATTCGATTTAAGTAATAGGAAGTATGAGGCGACGTCATTTGTTTGCAAGGATTGTTCGAACATATGTGAAATAAGAAAAGTGACAATAACCGGAGAATCGCCTCTCCATTACGGAAGCCGCTGCGGCAAGTTTGATGACGAAAAGAAGATAAAAAAGTCAAAGAATCTGCCCAGATTATTTTATGAGAGAAACCGTCAGTTGTACGGTCCTTATTATACAGATCGTAAAACTAAAAATACGATAAAGAAGAGTGGCGACAAAACTGAGTCACGAGGGCGCATAGGAATCCCACAGGCATCTACTTTTTTTGAATTATTTCCTATGTGGAGGACTTTTTTCACAGAATTAGGATTTGAGATAGTTATTTCTAAGAACACTAACCGAAGCATCATAAATAAAGGAATTGAATACGTAAACACAGAGACCTGTTTCCCTATAAAAGTGTCACACGGTCACGTTGTAGACATGCTTGACAAGGATATAGATTATCTATTCCTGCCCAGTGTGATCAATATGACCCATGAATCTTCTAATCTGACCCATTCTTATGCGTGCCCTTACATTCAGTGTCTTCCATATATCATTGGATCAGCGGTAGATCTCGAATCCCGGAAATTTAAACTGTTGCAGCCTATAATTCACTTTGAATACGGAGATTCTCACGTAGAAAAAACATTTAGTAAAATTGCTGCAGATATTGGTGTAAGGGGAAAGAAAGTAATCAAAGCAATAAGGAAGGCCCGGGAAACACAGAAAGATTTCTATAAACATATGCAGGATAGAGGCAAAGAAGTGTTAGATAATTTAGGTGAAGACGAAACTGCACTGGTCATCATCAGCCGCCCTTATAACGGTTGTGACTCAGGTGTTAACCTGGATCTTCCTGAAAAGCTTAGAGATATGGGGATACTGGCAATACCAATGGATTGCATACCTATGGACTTAGAAGATATTTCCAGGGATTATCCAAACATGTATTGGAAGTATGGACAAAAGATACTCGCTGCAGCGAGATTTATAGCAAAAGACAAGAGGTTACATGCACTTTATATAACAAATTTCGGGTGTGGCCCGGACTCTTTTATCTCCAAGTTCTTTCCTAAAGAAGTTGGAGGAAAACCATATTTGATGATTGACATAGATGAGCATAGTGCAGATGCCGGGGTAATGACACGCTGTGAGGCGTTCCTGGATAGCCTTAAGAATGCGAGAATTAAAGAGTTTAAGAATGAAACAGACTTAAAGCGTAAGTACTTGCCGAATAAGAGTAGGACTATGTACATACCTTATATGAACGACTGCTGCTTTATGGCTGCTGCTGCCATGAGGGCAAATGGTGTTGATGCTGTAGCGCTGCCAATGCCGGATAAAACAAGTCTTGAATTAGGAAGAAAACATACATCCGGAAAAGAGTGTTACCCCGCTATCCTTACAACAGGGGATATTGTAAAAAAGGCGAAGTGTCCTAACTTTGATCCGGACAGGAGTGTTTTCTTTATGGCAACCGCGTCAGGTCCCTGCAGATTCGGCCAGTACAATACAATGCATAGAATGATCCTGGATGATATCGGCTTGCCCCATGTACCAATATATACATTGGACCAGGGTGAGGACTACCAGGAAGACACAAATAAATTAGGAGCAAATTTCCGTAAGCTTACATGGAATGGGGTGGTGTTTGTTGATTATATGCAGAAATTATTATACGAAATAAGGCCATACGAAATAAATGAAGGCGATTCGGATATTATATATAAGCAACATCTCAGAAAAGCAGAACATGCGATAGAATTCGGACATGATCTTCTGCAGATTGCTAAAGATGCACGTGACGCACTGAACGGCGTTGCTGTTGACAGAAGCGTGAGGAAGCCAAAGATCGGTATTATAGGTGAGACTTATGTTCGTGGTAATGAATATTCGAATAACTATATTGTTAGAACGATTGAGAAACTTGGTGGTAAAGCAGTTGTGCCGCCTTTTAGTGAGTGGCTGGACTATATCGCCCATGTCAGACGTGAAGATTGTATAAGGGAGAAAGACTTTAATACCCTTTCAATAGAGATGCTGACCGCGGTAATACAGAAGTATCATGAACACAAGATGTCACGTCCATTTAAGAAAAGCGGGAACAACCTTTTTAAAGAAAGCTCTATAAAACAGTTAATTTCGAAGGGCAAATCGTATATCCATGATTCATATAGAGGTGATCCGGTTCTCAGTATGGGAAGAGCTGTAGAGTATATTGAGTCTGATTGTGACGGCATTATAAATGTAATTCCATTTCATTGCATGCCTGGAACGGCTGTGAATGCGGTTTTAGAGAAATTACAGAAAGATCATCACGAAATCCCATTATTAAAACTGACATTTGATGGCCAGGAAGAGACTAATGAAGAAACACGCCTGGAAGCGTTTATGCATCAGGCATATCAAAAAATGGAAAGCAGGCAGAATAGTAGAAAAGAATGTGTAACCGTAAACTGATTATCTATAAAGCAGGAAGAAAGGTGCTGGCCGATTTGTGATAAATGGTAAAAGTTGGAAATATGGGGATAATGTTAACACTGATGAGATTATTCCTGCCAGATATCTGAATACAACTGATGTAAAAGAGTTGGCATCTCATTGTATGGAGGACATTGATCCTGAATTTGTTAATAAAGCAGGGGAGGGTGACATAATTGTAGCCGGGGACAACTTTGGTTGCGGATCTTCCAGGGAACATGCACCGATATCTATCAAGGCATTTGGTATCTCGTGCGTAATAGCAAAGAGTTTTGCAAGGATATTCTTCAGAAATGCTATCAACATTGGTTTGCCAATTTTTGAGAGTGAAGAGGCAAGCTCAGAGATAAGTGATGGTGATGAGGTTGAAATAGATATGAATTCAAGCAAGATAACCAATCTGACGACAAACAAAGAGTTCTCATTTACACCATTTGCCGCTGAAATGAAGGACATAATTCAGGCAGGTGGATTAATGGGATACATAAAAGCGAATGCGTCAAAGTAGTTACTTTCATACTTCCAACGTTCCGTTTTTCCACATCATCAATCGATCTGAGGTGCCCAGGTCATTCCTTGAGTACATGAACAAGTATTGCTGAGCATAACCGGCATAGGTGCCAAAATAATCTAACCCAAATGTTCTGATCCTGTCGTTAGAAACATTATTATTGTCGAAGTATAGTAATTGCATTGTTTTCTTTATCCAGGTGTCTACCGGAAACGCCTGATTGAAGCCCAGGGAAAAGAGTAAAATGCAGTCAGCTACTTTGTCTCCAACTCCGCTTATCTTCTTTAGTTCGTTCTTTGCAAGGTTGTATGGTTGTGTCCTTAACGAATTCAGATGTTTAATATCTACGGTATTATTTGCCTCAAGGATGTATCTTGCACGAAAACCGGTTTTAGCATCTAAGATTTTCTCATAGTCATTCATTTTGCCTGGCAGGGGAAAGGTATAATCACGAACTCCATCCAGTGTAATCTTTTTACCAAAACTCTCGGAGAGAGCCTTAAGCTTTGACTTTATCCTTGGTATATTTGATGCAGAAGAGCAGATAAAGGATATTAAACATTCCCAGGGTTCCTGCTTTATGAGTCTTAAGCCCCTGTATTTACCTATTGATTTCTCTATATATTTGTCTTTATTTATTTCCTTAAGAATTTCAGGGAGGTTTTCATTTAAAGAGAAGAAATGTACGACAAAATCTTTGTCAACTCCATGAAACTCAATCTCGTTTCTGATCTGCTTGATTTTAAAAAATTTATCCTGTGCATTCACAAAGTACCAGCTATTGACCCTGTTTATCCTGAATATCTGCCCGCATTCCAGCGTATGTGCTAAATTGAAGTCTTTTACCTTTATTTTGCCCATGCCATCACATAGCGCGGCGTAGCCGCAGCCAGATTAAAAACAATTTAGTATTAGGAGGGGTTAATTCTTCAATTCCTCCCTGTCCGCCAGTTTGTTAGGCGGGAATCCCTAAATTCTTAAATTCAAGAAACTTATACTGTTTGCTATAGAGTAATTAAATCAAACTGTATGCCAATATCTTCCACCATAATTTACTTGTAAAAGATACAGTAATTTTATATATAAGAGAACAAAAATTCAGATATTTTAATTTATAGATTATTATAAGCAGTGTGAAATGGCCAAACTCCTAATCGATTTCATAGATATAGTAGATAAAATCAGCCATAAGCTTATTAACGGCAAAAATGGGTATATGCTGCCCAAAATCACTTCAGATCAACTTAACTTTGACCGACTTTTGCAGGGGATTACCGGTGAAACTGCGCCTGAAAGCAGGCTGAATATGGCCATTAAGAGATCCCAGACTCATCTGCTTGGCGAGCAGGATAAAGAGGAGGGATTCTGGGCAGGGGTACTGGAGGGTGATGTCGCTTTAACTGCGGAATACTTAATGTTAATGCATTTTTTAAAGCGCATTGACACAAAGAAACAGGAAAAGGCGATCAGGTATATTATAAGAAAACAGGAAAATGATGGCGGCTGGAGTATTTATCATGATGGAGATAGTGATGTAAGTATTTCGGTTAAGTGTTATTTCGCACTCAAATTAGCAGGACATTCCGAAGAAGAGCCGGTTATGCAGTTAGCCAGAGAGTGTATTCTTAATTTGGGCGGGATAATGAAATGTAATATATTTACGAAGATATACCTTGCTATTTTCGGGCAATTTGATTGGCGGGGTATACCGGCACTGCCCGTAGAAATAATCCTACTGCCTAATTTCTTTTATTTTAACATTTATGAGATGTCATATTGGTCCAGGTGTATTGTAGTCCCTTTAAGCATAATTTTGGCAAACAGGTCCAAATTTCAGGTTGGTGAAAGAGCGGCATTAGATGAATTATATGTGATAGCGAAGGAAAGAGTCAGTTATCGGCTGGAGAGGGACCAGAATAAGTTAACGATAAAAAATTACTTTATAAATTTCGATACAATACTGAGGAGATACGAGAATCAGCCTATTTCGTCTTTAAGGAAAATAGCCATTGAGAAGGCTGAAAAATGGATGTTGGAACGTCTGGAAAAGTCAGGAGGTTTGGGCGCGATATGGCCTTCAATGGTTAATTCATTAATGGCTATGAAATGTCTTGGATATGAAGATGGAAACCCCACCGTGGAAAAGGCGATAGAAGATATAGAAGCATTAGCGGTGTACGATGAGGATACCATGTTCCTGCAGCCGTGTGTGTCTCCTGTATGGGATACGCCATGGGCGATTATGGCGCTTTTAAAATCCGGTTTGCCTAATAACCATCCGGCATTAGTTAAAGCAGGGGAATGGATGCTGGAAAAGGAGGTAAAAAGCTTTGGAGACTGGAGTGTGAAAAATCCCGTCAAGGAGCCAAGCGGATGGTATTTTCAGCACGCAAACGAGTTCTATCCTGATAATGATGATGCGGCGGTAGTGATGATGTCTTTACAGCTTTTAGATTTGCCTGACAAAGACCGTAAAAAGCAGGCAATCCTCAGGGGTTTCAAGTGGCTTATGGGGATGCAGTGTAATGATGGAGGGTGGGGGTCTTTTGATAAAGATAATAATAAGAAAATTCTAAACAATATTCCCTTTGCAGATTGGAATGCGCTTCTTGATCCCAGTACGAGTGATCTTGCGGCGCGTGTGCTGGACTTGATGGGCAGGTTAGGATATGACCTAAGCTTTCCTCCCGCAGAGAAGGCGCTTAGTTTTCTCAGGAAGGAACAGGAAAAAAATGGTTCATGGTTTGGGCGTTGGGGTACTAATTACGTCTACGGAACATGGTCTGTATTGTCCGGTTTACTTTCGATAAAAGAAGACATGACTAAGGATTATATAAGGAAAGCGGTGTCATGGCTAAAGGACTTTCAGAATGAAGATGGAGGATGGGGAGAGACATGCAAATCGTATTGGGATACATCCCTCAGCGCCACAGGGAAGAGTACACCCTCTCAAACATCGTGGGCGGTATTGGGCCTTTTGTGTACGGAAGAAAGAGACTCTGACTCTGTAAGAAATGGCATTGAATATTTAATAAAGACTCAAAAAGAAGACGGGACATGGGATGAAAAAGAATTCACCGGTACAGGATTTCCAAAGGTCTTTTACCTCAGGTACCATATGTACAGAAGTTACTTTCCACTACTTGCGTTGAGTAAATATAGAAATCTGGTAGAGTAAACTTAACCACGGAAGATATGAAAATCTATGAGAACATACTTACTAATACACGTCTTCATCATAACATTTGTATTTCTTCTAACACCTACTATACAGGCCATACATATGGAAGGGTTAATTACAGATGAAGAACAAAATAATCTAGTTAAAGAGGCAACTGTTAAAATCTATGCAATATCTAATTCCCCTGATTATTACAGTCCTTGGAAGATGCTTGAGATGGATAGTGGGAGTGGTTCAGGAGCTATTATTGAGAAGAATAGAGTATTAACATGTGCTCATATCATTTCCGACCATAAATACATTCAAGTGCAACGTTATGGAGAAGTGCAACGGTTCAATGCTCGTGTTGTGAGCGTGTCACATGAGGCTGACGTGGCTATACTCACTGTGGATAGTGAAAAATTTTTTGAGAATGTCGTTCCACTGAAATTCGGTGAATTACCAAAAATCCAGCGGGAAGTCTTAGTATATGGATATCCCGCCGGAGGAGATTCTTTAAGCATTACCCAAGGAATCCTTTCCCGAATAGAGCATCAGAGCTATGCTCATAGCAGTCTTTATTTACTTGCTGGACAAATTGATGCAGCTGTTAATCCTGGAAATAGTGGCGGACCCGTTTTAGTCGATGGTCGGATTGTAGGAGTGGCAATGATGTCTTATGACCCAGATGAATTAGAAAATACTGGATATATGGTCCCTGCTCCGGTCATTAAACATTTTCTCAAGGACATAGAGGATGGCGAGCACGATGGAATTCCAGATATTGGAGCGCTATTTCAAATTATGGAAAATCCTGATATAAAACGTAAGTATAAAATGCCTCAATCCCGAACAGGCGTCCTTATTTATGGTGTACTACCCGACTCTTCAGCCAAAGGTATCCTAAAAAAGGAGGATATTTTGTTATCCATAAATGGACATCCTATAGCAGATGATGGCACCGTAGAATTTCGGCCCAATGAACGTACCTATTTCACTTATTATATAGAAATTCTTCAGATGGGGGAGACAATAGATGTGGAATACATACGCCAAGGAAGGATCAATAATGCTTCGTTCAAACTTAATCGAAGGTCTGAAGCCTTTAGTTTAGTTCCTGAAGATCAATATGATAACTTACCAAGATATCTTATCTATGGTGGAATTGTTTTTAGTCCACTTACTAAGAATTTAATTAAATCAGTGAGAAGGGAATATGAAGTGCCTGAGGACTTAATAGTCGAATATCGTAACTGGCCTAGTGAAAAACGAAGGGAAGTAGTCGTTGCTGTTCAAGTATTGGCACATGATATTAATGCGGGATACCATGATGTATTTTGTTGGATTGTTAATGAAGTAAATGGAAAGGAGATTCGAGATTTTAATGAGTTTCACCGCTTAATAAATGATTTTAATGGTACATATATGACCTTTCAGGACAAAGAGGGATGGCAACTAGTTATTGATCACAAAAAAGCACGAGAAAGCCACGATATTATCCTTCAGCATTACAATATTCCCAAAGATAAAGATTTGAATTTAGGAGAAACACCACAAGCACATATCAATCTCGGTGATGCTGCTTTAGAAAAACTAGAAGAAGTAGGCAAACTGTCAGATTGACAGCGAAAATTCTGCGCAACAGATGATGAGTAAGTGGACATGTACATGAACTGGGGAAATAATATGTATTTTAATAATGCACACACAAAGTAAAACTTTCTGAAAACCATTGACAATACTGTTTAACACGATTAATAAATAATTCAGAAAAATATTTTACTTCACAACTACCTGACACCCCAAACCACATCTCACCTGTAATATTCCTGTGTATGCTGATGGTTAAGTTTGTTCTTGATTATAGCCTTTAACTTCATCATTATAAACTTCATCGTAGAAAGCTAAAAATATGGACTTTGATAGTCTTTCTGAAAAAGAGCTGTTAATTGAGTGTATTCAAGGAAGAAAACAAGCATGGGATGCTTTTGTCGAAAAATATAAAGACCTAATTTATCATACCATCTATAAGACCCTCAAGGGTTTCCATACGGATACAGATGATATTTGCAACAGTGTCTTTCTCTCCTTGATGGAAAACGATTATAAAAAATTGAAACAGTATAAAGGCAGGAATAATTGTACTGTTGCAAGCTGGCTCGTGGTGGTTACAAGCAATTTTACTAAGGATTTTTTAAAGAAACAAAAGCACACTATACCCATAGAAGACATTACTACGGACAATGTGGATGTAATAGAAAAGGTTTCAAATCCTCAACCACAACCTGATGAAGAACTATCAAAAAAAGAATATGGAGAAATAATTGAAGAATTAACTAGCGATTTAAATACTAATGACAAGCTATTCTTGAAGCTATATTATAAGGAGGACATCTCACCTGAAGAAATTGCAGAAATATTAAAAATAACAGTAAATACAGTTTACAGTAAAAAGAACCGAATTATAGAGAAGTTAAAAAAAATTGCAAAGAAAACAGAAATAAATGGCAAGATATTTGAGTGAAAAGCGTCTTTTCTAGTGTAGATAGAATATCTTTAGTTTTTGACATACTAAATCAAAGAAGTAATTTAACCTTTTAACGAGGATAAAATGGACAGAATTGATGAGTTCTTAAAGTCTCTTTTAAACAAGACGAATGAAGAAAGAGATTCGTTGCGGAAGAAAGAACATACTTGCCCTTCTGAAGAAACCATTGCCTGCTATCTTGACAATCTCCTAAAGGATGCCGAAAGAGAAGATCTTGAAGGGCATCTTATAAAATGTGATGACTGCCTCCGGCAGATTATAATGCTCCATGGTTTAAAGAAAGAGGTAAAAGAAAATGGTTATATGGCGGCACCAGCAGTAGTAACAGAGCGGGCAAAGAACATAGTTCCAGAAAGTTCTACAAAGAGCTTAATTAAAGTTGTCTTCGAATATATCAATAATACTCTAAGGGCTAAAAAGGGTTACCGGTTGGCACCATACGGGTCTATTGCGATGATTGCGTTGTTATCAATTGGTATTTATAGCATGATGTTCATTAAAACCCCTCCGATGCCTGTTAACCCTGGTGATGCAGAGGTTCATTATAATCTCGGTGAATCCTATAGTATATCAGGCATGCATAAAGAGGCGATTGAGCCGTACAAACAGGCAATAAGGATTAACCCTGATCATGCAGGGGCCCATTATAATCTCGGTGAATCCTATAGTATATCAGGCATGCATAAAGAGGCGATTGAGCCGTACAAACAGGTAATAAGGATTAACCCTGATCATGCAG
>Ga0187827_10006624_pt1 | contig 13172 bp, 12 predicted proteins | sample ETNtaG_39_FD_167969 | JGI IMG/M metagenome (GOLD analysis project Ga0187827, IMG submission 167969) | Marine microbial and viral communities from oxygen minimum zone, Eastern Pacific Ocean - ETNP2014_SV_150_PacBio MetaG (Illumina Assembly) | ecosystem: Environmental > Aquatic > Marine > Hypoxic... | reverse complement strand
ATTGTTCCACCGGATCATGAGTTGTAACTATTTCACCTAAAAAAACCATTAAAAAAAGAAAAACTAAAATTATACTCCCTATGATTGCAGCCTTATTCCTTTTGAATCTATACCATCTTCTGTATATTTGACTAAAATCAGACTTTTCTGAAACAACTTTTTCCAATATTTTTAACCTTTCTAATTAAAAAATTCTCAATATTTTTTAAGTTTAATGATTTACTAGAATCTATTTCCCAAATCTAATTCGGGGGTCAATCCATGCTAAAATAATATCTGCTACAAGATTGCCTACTAGTAAAAAAACAGCCATAAACATTAAAACAGCCCCTGAGACATAGTAATCCTCCCAAAGCAGCGCATTATATAACAAAGGCCCAAGTGTTGGTAAATTTAATACAATTGACCCCAAAATTTCGCCAGAGAGGATAAATGGAATCTGCATTCCTAGAAGGCTAATTAATGGGTTTATTGCTATTCGCACAGCATGCTTAACAATTATGACTCTTTCTCGTAAGCCCTTTGCCCTTGCTACTGTAACAAACTGTTCTTTTAACACATCCAATAAATTACCCCTCATAATTCGAAGTATTTGACCTACTCCCGCAGTGCCAACTACTACTACAGGCAACCAGAGATGTTTTAGTAAATCTAATATCTTTGGTATATTCCATGATGTATCGATGAATTGCTGGGAAATCAATCCTGATGGAGGGGGAATACCAAAAGAAAACCATAACATACTCAATAATAAGAGAGCTAAAAAGAAGTTAGGGATACTTAGGCCTAGAAATCCTAAGAAATTTGATAGATGGTCTTGTAAAGAATTCCTTCTTATCGCCGATAGTACACCAAGAGGAATACCAATGATCCAGGCAAAACCCAAAGCAGTTGTGGAAATTAATAGTGAATAGAATACCCTTTCTCCAATGATTTCAGATACTGGTTGATCATAAGTTAAAGAATATCCTAAATCACCTCTGATAAATCTAGAAATCCAAACAAAATATTGTATGATCTTAGGTTCATCAAGTCCATACCATTCTCGCAAAGCATCTGTATTAAATTTAGCTTGTTCAGGAGAAAACTTCATTTCATTTATCAAATTTTGCTCATAATTAGTCAATGGATCTCCCTGTGGAAGGGTTACTATTATGAAAATAATTATAGACATTAAAAATAGCATAGGAATGAAATTCAGTAACCGTTTCAGAATAAATATTTTCATTTGACAATCCTTCGGTACAAGCTAAGTTTAATCACAATAATATTCTTCTAAAAAAATCAAAAATTTTTTTCATTATTTGAACTCGGTATTTACATTCTAATTTCCTTTTAGAAAAATTAGGCCTCTGGCCTATCTATTCTGAATGAAAATATTTCAGCATTTTTTATATAGAATCTAATTCTTCTTACAGAAAAGCTTTTCAGCATATCATCCTTAAGATTTGGGATGTGATTATTACCTTTCCAGGTTACTATATGTTCTACAGTATCTCCTGTGAATGGGTCACAATTCTCCTTCTCAGTTTCCGATATAATATTATTAAACTGGTCGGCGATTTCGGTAAGTATATATCCACCCGAAAAACATCGAGCATTTATAACTAGTCTTGTTCCTTCAGAAATTAATGCACGAGTTACAAAAACGCCCTCTCTAACGGCTCCAGCATGAATTGAAGCAAACCCTTCCTTACGTAAAACAGCTCTTCCCAATCCAAAACGTGCATACTTTTCCGGATCTTTGGTTTCGGGATGATCAATGTCTTCGTGGCCTTTCATAAGCCAATAATCATGATGGCTAGCAGTACCACCATGGAAAAACCAGTATTCATCTCCCACTTCAATGGGAGGGCTTGAAAGAGAATTCATATATGCATCCCAATATCCTTTACCTCGTGGTTGTAAAATAGGTCGTCCCTCATAACAGCGATGCCAGTTCATTTCATCATGACTACAAAGCATAACGACATCCATTGTATTGTCTGTTACGTGGAATAACCCCGCAAATCCAAGGTAAGTATTTCCAACCTTAAATTGAGACATCCCGTATAAGGATGAATCTATATTATCATATCTGTCATCAACATCAGCTATAAGTATCGGATTACTCCAGTTTATAAAATCTGAGCTTCTTGTCTGAAAGATGCGTCGCCAACCACGTAATGCAAAGCCATTTGCACTCCGCCATTGTGTCATAAGTGTACCTGTTATTTCAGGAGCCACTGTTTGTGTATTTGCATTATACATATGAATATGTCGTGTATTCATAACAAACATTTTTGAATCTTCATCATAATGAATAAGTGCTACATCATCCAATTGGTCTTTAGAAATTCCAAATCTTGGACTCTTGTCGTAGATTGACCAATGGATGCCGTCACTAGAATAGGCGCACTCTATGCTGTGACCATATATTCCTTTCGTTTCGTCAGGATGATACCTGGTGTACATCATTCGGAAACGTTCTTCCTCCCGCGGTGGATTAGGATCGATCACAACATAAGCCGAATGAACCCCACCCCTATCGTCTCCACCAAATACAATATTAGTCTTTCTCCCATCCTCTAATAAAAAGGTAAGTTCAGGTTTATACCATTTTAGTCCATCTTCACTTTGAGCATAACATTGTCTCGTTCCATATTGTATAGCTCTAACGAAGTTTTCGTTTTCACTCATCTTAAGATCTTCATACCAACACTTGAATAAGTTATCCCTTGGATCGCGTAAAACACAATAGTTAGAGTATGTAAAATAGGGTATGTTTTCCCATGGTTTATCTTTCTTAATGAGAGGAAGACCTTCGTCCTTAATAGGAGAATACCAACGCCGAGTCACATCCCTCGTAGCTTCAATTAGAAGATTATCCAGAAAAAGCTGCACACTGTCCCCAATTGCAAGTTGTGTTCCATCCATCCCACTATAATTATCCATTATTTTCTCCTTTCATATATTAAATTTATTTAACAGTATTTATATTCCTGAACTGTTTTAAAAAGTGACAAAATATTCTCTAACGGTACGTCAGGCTGAAGAGCATTAGAGGAAGAGACTATATATCCTCCATTATCTCCTAAAATATCTATAGTTCTAGTAACTTCTTCCCTTACTATTTCTGGTGTTCCAAAAGGAAGTAACTCTTGCTGGTCTATTCCTCCCGAAAAAACAATCTTACCTCCGAATCGAGCTTTAAGGTTTTTAGGGTCATTATTTTTAGCTTTAGGTTGAATTGGATCAATAATATCTAAACCCATTTCTATAAAATCTTCCAATATCTCAGTAAAATCCCCATCTGAATGGTATCAAGTCTTATAACCAAACTTGCTAAAGGGCTCAATAAATCTACTTGTCCATGGTTTTACATACTTCTTCCACAATTCAGGTGATATCATCATTCCTTCATTAGTTCCAATATCACTAGCACTCAAAATAATATCAATTGATCCATTTGTAGCTTCAATAGCACGATTTGTCAGTTCAGAAAAGAAGTCACTTACTTTTTTCATAATCATATTTGCGATCTCTGGTTGGATAGTTAAATCCATTAAAAATTTATCAAAACCTCTAAGCGCCCAACCATTTGCGAAAACTCTGCCGGTAAAAAAACTATTGCTTTTTGTTCATTGTAATTTATTTTTTCTATTTCTTTCTTTAAATTTGACACATTAAACCAATCAGAATTTGGCCAATTATATTTCTCTATTTCTTCTAAAGTATTTGCTGTAGCTAAGGGATTTAATTCAATCTCATAGTATTTACCAAATTTTGTTTTTATAGGTTTCCAGATTATTCCCCATATATCTTTACCAGCCATAGTATGATACTCATTACCAATAAATTCTTTTGGACCAATATACCGGGGGTATAGATATCTAAAATCAACACCTAGTTCGCATAAAAGCTCTTCATAACTATTAATATCAAAATAATCTATTAGTTTTTCAGTTACTTCCTTTGTACCACTATAAAATAGCGGTGGTCTATCGAGTCTTATATAGTTTATTGAGTGCATTACACGTTCGTAAGATGTAATAGACAATATTTTACTCAAAAATGATTATACAAATTTTATGCATGTAGTAAATTAAACTTTAAACAACCAGCTTAAGAAGTATAAGTTATATTTTTTTAGAATTCATTAAATCTAAATTCCCCCTACCCCTCCTTCTATTAGGCGGGGTAGGGAGGTATCCTAGAAACTAATTATTCCTTAAAATACCAGGCTTCAATATTACCAAACGATACTCCTCCATTAGACCAAACAAAATCATCTGAAAAATTGCCAATATCTTTATTCAACAATACCATCAATGGTACATCACGCACCATAAATAAATGTAGCCCATTCTCTACCCTAAGAGATGCTAATTCTTTTAGAGTTTCCTTTGATTTTATTAGATCCAATTCTAATCCAACAAACTCCTCTTGCAGTTCCCACGCATTAACTAAATCCTCCGGAGGGTCAGTAATTGCCCCAGCTGCAAACTCGGTTCGCGTTTGGCGACTTATTGCAGTTAATCCTTCATTAAAGTTTCCATGCACGAAAAGCTGTACATTACATCCCCAGGATAAACCATGAGAGAGGCCACTAGTTAAACGAGATGTAACAATATCTCTTGAATTAACTCTGAGACTCGCATCAATACCAATCTCCCTCCAGTATTGAACATATATCTGACCGCATTGTACAAAGCTATTATACTCTGCTGGAGCCTCTAGAATAAATTCTACTTTTTTGCCATTAGGATACTCCAGAATACCATCATCATTTGTATCCTTAAGTCCCAATTCATCTAATATCTCTCGAGCCTTATCAGGATTATATTCACTATTTATTTGGGAAATCATTTCAAAATCCTCATCCCACATATCAGATTTTTCTGACAATGGGAAAGACGCGGGTGTACCTAACCCAAGAAAAACCGATTCATTAAGAAATTCTCTATCAATGGCAATAGAAAGAGCTATCCTGAAATCCTTATTACGAAGTAATTCACGTAACTCTGGATATTCAGGGTCTTGAAGATCATAATTTAATTCTATTTCTCCACCAACCGTCCAGTTTTCCCCTGAAACTAATTTTATATCATAGTTACCTCGTTCTTCACCATCCTTAATTACTGGAAAGGATTGGACTAACTGGAAATTTCTTCCAGCATAATCAAGTTGTCCGCTTATTCCCTGAAGAAGTGCTGCTTCTTGGTTAGGTAGGACCTTAAATATAACTTTATCGAAATAAGGTAGTTGATTCCCCGCAGGATCTACGCCCCAGTAATAAGGATTTCGTTCAAGTACGACCTCTGTAGTTGGATCCCATTTTACAACCTTCCATGCAGCCAGGGTAGGTATATCAGGATTATAGTACCAATACATCTCCTTTAACTCTTGGTACGTAGCATCAGAATTATAATTCGGATGGTACTGCTCAAGATAATGTTTCGGCGCTATAATGTACATGGGAAAAATAACAAAACTTGAGGCCATATAAAGAGGTGCAGATGTGTGAAATGTCCACTTTATGGTATAGTCATCAATCTTTTCGATTCCTGGTGTTTGGCCCTCAACTAAATGAAATCCATATGGTGAAGCTATAAAATCAGGGTTAAACATAAGTTCATCCCAGCCAAACATCATATCATCTGCAGTAAAGGGGGCACCATCAGACCATTTTACACCTTTACGTAAATGTATAACGAGCTCAGTAGCATCTTCATTCCATTCCCAACTCTCAGCTAAGGACGGCTTTAGACCTTCTGTAATTCCCTTCTCTTGAATAGGTTTTAAACCTTCAGCATTAGGATAATCTACCAAAGTAGTATGGCTGGTAGTCTCATATAATGCCCAATGATCTGCTTGCCCTAAAAAGAAAGTAGTCATTGTTCCCCCATATTTTCCTATCTCTTGAACATCAAAAACCAAAGGATTTTCTGGTAGTCTTTCATTAAGTGGAGGTAGACTACCCTCATCTACTAATTCTTGTAGCATAGGAGCTTGTGCTCCTACCATCTCCATCTCAACCTCTTCTTCTGCTTCCTCTGCTACTTCTTCTTCAGGTTCTTCTACTGCTTCTTCTTCCACCTCTTCTACTGCTTCTTCTTCCACCTCTTCTACTGCTTCTTCTTCTTCAGCTTCATAGGCGGCTGCAGGTTTACATCCTACGAAAATCAATCCGATAGCTACAACAACTGCTATCATTAAAACTAATACTCTTTTCATTTGAATTCCTCCTTAAAAAATTTGTAAAAATATTACATAAATTCCCGGGGATTTGTTCAAGTTGATGACACCGATAGGTAATTTCTTTAACAAATCTCATTTATTTTCAATAGTTCACCTCCTCTTTTATATAAATATACTCTCTCTATATAAATTAAGAAAACTACTAATATTACTTTAAATAAGACACTATAATATATAATTATTTTCTAATGAGTATACAACATACTAATCAGAAAATACAAATTTGATTTGAATCCCTACAGTTAGACATGATATTAACTAAAAGATAGACTAGCTGATGAGACCCAATGGGTCACAGGAGCATCTTTTATGATTGATGGTTGGTATACTTATCAATAATATATTTAATTAGCAATAAAATAAAAAATATCTCTATTTAATGATTATTGTCTTAATCCTTTCATCAAATTTAGGGAGGTTGGTCACTTTGCTTAGTGCACAGGGTGGCTGGGGACAGTGGACAAAGTTAGAACTGCTTTATTGGGTTTAAATGATGATATTTTTATACCTGAATTAGGTTTTTAATAAATATATTTACAGACTTTCTGCCACCAGGCTGTCTGTCACCAGTATATCTATTAGGCCATTACTTAATGCACATTTTATAGCTTCTAATTTTTCCAGACCACCGGAAATACACACCTTTGTCTTGATTTTCTTATAGTCTTCAAGTTCTATACCTATTACCCTGTTATTGAGACTCGTTTTTATCTGCTCACCGTTCTCCCCAAAATATCTAAGGCAAATATCACCTACTCCGCCCTTGTCTTTAATGTCTTTAAGTATATTTCCTCTAAGATTTAAATTACTGATTATACTTGATTTTAAACTAACTGTTCCTATGCTTATAATCGCTATATCTAAATCCTTTTGCATTTTAAGAACATCGCTTATTTCTTTTTCTCCGATCAGATGCTTTTTTGTTTCTCTGTTATTTACCACTGCTAGAGAATTTAGAAAATAGTTTTTACCGTTATATATTTTACCGAATCTTCTTGCTAGTTCTGATGCATTTATATTTGAAAAAAGATTACCCATGCTGCCTATTAGATCAAGGACTTTTATATTTTTTAAAGGTTTTACTTCTAAAAGATTGACCAGTTCAAAAAGAGTGGTCCCCCAGGCAATTCCTATACTTATATTATCTTTTATCATGTGACCTACTAATTCTGCTCCCTCTCTACCAATTGATTTTTTTATTAATTTCTTATCATTTCCTGGAACGATTGAAATCGATGCTTTTTTTATTTTATATTTATTTTCTATCTTTTCTTCTAATCTTTTTTTTATACCAAAGATATCATTAATATTTATTTGAACAATTTTTTTCTCTTCTGCTTCTTTTAAGCCCCTAGAGATCGTGGCTTTTGATACTTTATATATCCGGGCCAGTTCATTCTGGCTGATCTTTTCAATATAATAAAGTCTTGAAATATTATATAGAAAATAATCCTTTTGATTGCTTTTTATCTTAACCATTTTGATTCGTTTTCTTTAAATAATTGATATATTTTTGCAGATACATAATGTTGGAAGCTATTATTTTTATAACTTCTTTAATATATATTAAGCCATCGTCAGTTGAAGCATCCTCTACTGGGGGAATATGCTGCATCTCATTTGTATGTCCATACTTCACATATCCGATTTTTAGAAGTTTTTCTACAAATTTTTGCTTTTGGGTTCTTAACCCATCAGACAGCCTTATTTTTCCAATCAAACCCTTTTTATTTAATATTTTAAGACTTGCTGAAAGTATGGATGTTTCTTTATGGGAATTGCTTTTATTACTAAATACTCTTTCACTAAGTTCTGAATAATCAGAATAGGGATTTATATATAGTACCGGTAAAACATATTCTTCAAAGATCTTTGCCAATGCTAATTTTATTATTGGGTCATTATCTTTGTGAATATTTATTACAATTATTTTTTCAAAATTGGACCTAATCAAACTTTTAATAATATTATATAGATAATCTGATACTGAGTTAACGTCAATACTTATGGTCCCATCAATATTTGAAGTAGTGCCAGAATATGAATAATAAATTGATGGCATAATAATGGAATCAATTATTTTCTCCAGCTCATTTGAAAATGCTTCTGCTATATACAGATCTGTTCCAAAAGGAAGATGGGGGCCATGTACTTCAATCGTGCCTATGGGGATTATTATATATTTTTTCTTCTTGTCTATATCTTTTAATATATCAAAGTTGATTTCACGATAATTCATATCTATTTTCCTTTTTAGGCTTTATGATTCCTTACTATAAATTTCATTCAGGTTTTAAAATAAAATTATCCAATGCTGGATTATCTATCCTTTCAAGTACTCTAAAACTTCGTCTACTTCTTTATTGCTATGAATTATCATCTTTAGTGCTTTGACGACTTTAATCGGATCCTCTGACTGCCAGACATTTCTGCCAAAAGTAACTCCAAACGCTCCCATATCCATAGCATCTTTTGTCATAACAAGCACATCCTTTAGGGTTGGCATTTTGGGGCCCCCCGAAACTACTACTTTAGCCGGACAAGACTCTATGACTTCCATATATGAATCAGGATCACCGGTATAAAAAGTCTTAACAATATCCACACCCAGCTCTGCTGCTGCTCTTGCTGCATATGATACATATTTTGCCAGATACTTCTCTTCGGATTTTATAAGATCGCCTTTAGGATATATATGGGATACTACAGGAAGTCCTACTGATGCTGCTTCCTTTGTTATCCTGCCAAGCTGCCTTAAAAGTTCAGCTTGCTCATTACCGCATACAGTACAGCCGACCGCTATTGCATCCGCTCCAAGTCTTATAGCTTCCTCGACATCTCCTATCTGAGTATCATAATTAGCATGGAATGGCGCAAAGGATGTAGCTTTCATTATAAATGGGACCCTTCCGGCATGTTCAGCAAAACATCTTTCGATTATTCCCTTCTGCATGGTAAACGCATCAGGCTCTGAAGCAACTATTTTTTCGATTATCTCATCTATTTTTTTTATTCCATCAATCATTCCCCATCCAACTGCGTGATCAAGCGCTATCACAAGTATCTTTCCAGAATCTTTATTAAAAAGTCTTCTCATCCTTACTTCTTTTCCCAGAAATGCCATTACTAATTCGACCTGTCCTTTCTTTTATATAATTAAATTCTAAATACTGCTTTTATGGTACTATCTATTTTTTTATCAAATATAACGTCTTTATACTGATCCAGATTAAATATTTTTATTAATTTTTCATAGGGCAATTCATGCTTACCAAGAAGTTCTGAAGCGTCTACCATGCTCTTGCTTGAAGGGTATGCATAATTTCCCATGATTTCAATTTCATTTCTGCATATATAGTTGGGATCCATTTCCACTTTACCGGCATCTAATAAGTGCCCCATTTCATAAATCCGACCTCTCTTGAGGATAGCACTTATCCCCTCTGCTATTGTCTCAGGTACTCCACAGGCCTCTACTACAACTGCGGATCCCGGGCCACCTGTTATTTCTTTGATTTTCTTTATTCTCTCATCAGCAGTTGTGTAAAGCACATTAAAGGCATGGGCTGCACCAAATTCTTTTGCAAGCTCCAGTTTTTCCTGGTTTACATCAACTGCAATTATCTGTTTCGCTCCTGCAAGATAAAATCCTGCCAGCATAAGCATTCCTATTGCACCGACACCATATATCACTATTGTCTCATTTAAAGAAGATGTCTTACCAGATATCCACCCGTATCCACCAAGATGCCTACCTATGCAGCCTACTGCACATGCATAAGGTTCTATTAGGACCGAAAGTTCATCAGAGAGTTTTTCTGGTAATTTGATTATTTCTGATCCTGGAAGTACATACATGTACTCGGCCCAGCCTCCAAAAAGATGGGGCGGCTTACTGCTGCCGATTGAAGTAGCTGTGATTGCATTAATACACAATTCCTGATATTGAGGTAGATTCTGGCAGTAATAGCATCTGCCGCAGACAATTCTTGGATTAATAGTTATCCGGTCACCAATTTTTAATTCATCACTACTATTAATTTTTTTAATAGAATTATTCGCATTTTTACCTATAGACTCGATGGTTGCAACGATCTCATGGCCCGGGATGAATGGATATTTTACCGATCTCTTGCCTTCAATCCCATGAATATCGGTACCGCAGATTCCGCACAGACCTATCTTTATAAGTATAGAATCATCGGAAGGTTCTTGCTTTTTAACCTTGACAAGATCTATTTTATTTACTCCTGAACACTCCAGGGCCAAAACTTCCATTTTGTACTACCACTTCTATAAATATTAAATTTTTGCATGCCCCTATTTTTCATCTACTTCGGGTTTACCATTACTTTCATTGCTTTCCCGCTCTTTGCACTACTGATAGCATCATAGTAATCATTTAGGCCAAATTTATGGGTAATAAGCTCTTTAATATTAATTGCTCCCTTTTCAATTAACCCGTATGCAATCCTGTTTTGAAGCGGGGTTGAATTATATGTTCCTGTGATCTTGATTTCTCTATAATGGATTAAATTGCAATCCAGCTTTACAAAAGGATTGTCTTTGGAAAGTGAAGCAAAGAAATTAATCCCTCCCATTTTTCTTATCATATTTAGGGATTTTCCAAACATCTCATCTGAACTGCAGCACAGTATTATTTTATCTGCGCCATCTCCATTGGTTTCTTCAAGGACTCTTTCAATTATATCCTCTTCTGTTGTGCTTATATATGCATCTGCTGTAAACTTCTTTGCAAACTCTAGCCTGAATTTTGATCTCTGTGCAAGAATTACTTTTTTTGCACCATTTATCTTTGCAAGCTCTGCATTTATACATCCTAGTGGTCCTGCTCCTATGATCAGTACCGTATCATTTATACCAATATTAGATAAATATTGACAATTTATCGAGACTCCGACAGGTTCTACTAAGGCTCCTTCTTCGAATGTAATATTATCAGATAATTTATTTACACAACCCAGTCTAATGGCTCTTTCCGGTATTATCATATATTCAGCAAAAGCTCCGTTATAGTCAAAACCGATAACCTTTTCATCATCGCAGAGTTCATGATGTCCGATCTGGCAATAATAGCATTTTCCACAAGAAAGATTTGGCATTACATTTACTCTGTCTCCTGTTTTATAGTCAGATATGTTTTTACCTATCTTGACAATTTCCCCTGATAGCTCATGTCCGCTTACCACGGGATAATTCATCTTTCTTCCCTTTCCATGCTTATTAAGTTTGCTGCTCCGGCCGGATTCAAGCTTTACGTCTGTACCACAAACAGCACACGCACCGACTTTAAGTAGTGCTTGATCACTATTGATCTTTGGGATCTCTATTTCTTTAATTTCAGAATTACCTTCTTTTGTAAATACGACTGCCTTCATTATTTAAATCCTTTATTAATTTTTGAAGTGTTTAATCTCTGGATTTGTTACTGCCGGACCCTTAAAGGGAAATTTAATTTTTTCCTGTCTCATCTCGGACAGATATGCTGCATTTACTATCTCTGTTGTTTTTAGCCCGTCTTCTGGTTTTATAAGTGGACACTTACCAGCCAGTATTGAATCAATAAAACTATTGATTACTTTTTTAAAACTATCAAGATGGCCCGGATAAATCTTATCAATTTCATCTGGTATTTCTATTTTAACTTCTGTTCTTTTTTGGCCCTTTATCAAATAGAGATGATTAAAATTTTTATCATAGGAATTAAATATAAATACAATTTTTCCTTCTATTCCCAAAATGGTCCCATAAAAAGCTTCTTTATCATAATTATAGAAACCATAATCATTATAGCTCCCATAAATACTGACCAATGAATTATCTTTATATCTGACTATAAGCAGGCTTTGATCATCCAATCCTCTATCTTTATTTACTATTAAGGATTCACTGGATATATATTTGATATTTTTGCCCTTCATCCATATACCTGCAAGGTCTATCATGTGAGAAATATTTTCCATTAGCACTCCACCTCCGGAACCTTCTTTGTGCCTCCAGTTAGTCTCTTTTCTAAAGTATGGAAAATTAATATAAATGTGGAAAATATCTCCGATACTGTCAATGACTTCATTTACTGCTTGTATCACTGGATGAAATCTCATATTAAACATGATCGATAAGGCTTTTTTTCTTTTTTTAGATTCCCTTATCATCTCAAGACACTGAGTGTTTGTTGGGGCCATAGGTTTTTCGCACAGCACATGCTTGTGGTTTCTTAATGAAAATATTGCTTGTTCATAATGAAGATTTGAAGGCGTACAGATACTTACAATATCCACATCTTCATTTGATACAAGTTCTTTCCAGTTGTTAAAATACTCTATATTGTATCTTTTAACCAAACTGACCGCATTTTTTCTAGTCCTATTGTAAATCCCCACTATTTTGCAGTTTTTATTTTTGGAATACCAGTAGAGGTGGTATTTTCCTGCTTTACCACATCCTAGAACCGCAACTCCCAATTTCTTATAATTTCTTTCCACTAATAGCCTGCTTAAGCTTAATACTCTTACAGAATGTATAATATTACATTTTATTTTTAAACTATTTGCAGTTTATCAGATTAAATTCCTTTTTCAAGTATTCATTATTTTTTTACTTAAATTATTCTATATTTATAATTTAAAGGGTTTTTTTCTAAATAATAAATTATTATAAATCTTTAAAAGAATAAAAAAAATTACCAATCTCTTCTAATATAGTGTGCGAAATTAAAATACTATGGTCTACTATAAGAGACTCGAGCCTAATAAAAACATAATCACCATTATATGCTCAATTTTTAATTTATTAATAATACTAGGGAAGTTGGTCACTTTGCTTAGTGCACAGGGTGGCTGGGGACAGTGGACAAAGTTAGAACCACTTTATTGAGCTTAGATGAGGATATTTTTATACCTGAATTGGGT
>Ga0187827_10006620_pt1 | contig 13176 bp, 10 predicted proteins | sample ETNtaG_39_FD_167969 | JGI IMG/M metagenome (GOLD analysis project Ga0187827, IMG submission 167969) | Marine microbial and viral communities from oxygen minimum zone, Eastern Pacific Ocean - ETNP2014_SV_150_PacBio MetaG (Illumina Assembly) | ecosystem: Environmental > Aquatic > Marine > Hypoxic... | reverse complement strand
AGCGTTGCTGATCTCGCCCGTACTGATATCGATCTCAATGTCATCAGCATCATCAATTCCATCCACCCCCTTACAGATGAATATTGGCAGGCCGATGTTCACTGAGTTCCTGAAGAAGATGCGCCCAAAGGACTTGGCCACAACAGCCTTTATCCCAGCAGCCTTTATGGCAATTGGTGAGTGCTCCCTGGAAGACCCGCAGCCAAAGTTCATCCCTCCGACAATGATGTCCCCCTCTCGGACCTCCTTTGAAAACTCCGGCCTATACTCGATGAACGCAATTTTCCCTAGCTTGGCCTTATCTGTGGTAACGTTGAACCTCCCCGGGGTGATGAGGTCAGTGTTGATGTCATCCCCAAACTTCCAGGCCCTCATAGAAACCCTCTTGGGTCCATTATTGTCCCCGTTAGAGCAGAAGCCGCGACCGTAGCGGGAGAAGCTAGGTATATTTTGGAACTTGGGTGGCCCATCCTCCCTGTAAAATTCCGGTTTTGGGTAGTGATGCATGTCTCTCCGTCGGCCAGGACACCACCCCACCGACCTATGCATGGTCCACACCCCGGGTTCGGGACAACTCCCCCCGCCTGGAGTATGGTCTGTATATAGCCCTTGTTGAAGGCTTTCAGATAAATCCTGGTTGTTGCAGGTATCACGACAAGCCTCACGTCGGGATGGACCTGGTTCCCCTTGAGGATATCCGCTGAAACCCTGAGGTCCTCCAGCCTACCGTTGGTGCATGTTCCTATGTATGCCTGATCTATTGCCACATCATCAACCTCGGTCACAGGCATAACGTTGTCTACCTCTGAAGGACATGCGATCTGAGGCTCAACATTATTGATGTCGAACTCTATCTCATCGGCATAGACGGCGTTTCGATCGCTCCTGAAGGTCTTCCCCTCCCTCCCCAGATAACTCACGGTCTTGTCGTCAGCCTCGATTACGCCGTTCTTAGCCCCCATCTCGACGGCCATATTGCAGAGGGTGATCCTAGAGGGGACGCTTGAATCCCTCACGTAGTCACCACCAAACTCCACCGCCTTATAAAGAGCTCCATCACTCCCAAGCTCCCCTATGATGGTTAGAATCATATCTTTTGCATAGACACCCTTCCCGGGGGACCCCGAAACTTCTATTTTTATGCTTTCCGGCACCCTAAACCAGCATTTTCCGGTAGCTATGGCACCGGCGGCGTCTGTTGACCCCAACCCGGTACTGAACGCCCCAAGGGCGCCCTGTGTGCATGTGTGAGAGTCTGCCCCCACAACAATATCTCCAGGGGAGACGTAGTCCTCAACCAGTAACTGGTGACAAACGCCGTCGCTGCGGAAGTTGGAGATCTCCTCCGACTTGACGAACTCCCTTGAAATCTTGTGGAGGCTAGCCGCGTCCACTGAAGGCGCTGGGTAGAAATGGTCGAAGACAAGGATGACTCTATCCTTATCAAATACCCCCTTCCCAATCTCGGAGACTCCCTGGAAGGCGAGAGGACCAGTGGAGTCGTGGACCATCACATAGTCTAGGTCTGCCACGAGATAGTCCCCAGCAGAGGCCTCAGCCACGTGTGATGCATTGGCCAGTAACTTCTCTGTAATCGTTGATCCCATTTGTTCACTCTCCTATGGCCCTACGGATATGCTCTCTTAGCTTGGTGGAAAAATATGATGATTGGCTCCCATCCGGGGTACAAAAAGGGGTAGCTGTAATTGTCGATGACATGTATTCATCGAGGGCCGGAATCATCGTACTCGCGAAGATGCAGGGGAGGGAGTAGATGCAAAGCTTGTTAATCCCTCTCAGTGTTCTGTCAGAGTTAAAGTTGAGATGACCGTGTTCCATTTCATTCAAACGCCTTTTTTTAAATGAGCCCATAAAATGAAATCTGGAATATAAATAAAGATTTCGGAGCAGGATGTCATAGTTGATGAAAAATTCGTATAAAAAATACACATACAGCATTATTATGGAACGTTTCGAACCGTGCAGTAGAAACTATAACCCCTTAAAAAAACAATAAGCGTGAGTGCCCCTCCACATGAGAGAAATAAAAAAAATGGCCGGAAGATTAGATAGTACTTATTTCTCCAAACCAGACATCTGCCTGACCCTCTTCCCAACCTTCTCAATCTCCAGATTCTTACACTCGTCATAGAGACGTTGGAACTCCTTGGAGCCAGCTTCATAATCAGCGATCCACCCATTCGAGAATTCCCCACTCTGGATCGCCTTAAGAGCCGCCCTCATATTGTCCTCGACGTGGTCATCGATAATCATGGGCCCTACGGTCATCCCGCCGAACTTGGCTGTGTCTGAGACGGCGGCGTACATCCCACTGATCCCCGATTTGTAAATAAGGTCCACGATGAGCTTTAGCTCGTTGAGTACCTCGAAGTAGGCGAGCTCAGGGGGGTATCCCGCATCGGTGAGCACCTTGAATCCTCTGCGGATGAGCCAGTCGGTTCCTCCGCAGAGAACAGCCTGTTCCCCAAAAAGGTCGCTCTCTGTCTCGTCCTTGAAGGTGGTCTCGATGACCCCCGCCCTGCCAGACCCTAGAGCCTTCGCGATGGCCAGAGCCTTTGCCTTGGCCTGGCCTGTAGCGTCCTGGGCCACAGCGATGAGCGCCGGGACCCCAAAGCCCTGCTCATACTGACGGCGCAACTCTGGGCCGGGGGCCTTAGGGGCCACCATGATGACGTCGATCCACTCCGGGGGCTTGATCTGCCCGAAGTGGACGTTAAACCCGTGAGCAAACTGAAGGGCCTTCCCCGGTTTCATCGCGAGGGAAACCTCCTCGGCGAATACTGTGGGTTGGGCCATGTCCGGGACGAGCATTAGGATCACGTCGGCCTCGTTGGCCGCGTCAATGACCCGTTTAACCGTCATGTTATCTGCCTCGGCCCTCTCCCATGACTTCCCGGGTCTGAGGCCGACTATAACATCAACCCCAGACTCCTTCATGTTTAGAGCCTGGGCCCTTCCCTGACTACCGTATCCGATGACGGCTACCTTCTTTCCTTTCAGAATCTTATCATCTATATCCTTGTCGTGGTAAACATCAATCATTTTCTTCACCTTTAGAGCTTCAGATTTCCCTTCTCTAGGGCGGTAACTCCAGTCCTTGAGAGTTCCTCAATCCCTATCGGCCTTGTCTTGGATATGAACTCGTCGATCACCTCGGACTCGCCCGTTACCTCGGCAATGATGGATTCGGCGTCGATGTGGAGAATGAGGCCGTGGTAGGCATTCACATGTCGGAGAGTCTCCTCCCGGGCCATGGGATCAACGGTGTCAACCTTGATGAGGACCATCTCCCGCATTATGCTCCGCATCTTGTCTAGTCGCTTCACCTTGATGATGTCCACCATCTTTTCGAGCTGGAGAACGATCTGGTTCAGCTCCTTGTTGTTGGCGTAGACGGAAACGGTCATCCTAGAGATCTGATGGCCCTCTACGGGCCCTACTGAGATACTCTCGATGTTAAAGCCCCGACGCCGGAACATGTTGGAGACATTGAAGAGAACTCCTGCCTTGTTCTCAACGAGGAAAGCTATAGTATTCAGTGGCGGCATCATTAGGCCACCAGCAGGATATCCCTAAGCCCCTTCCCAGGGGGCACCATGGGGAAAACGTTCTCCTCGGGGTCGATGGATACATCGATCACAGTGGTAAGGTTGCTATCTATGGCGGTTTGAACCGCCTTTTCAAAATCGACGATAGTCTCCGGACGGACCCCCACGGCCCCATAGGCCTCCGCGAGCTTCACGAAGTCGGGATACGCCCCCTGCCTCACCGCCATGTAGCGCCGCCCGTAGAAGAGCCTCTGCCACTGGGCTACCATCCCCAGCATCCTATTGTTAAGGACCACAACAATGACAGGGAAGTCATCCTCAACGGCGGTCGCGAGACTATTCTCGGTCATGGCAAAGCTCCCATCCCCCGCGATGTCCACCACGGGCAGGTCTGGCCTTGCAGCCTTGGCCCCGATGGCAGCAGGGAAGCCCCATCCCATTGTCCCGAGACCGCCGGAGCTAAAGAAGGTTCGAGGGGCGTAAGAGTCAAAATAGAGGGCAGCCCACATCTGGCACTGGCCCACCTCAGTGGTGACCAGGGCGTTTCTGGGGAGCACCTTCCTGAGGGCCCTCAAAACGGCTGGTGCCCTCATGTGAGGGGTTTCGGAGAGTTCAGGAGGAAGATACTCAGACCGGAACTTTTTAAGTTTTTTAATCCAGTCCCCTTTGGTAGGGGACTGGTAGCTTAGCTTCTTGAGGCGCTTGATGATACCCTGAATAGCAAGCTTGGCATCCCCGATCACCCGGGTCACCGTCTCGACGTTCTTATCAACCTCGCTCCTGTCAATGTCGATGTGGATCACTTTGGATCCCTGGCTGAAATCCTCAAGGCTGGCAGTGGTCCTATCCGAAAATCGGGCACCCACTACTAGGAGGACGTCCGCGTCTGAGACCAACATGTTAGCTTCACCAGTGCCGTGCATTCCGCAGAGGCCAGCGAAGAGGGGATGATCGCTAGGGATTGAGCCTTTTCCCATGAGACTCGTGACAACAGGTGCCATAAGCATACCCGCGATTTTTATGACCTCAGGCGATGCGTTGGAGGCTATAACGCCGCCCCCTGCCATAACAACAGGTCTCCGAGCCTTGGAGATGAGAGTAGCTGCCCAGTCCATCTCCCGGGGATCCGGCTCCCGGTTCACATTGTATCCCCTAAAGCTAACCTCGTCGGGGAACTCAATATCCTCGACGTTGATCTGACAGTCCTTCGGGAGATCCACCAGGACGGCTCCTTGCCTCCCCGTGGAGGCAATGTGGAACGCTGATTTGATGGCCAGCGGGATCTCAGAGGGGCGCCTCACCTGGATGTTATACTTTGTAGCGGAAGCGGTGATACCGATGATGTCCACCTCTTGAAATGCGTCGCTTCCCACCGCTTTCAGGGGGACCTGCCCGGTAAAAGCTACAACAGGGGCAGAGTCGATGTTCGCCGTGGCAATTCCAGTGACGAGGTTCGTCGCCCCTGGGCCTGAGGTGGCGAGGCATACGCCGACCTTTCCTAGGGCCCTAGCATATCCATCGGCCATGTGGACCGCGCCCTGCTCGTGGCGAGCCATTACGAACCTAAGGTCACTCCCCCAGAGCTCGTCGCAGATGGGAAGCACTGCACCCCCGGTGACACCGAATATCATATTGACGTTCTCACGTTTGAGGCCCTCTACGAAGGCCTTAGAACCAGACATTTCAACCATTGTGATTCCTCCTTTTAGTTACCCCAGAGTGGACTGGCATCTCCATTTCGTTACCTACAAGTTTTACGCACGGCTCCGAGGCCGTTTTGTATAGTTTCTTTTCGGGTGGGCCTTAGGGCTGAATAAAACGAGACCCCATTTACATTTCCCCAAATGTTGGAGGCTGAATAAAGCAATACCCCATTTACGTCCATCCATTATTTGGGAACTTGAGAATGTGAAACCCCATTTCAACCTCTCCGATAAGCCAGTGGATAAGGGCAACGGATGACGGGCATAAAAAGATTACTGCACGTCCAAGCAGACACTACCCAAGTCTATAAACGAGGTCCCCCTGCCGGACCCTGTCATCAACCTTCATCCCGACGTCGTCCCCCGCCCCCGCCTCCTCAATGTCGGCCCCCTTGACCTGCATCGAGGTGACCGTCATCTCATAGTTAGTAGTCATCCCCTTAATCGCGATCCTATCCCCCAACTTGAGTGATCCTGATAGGTCCACTACAGCGACACCGATTCGAGTGAAATAGTGGATGACCTCCCCTACATTCTTCAAACTTTTCGGCATGTTGGTGAATACAAGAGAATGCCTAAAAAAACTTTCCAAAAACCGATCCCATATCAAGGTTTAAGCACAACTGTGATCATAATTAAAACCGTTCAAAATGAGCTATTTCACGCATCTAGAATGTTCAAAATGCGGCCACTGGCACGATATCAACAAGGTCCAGACCGTCTGCGTTGAGTGTGGAAAGCCCCTCTTCGCGAGGTACGACCTCGAGGCGTTGAAGAGCGACGTCTCCCCCGCCGACCTCGTAGGTAGAGAAGCGTCGATGTGGAGGTATTGGGAGCTCCTCCCGGTGAAAAACAAGGCCAATAAGGTCAGCCTTGGCGAGGGCTGGACCCCCCTTACCCAGGTGAAGCACCTTGGTAAGGCCATCAGGCTTCCTGACCTTTGGATCAAGGACGAGGGAATTATCCCCACAGGGACGTTCAAGGCCAGGGGCCTAGCGATGGCAGTCTCTAAGGCTAAAGAGCTAGGCATCGAGAAAATCGCCCTCCCTTCTGCAGGGAATGCCGCCGGAGCGATGGCAGCCTACGGGGCCAGAGCTAGGATGGAGAGCTATGTCTTCATGCCTGTAGACGCCCCCGATGTCAACAAGATCGAATGCCAGATCGTAGGTGCCAAGGTTTTTCTAGTAAACGGGCTCATCACTGACGCCGGTAAAATGGTAGCTGATGGGATCCCCGATATGGGTTGGTTCCCTCTATCTACGCTGAAGGAACCCTATCGGGTTGAGGGAAAGAAGACAATGGGCATTGAGGTGGTCGAGCAGTTTGAATGGAGCCTCCCAGATGTTATCATCTATCCCACGGGTGGGGGCACAGGTATCATTGGGATGTGGAAGGTCTTTGACGAGCTCGAAGAACTGGGTTGGATTGGGAGCGAGCGCCCAAAAATGGTCTCAGTCCAGGCGTCTGGATGCGCCCCAATACCTAAAGCCTTCGAAGAGGAGAAGGGGGAATCCGAGTTCTGGCAGAATGCCGAGACCCTCGCTACTGGTCTTCGGGTGCCTCACGCCCTCGGCGACTTTCTGGTCCTTAATGCCGCTAGGGAGAGTGGAGGATCAGCATTGGCTGTGACTGATGACGAGATCATAGACGGAATTGGACAGATTGCTAAAGAGGAGGGGCTTTTCGTCTGCCCCGAAGGGGCCGCCACATTTGCAGCCCTCAAATATCTTATTGACGACGGAAAAGTAGACAAGGATGAGAAGGTGGTACTGTTCAACACAGGCTCCGGCATAAAATACACTACCCTCTTTGAGATAGATGCACCCGTCTTCGATATTGGAGAAAAGATCGACTACAAAAACCTATAGGGGTATCCAGACGTTTTACCTAAAGCCTATCTTTATCTGGACTCAAGGCGGAAGCACTGATGCCGCAAGTCAAAAAGGGAATAAAGTTGAAAGTTGGTAATCACGTATCAAATGGTCATCCTCGGTCCGAGTCCATCAGGATCAGGGAAAGACTCACAAGACACATCGAGACCAAGGTTCTAGCACTTGCAGGGCTCATTGCCCACGGCAGGGGGGAGGCTTTTGACTATATCCTAGGGGAGAAGACCACATCTTCAGCGCAGACATCTATAACTGCCGCAGTGGCAATGCTTCTCCTTGCAGATCAACCGGTGTTATCGGTGAACGGGAACGTGGCTGCTCTGTGCGCCAGAGAGCTCGTTGACCTCTCTAATGTAACGGGCGCCAAGCTGGAAGTAAATCTTTTTCATAGGCTCCCCGGAAGGGAGGAAGCCATCGAAGCGGAGCTCAAGGAGGCTGGCGCGAGAGGAATCCTAGGCGTGGATGGATCGGCAAACGCAAAGATGGAGGAGGTCTTTAGTGACCGTCGCACCGTGGACCCTAGAGGGATCTATATAGCCGACGTGGTCTTCGTCCCTCTGGAGGACGGTGACAGGACAGAGGGATTAGTCAGAATGGGGAAGAAGGTCGTAACGGTGGACCTGAACCCAATATCTAGGACGGCCCAGTTTGCGGACGTGACCATAGTCGATAACGTTGTAAGGGCGATGCCCCTGCTAGTATCCGAGGCCAAGAACCTGAAGAAAGAGAGCCCCGAGACTCTGAGGGAGATTGTAAACGCTTACAGCAACAGGGACGCTCTCTCGGACGCTTTGAAAACAATACTCAAGAGGCTAGCAAAACTCTCGGAATCTAAAGTAATCCAGAAATAGTTCTAGGGCTGGGATCATTCAGTATGAAGATTTCTTGGTCGTATATAGGCCATTTCTAGAAAGTTCCATGTTTAAGGAGGAAGTGAAATGAATGTTGAGGAAGTGAAGCGCCTCAAAGGCGTAAGAAAGATAACTGTCCTAACAGCTTACGATTATCAGACGGCTAAAATAATCGATGATATGGGTATCGATATGATCCTCGTGGGGGACAGCCTCGGAATGGTGGTCCTAGGATATCATGACACCAAAAAAGTGACGATGATGGACATGATACGGCATACCCAAGCCGTTGCCAGAGGTGTCAAATCAGCTATCGTTATAGGAGACCTGCCCATCCACAGTTTCGACACTGTTGAGGACGCCCTCGCCAACTCTAAGCGACTGGTGGAGGCCGGAGCCCATGCAGTCAAACTCGAGGGAAACAAACCGGAAATCATAAGGGCAATCATTGAAGCAGGTATCCCTGTGCAGGGGCACCTCGGGCTACTCCCTCAAACGGCTAAAAGCATGAAGGTTAGAGGAAAGAGAAGCCGCGATGCTGAACAGATCCTCGCAGATGCAAAAGTTTTGGACTCGCTTGGGGTGTTCTCCCTAGTGTTAGAGTGTATCCCCTTGGATCTTGCGAGACGGATCACTGGGGCTGTTGCTACGTCCACCATTGGGATCGGGGCGGGAGTCCACTGTGATGGTCAAGTCCTTGTTATGAACGATATGCTCGGGATGGATGATGGCTACTGCCCTAGGCACGCGAATGCCTATCTCGACCTCAACAACCTTATCGGAAAGGCTGTGAAAAGTTATATTGAGGACGTGAAAACGGGGAGGTTCCCCGAAGACAGGCACTCATTCCACTGACCTCAGCGCAACACTTATCACATAAACTCAGGGGCACATAATCGATTGAGTTGAAGAAAGCCTCAGCCTTCGCCCCCGGACACATCACGGGGTTCTTCCAAATATGCGATGAATCAAAAGACCCCTTGAGGAAGGGCTCCCGTGGCGCAGGATTCTCTGTAGAGATTGGGACCCAGACGAAAGTACAAGTAGAGCCCTCAAAGCGAGAGGCTATCAAAATCATCATAAACGGCAGAGTTACGGGAGAAGCAATAGTCTCAGAAAACGCGGTCAGACGAATGCTCGAAATGGAAGAGGAGCATCAGAGGGTCGAGGTAACTCATGACATCGAAACACCGATTGGGGCAGGCTTCAGCTCCAGCGGAGGCGGAGCGTTGACCATCACTATGGCCATGAACGAGGCCCTGGAGCTGGGCCTTTCAGATATTGATGTCTCTAGGATCGCCCATCTCGCCGAGATAGAGTGTAGGACTGGGCTGGGATCCGTGTTTGCCGCGACTCAGGGGGGATTTGGTGTATTACACAGGCCCGGTGCCCCGGGGATTGGGGAGTCTATAAAATATGGAAGGAGCGATGAACTAGTTGCCTTCTATATCCACTTCGGGGCCATCTCTACTAGTAAAGCCCTCTCCAACCCAGCTCTTAGAAGGAGGATAAACGATCTGGGTGGAAATTTTGTTGATGAAATCAAGGAAGATCTTAGCGCTTCACGGTTTATGGAGCTATCTCGAAAGTTCACGGACTATGTTGGCATTACAACACCACAACTCCAGGGCATCCTCAACGCAGCTGACAAAGCAAGTGTACCATGTGCTATGGCCATGTTTGGGGAGGCGGTATTCTCCTTAGTTGAAAAAGACAAGGCAGAAAGGGTTGAAGAATTTTATCGTAGAATCTCTTCGAACAGGGAAGTTCAACCCATATCCATTGATGAACACGGCGCCCGTTTACTGTAGATGTCGGATCAGCTATAAGCAGGGAACATCTAGAAGTTTTGTGAAGATGACCTCGACTATGTTGTGAGCGCCTTGGGGTTCATTTAAACATTCATCTCGATTGTGAGGAAATTTCCTTAAACATCGTCTTTAGGACGCTCTGGGGGGTCCACCTTTCCTTTATAGAGCCATGAAGGTTATCATGCAAAACGCACGCGCCTCATAGTCCTCGGTGTTCTTAGCCTCCCAGTCCTTGAGCATCTGGGAGATCCAGATCCCGTCGAAACGGTGTAGGATTAAATTTCAGGGATTTGGGATTACCTGTGCAAAATCCAAAACGATTATTAAACCTGGAGGTCCCCTTTCCCCAACGAGTGAGAAAGCATGTTTACAGGAGATATTTTCAACTTTGCAACCATAGAGGGGATGCTCGAGGCCCCGGGCAGGAAATGGCACACACACACCCCAGATGTGATACCACTATGGATAGCAGACCCTGACTTCCCCGTCGCGATGGAAATAAAGAAGGCCCTCCTCAACTGCATCCACGACGAGGATCTATTTTACGGATTCAACGAGCCCACCATGGCGGCGATGGCAGAAAAGGTGACCAGGAGGAACAGCCTCGATGCGAGCGGGGAGGACATCCTCATCACCCAAGGGGTCATCCCAGCGATGTGGCTCGCAGTAAACCACGCGTGCAAAACAGGGGACGAGGTGATAGCCACCGATCCTATGTACTTTCACTTCTACTCGGCCCAAGAGGTCACGGGTACAATTCCCATCCGCTGGAACCTCAATATGGAAGATGGATACAATTTTGATGAAGAGGTTCTTAAAGAGCTGGTGACAGCCAAAACGAAACTCATCTTTGTCTGCAACCCCCACAACCCCACGGGGAGAGTAATGACTGAGAAAGAGCTCAAGGCCATAGCGGATATTGCAGTAGACAGCGAGATCACGGTGATGAGCGACGAGCTCTGGGAAGACATAATCTTCGATGGCAGGAAGCATATTTCCCTAGCCAGCCTAAGCCCAGAGATAGAGAGGCTCACCATGACCACCTCGGGATTCTCTAAGACCTTTGGGGTCGCAGGGATCCGGATGGGGTATACCTGCGCCACCGACGAGGGGATGATGGCGAACCTCAAGAGGATTTCGGCTGATATCACCCGGACCACCAACAATATGGCGAAGGCCGCTGCTCCGGTGATGCTGGACCACCGTCTTGACTGGTGGCGTAGGGACATCATAACCCATCTGGAGAAGATCAGGGAAATCTGCTACAAGAGGCTGGACGAGTTACCCGGAGTCACCTACCCCAAGTTGGAGGGTACATACTTAATGTTCCCAAAGTTTGACTACGATATCGTCAGTGATGAACTACAAAAGTACATGCTTGAGGTAGGAAAAATTGCCTTCACGTCGGGCTCTGAGTTCGGAGCCCAGGGGGAGGGGCATCTTAGGCTCTGCATGGCGACCAGCGAAGCCGTCATCAATGAGGCCTTTGATAGACTTGAAGGCGCCCTCTCCAACCTGAGGTAGAACGGTTTTATTGAATAAAGAGGTGCCACCCCGTTTTTCAATATTTCATTATGGAGTGCAATAAGGTCCCTGTCTTTGCCCTCTCCGGTTCCTTCTTAAGATCCCCCTCGACCCCTATTTCCTTGACGCGCTGGTACTCTGTCCTTAGGCCCCTTGAGAATTCGGGCAGAGGAAGCAGCGCCCCTTCTCTGGGATCTTTTCACAATTAAAAATCTCACCTTATGACTTTTCAATATTGAGGTAGATTGTTATCTACGGTTATCTACGGAATTTGATATAGTAATAGAGACCCCAAAGGTATCCCGCCTAGTCAAACCCCATGTAGCTCTCCGGGAAGTTACTTAACAAGTCGAAGGTGAGCCTCTTCAACTCGTCGGCGAGCCCCATAACTCTCCGTTTTCTGGCGTGGTAATGTCTAGCAAAAGGTCATACATTGACCTTATTGGAAATTGCCTTCTATCGCACGCGGGGGCTGCTAACTATGACTTTTTGGATGCCATGACCCACTCTGGATCATTTTCAGGGCACGTTTCACGTACGCGATTTCACAAGCCTGAGGTCGGGGGTGATGTCAAAGACTTGGTCAGTAAAGAGACCATACCGTTAACCTGGGTTAGCCCTTACGTCGCCTCTCCTCAGTGATCCGCCTGGAGATATGGAGATTGGGCTCACCGGAGTGCTCGATGAGCTCGTCTATCTCTCCCTGAGTTAGTATTCCTTTCTCTATGATGAGGTCCCTGATCTTAGCGCCCTTCTCTAGGGCCTCTTTGGCGAGTTCACCGGCTGCTTCGTAACCTATAACTGGGTTGAGAAGGGTGGCTATAGCATTAGAATAGTCAAAGTAGTAGTTTGTTGCAACTAGATTGACCTCAATTCCCGAAACGCATCTCTCCGTAAGGATGTGAATCGCGTTGGTGAGCCACCTTGCAGAGGTGAACGTGTTGAATGCGATGACAGGGGTAAAAACGTTGAGGTTGAGCGCTCCTAATTTAGCGGCGTCCTCCACGGTCGCCCTTGCACCCCTGACCTGGAGGCAGACCATACTGACGGACTCGAGAATGCTGGGATTCACCTTCCCCGGCATGATGCTGGATCCTGGCTCTACCTCGGGCAGAGTTATTTCCCCAAGGCCAGTTCGAGGCCCCGAGCTTAGAAGTATCAGATCGCCACAGATCTTCACTAAGTCTACTGAAAGGGCTGCTAACGCGTCTAAGTAATATAAGAAGTCAGTCATGAACATCGTCTTCTCAACAAAGTTCTCAGCCAGCACAAGGTCTAACCCTGTGATGGTCTTCAGGTGATCCAGGACGATCCCCGGATATTCTGGGTGGGTATTCAATCCCGTCCCCACGGCAGTTCCCCCCAGGAAGAGCCTCCGAAGAGAATCTACGGCTTGAGTGATCCGTTCCCTGCTACTGGAGATTGCAGAGGCGTACGCCCGGAACTCCTGACCTAGTGATATAGGGACTGCGTCACGGTTATGAGTCCTGCCACTCTTCCTTACGGCCCTGAACTCCTCTGCTTTACTCAGGAGAGAGCCCTCGAGTTCGATTATACTCTCGATCAGTCCCTTAGTGAGCTTAATGGTCGTGACCCTCATGGCGTTGGGGATGACATCGTTGGAACTCTGTGACAGGTTAACGTGGTCGTTGGGGTGAACTGGTCTATAGGTGCCCAAGGGTGAGCCCAACATTTGGTTTGCCCGGTTAGCGATGACCTCATTCATGTTCATATTCCACGCGGTCCCAGCCCCCGCCTGGAATACGTCCAGAGGGAATTCAGCAAAGTGATCCCCCGAGATAACCTCATCAGTAGCGCTCCTGATAGCT
>Ga0187827_10006615_pt1 | contig 13184 bp, 15 predicted proteins | sample ETNtaG_39_FD_167969 | JGI IMG/M metagenome (GOLD analysis project Ga0187827, IMG submission 167969) | Marine microbial and viral communities from oxygen minimum zone, Eastern Pacific Ocean - ETNP2014_SV_150_PacBio MetaG (Illumina Assembly) | ecosystem: Environmental > Aquatic > Marine > Hypoxic... | reverse complement strand
CAAAAACAGGTTTGTATATTGATAGCTATTTTTCAGCCAGTAAAATTAAATGGATATTTGATAATATAAAAACTGCTCAAAAACTATTAAATCAAAACAATTTACTTGTCGGGACTATTGATACATGGATAATCTGGAATTTATCTAATAAAAAAAATCATGTAACTGATTTTACCAATGCCTGCAGGACTATGCTATTTAATATAAATTCAAAAACCTGGGACAAAGACCTTTTAAAACTTTTCAATGTATCACAAAGCATTCTTCCAGAGGTAAAAAATTCTATGGATAATTTTGGATTAGCAATAATTGAATCTTGTTCCATCCCAATTCAAGGTGTTGCAGGAGATCAGCAAGCAGCCTTATTTGGACAAGGATGTTTTACTCAAGGCAGCAGTAAATGTACATATGGAACTGGACTTTTCTACCTGCTTAATATAGGAAAAAAAAGAATAGATTCCACACAAGGACTTTTAACTACTTTAGCAATAGATATAAATGGGAAACCCATCTTTGCAATTGAAGGGTCTGTTTTTATTGGGGGTGCAGTTATTCAATGGATTCGTGATGAGCTTAATTTAATAAATCATGCCTCAGAGAGTGAGGCTATTGCATTAAGCATTAATGATAGTGAGGGAGTTTATATTGTACCTGCTTTTGTTGGACTTGGAGCTCCATACTGGAATTCTGATTGCAGAGGAATTATCACTGGATTAACCCGTGGCTCAAATAAAAAACATATTATAAGAGCAGCTCTAGAATCAATTGCCTACCAGGTAAATGATCTTCTTGATTGTATTAAAAAAGATACTAGTAAATCTCTCACTAGACTTAATGTTGACGGCGGAGCTACTAACAATAGTTTTCTATTACAATTTCAATCAGATATCAGTAAAATAGAAATCCTAAAACCATCAAATATTGAAAGTACAGCTATCGGAGCTGGAATTTTAGCTGGTCTTAAAAGTTGTTTTTGGAAAAGCACAGATGAAATTTTTCAGTATAAAAAAATGGATAAAACATATATTCCTCAAATGAATGATTCTAAACGAGAAAAATTAATAAATGGCTGGAAAAAAGCAATTAAAAAAATAAATAATTAGTAATGAATATTAATATAAAAACTTTTGATACATGGGCAATTAACAATAGAGATGAATCTATGGCAGCTGGCCACTATCCATCAGTTATGGCCATGCTAGAGTTAATCAAAAAACATAGTTCCATTATGAATAAACCATTTTCATTTATAGATCTTGGCTGTGGGAATGGCTGGGTTGTTAGAGAAATATTAAAGGATAATAAATGCACTAAAGGTTTTGGGATAGATGGATCTGAAAACATGATAAAAAAAACTAAAAAATATGACATAGGGACATTTGAACAATATGATATTGAAAATTACAAATTTACAGAAAAATTTGATATTGTATTTAGTATGGAAACCTTTTATTACTTCAATAATCCTCAAATGGTTATTGAGAACATTTACAATAATGCATTAAAAGATAAAGGTATACTAATTATTGGAATAGATCATTATATGGAAAATAAAACCACCTTATCCTGGGGAGATGATTACAACCTTAAATTAAACACTTTAAGTATGAGAGCATGGAAAGAAAAATTTAATCTAGCAGGATTTTCAAAAATAATATCAGATACAGTTAATAAAAAAAAGAAATGGAACGGAACATTTATTTTACTTGCATTTAAATAATCACTTAAAAGTATAATGTTTTTTAACAGCTTCATGAACTTCCCAAACACACTTTAAGCCCTTAGGAAAAATAACATAATCACCTGGAACTATTTCAACTGTATTTTCTATACCTTCAACAGTAATTTTTCCTGAAATAATAAAACAATGTTCCTCTTCCCCATATTCCCAATCAAATCTACTTGGATTACACTGCCAGATTGGCCAAGACGTAAAATCTGATAAGTTTTTGTTTTTAAAAACTAAAATCTTCATTATTAAGAGTTAAGAGCTTGCAATCCTAATAATTATTTTTTATTATATTTTTTCTTAACAGCTGATCTCACACTTGTAATTCTTCCATGATTTATATTGATATTTACAGAACTTAAATTCTTAAAAAAATCTTTATTTTGGGTAGTTGCAATAATAGTAACACCTTCATAATTTGACTTTCTGTATAATATTTTAACAATAGTTTTAATATTATTAAGACTTAAATGTAATTCCAGCTCATCTATTAGTAAAACTTTTGGAAAAGCAATAATTCCAGTAGCCAAATTAACCCACCTTAACTGACTTGGAGTCAAATCTCTCATTTTAGTATTCATCAGGTATTTACAATCCATTTTAGAAACTATATTATCAATGATATTAGTTTTATTTTTTCCTGAGGAATTATTACTTAAAGATTCATTTAAATAATTGCTTACTGTCTTAAAATATGGAGGACAATAATTCTGTTTAACATAAAAAACATCCTTATTAAAAGCTTTTTTTGAATATGCTGTCAAGAGTTTACTTTCAAAAAAAATTTCACCATTATATTTTTTATTATTTTTAGATAAAAGATTAAGCAATAAAGTTTTACCTGAAGCCATATTTCCATTTACTATATAACATGCACCTCTATGGACTTCAAAATTTTTAATACTTATTAAGTTTGTATTTTTTTTACTATACACAAGATTATTTATTTTAAATATTGGATTTTTCATAAACGCACTCCTTCTTTTGCAATTTTAACAAAATTGCTGATAATATGATGTGCATTAACTGATTTATTTAAATTATGATTATCAACTTGAATACCTTTGTTAATACGAAGGTCCATTAATCTCCTTGTTACATCATAAGTGAATTCTGGATGAAATTGGACACCATATACATTATTTTTAAATGAGAATGATTGGTTCCCTTTGTCTGTATATCCTAATTCGATAAAATTTTCAGGAAGCCTTGAAACAACATCTTGATGGCTTTCATACACTATATCATTATTGTTGAATTTATTAAAAAGTTTCGATTTTGACCCTTCTTTAGATAAAGTAATAGGATAAGAACCAAGTTCCCACCCCATTTTATTCTTCTCAACTTTACCACCACAAGAAGCAGCAATAATCTGATGACCAAAACATATCCCTAGAATAGATTTATTTCCTTGAATTATTTTATGAATAAATTTTTTCAATTGATTAATCCATGGTAAGTCATCATAAACAGAGTATTTACTACCAGTTATTATCCAAGCATCACCATCTGACAATTTTAACACATCATTATCGTATGCTTTTTTAATAGAAAAAGTAATATCTTTATCTTTTATAAGAGCAGGAATCCATGATGATGAATGACCATATTCATTCACTATTTCAGGTAAACCTGGACCATTGCTAATTATGACTATATTCATAAAAATAACTTAAAATTAATTTTCAATTAGTTAAGGTAGTATAATTTAATGAAGATCTTCTAAGTATTTTTCTGTGTCTATTGCAGCCATACATCCTGTTCCAGCTGCAGTAACAGCCTGCATATAGATTTTATCTTGAATATCTCCACATGCAAAAACACCATCAATAGAAGTTTTTGTTGAGTCTGGTTGAGTTAGAATATAACCTTTATCATCTAAATTTAAATATTTTTTAAATATATGAGAATTAGGAATATGACCAATGCCTAAAAATAAACCATCAATTTTATATATGGTTTCATCCTTAGAAACTGTATCTTTTAGTATAACTTTTTCTAAACCATTTTTATTTGGCTCACCAATTAAATCTACAACTTCAGCATTCCAAATAACTTTAATTTTCTCATTACTTAATGCTTTATCTTGCATTATCTTAGATGCTCTAAATTCATTTCTTCTATGAACAATCGTTACAGAAGAAGCAAACTTTGTTAAAAAGGTAGCTTCTTCCATTGCTGAATCGCCACCACCTATAACAAAAACTTCTTTATCTTTAAAAAAGAAACCATCACATGTAGCACATGCTGAAACACCATATCCCATTAATTTTCTTTCATTTTCTAAACCAAGAAGCCTCGCTGATGCTCCTGTAGAAATAATTATTGATTCTGCTTGATATTCTTTACTTCCAGCAGTAACCTTAAATGGTTTAGAACTAAAATCAACAGAATCCACCATAAAATTAAGTGTTTCTGCACCAAACCTCTGAGCTTGTTTTCTAAAATTATTCATTAAATCTGGACCCATAATACCATCAGGAAAACCTGGATAATTCTCTACGTCAGTCGTTATAGTCAATTGTCCTCCTGGTTGAGGTCCTTCAAAAATCAATGGTTTCAAATTAGCTCTTGCAGTATATAAAGCTGCTGTCAAACCTGCAGGGCCTGTGCCTATTATAATTACCTTATGCAACATTTATTTAATTAATTCATCTAAGGCTGTTGCTATTTCAGATTTTGGGACACTCCCCATTATCTGTTTTTGTACCTCTCCATTTTTAAAAAAAAGAAGACAAGGAATACTTCTTACTCCATATTTTGTTGCAATTGAAGGATGATTATCAACATTTAATTTACCAATGCTTACTTTTGATTGATATTCAAGTGATAATTCTTCAATTGTAGGTGTTAGCATTTGACATGGTCCACACCATTCTGCCCAAAAATCAACTAGAACAGGTTTATCTGATTCAAGTACATCTCTATTGAAATCTTGTTCTGTGAATTCTGATACATTTGATCCCATGTGCTCTCCCTTATCTATTTTTCTTATAAAATTTCTTAGTTTAATTTATAAAATTATTTATAAAAGTTTTATAAATTGTTTGAGTATTTTTTTTGAAGATTCAATATTGAATTTCTTTGAAGTATTAAGAACAATATTTATAGGTACAATTGTCATACCAAGATGTTCTAATTGCAGTTTCATTGAAGCAATGAATTTTGTTGCTTGGCCACCACTATGTGAACAAAGTAATCCAACTTTATTATTAAATCCATCACGCCAATATTCTGTAGACATTGAAATCCATGCAATAGTATTACTAACAATTGGGGGTATTGAGCCATTGTATTCAGGTGCGCATATAATAATACCATCAGCACTTACAAATTTATCTGTAATAAATTTAGTTTCTGATAAATATCTATTTTTATTTTTATGAAAAAAAATCTCTGTAAATATTGGCAAACAATGTTTATCTAGATTTAATACTTCTGAATCAACTATACTTGTATCAATAATTGATTGTATCTTTTCTGCAAGTTCTAAATTATTTTTCGATGTTGCAGATATAATTAAAATATTTTTTTTAATCATTGAAAATCCATTCTATATTAATTAGATAATTACTACTATTAGGGATTAAAATATCAGCATTATAATAGTATAATTCTTTAAAAATATTTTCCTTAATAAATGCTATTTTAAAAAGTTTGAATATTATTCCAAATTCTCCATCAAATGTACTTACATTAAAATTTTCATTGGAATTTATTTGATTGAATAGAGCAAAATTAGAAAAATCTATTTCATAGCTTCTATTAAAATTCAAATGATTCCCATATAATTTAATGTATATATCATAATTTTCTGCCTTAATAACAGGATAAAAAGCTAAATTGAATTGAATTGAATTATTAACAAATAAAACATTTTCATCAAAAATTCTTATTGAATATCCACACTTTATCCACTTATATTCAATTTCCCCACTATACGAAAAATAATTGTAATTGATAGAACTATCACTTATTAATCCAAAAAATACTGATTGAATGATGTTGTTATTTTTAAATCTAAATCCCAATTCACTTTTTTCATAATAATTTACTAAATAATTAAATGTTGGCATTATTTTACTATATGTAAAATACTCTTGATTAATATAAAAATTCATATTATTAAAGTTGAAATTATATAATAAAAATGGTTTATAAGATTCATCATTATTTGTGTTTGATGTTAAAGCTAGCATAAGACCAAAACTTAAATTATGATTATTGTTTTTATATACACCACCAAACGACATCATATTATAATAATGCTGATTACTAACATTATTTTCAAGTGATAGCAAGGTATCTATCATAGCACTATCATTATCTGAAACGTCAATATTATTCATTTTATAATTCGATTTAAAAAAAGCTGCAAAATAATCATTAATCAAATAATCTAAGCTTAAATCATTCCAAGTAACATTATCATCAGCGACGATATTATCTGCATATTTATAATTTGAAAATTGAAAATTTAATTGATTGGAGAAATATATTTTTTTATTTTCAAAACCCACTTTAAATCCACCAGCATAAAATTCATTTTTTCTATAATAGAAACTATCATATGTAAGATATGTAGGAATATTTTCTTCATGATACATGTAAGATAGTTCAAAAAAATTATTATTATTTTCCTTATTAAAACTGAAAATTATATTTTTATTAAGAGTATGTCCATTTATTGATTTTGATTCTACTAAAGCTGTTATAGTTTTTTCATTTAGCAATTCATTGACTACACCAATGCTAGTATCATAAAATCTATTACGATGATCTTGATAAAAATTTAATTTAGTTTTAGTAGAATTTTCATCTAATTTAAATTGCATTTTTTTAGTAATTACACTCCCAACCGGAAAACTCATTGTTGAATTAATCTTGATGCTAAATAAATCTAAATCTGGTTGGTAGGCTGGATAGATTGAATCAAAATAAAAGATTGTATTTTTATATGGTTCTAAAGAAAAACGAATATAATCTTTTGAAAATAAAAATGAATTAAGTATAAATGGAATTAAGAATATATACTTTGAATTTAAAATTAATTAACTCTTATGTTTTTATAAAGTGCAGGTATTGAATTTATAACAAAATGTATTGAAACTGAAAAAAGACAAGTTGAAATTAATGTATTTTTAAAAAATGGAATAGCAGCTATATAACAAGATAACAATCCATTAAAATCAAACACATATCCACCCGTTACCCAAACTCCAAAATTAGAAACTATAAAAAAAATCAATGCACTAAAAATAGAATATTGTAATATTTGAAAATAGTTACTTCTACTTACAAAATAACCTAACATAAAGATAATGACTAAAGAAGTATAAACCCAGAATGCTGTCACATGATTTCCTATAATAATATCAGAAACCAACATGATTGATATAGGTAATATAACAAAATATTTATTTTTTGTATATAAACCACTAAGCAATGCTATGGATAGTAATGGGGTGAAATTAGGTGCAAATGGCATAATTCTCATAAAAACGCCTACAATCAAAAATAAAACTATTAATAAATACTTCATTTATCTCAATATTGTTAATGATAATTTAAGTGATTAAAATAATAGACCAAAAGTTTTTAATTAAAATCAGCCGTATTCAATAATTGTGAATCTAATTTAAACAACATATTTATATAGTTAGCTTCTAAATCAGGAGAATTATCATTAACTGAAATAATATGTTGACAAAACAAGCTAGCATCATCTCCTAATGTTTTCATTATAGAAACTTCACTATTAAATAAATTTACACCTAATGTTGAAACATCTAAAAACTTTCCTTCTTTTGAAATAGAAAACATTAAATCTTTATTAAAATATTTTATACAGCCAATATCCTTTAGAAGTATCCCTGATATAACTTTATTTTTATCTAAATATTTAAATAATGGAATTAATCTATCATTAATTTTAAAAATATTTGCAATTTTTACAATAAAACCTCCATGTAATTCGTATTTAGTATCGTAGGATGGAATAGTAATTATTTTGCTTTTATATTTTTTATATAAATAACTTACAATCATTTTATAATCTCCTGATAAAGATTTAATATTTTCATCAATAATTTTCCATGATTTCTTATATGAAGTATCAATATTTTTCACAATTAAAGATTCTGTATAGCCATATTCATCATATTCACTATCTTTGATGGATGAAATATTCTTAATATCAATTTCTATTTTATTATTATAATTAATAATATTTCCCTTTATAGCGACAGGATCACCTACATTAAACTTTTCATTATAAAAATAAGCATTCTTCCAAATTTTGCATCTTATTTCTCCTGTGGAATCTCCAATTATCACATCTATAAAAGGATCACCAATCCTAGTGTTTTTAAAATACTTTTCTTTACATAAAAAAAAACCTTTTATTAAATTGCCAACTTTGAATGAATTTATTTGATCAACTTTCACTTTTTTTTACTTTAGGTTTAACAAACAGTTGATGAACATGTTTAACAATAACATATCCATGTTTTTCAGCTATTTCATCTTGAATCTTCTCAATTTTATCATTATAAAATTCAATGATTTCCCCTGATTCAATACATATCATATGATCATGATGTTTAGATAAAATTTGATTTTCGTATCTAGCGATACCATCATCTAAAACAATCTTTCTAACAAAGCCATACTTTACTAAAATATCAAGAGTTCTATAAATTGTAGCTCTAGAGAGTTTTTGATTTTTCTTATTTATTCTTTTGATAAGATCTTCACATTCATAATGACCATCATTTTTGTATAAAAACTTAAAAAGCTGGAAACGTTGTTCTGTAAATTTCAAACCTTCTTTCTTAAGAGCTAGTTTGAATTTTTCAATATGTATTTTAATATTACTCATTCTAATCAGTTAAAATTTCAAGGTTTGCATATTTATATATTAATTTTTTTCTCTCATTATTAAAAAACAATATCGTAATTTTAGAATTTTTCCCTATACCTTCAATTTTCAATATTCTTCCCTTTCCAAAAATTTTATGCTCTACTTTATCATTAACTTTTACATCTATTTTACTATCTAAATATAATCTCTTCTGACTGAAAGTGTTTTTTATATTTATACTAGTATCAATTAATTTATCAGGAATTTCTTTTACAAATCTCGATATAACTGTAGGGATAGGTTCACTACCAAATTTCCTTCTAGATTTTGCATAACTCAAAAATACTCTTTCATGTGCTCTTGTTAATGCGACATAAAAAAGACGTCTTTCTTCTTCAATATCAGCATCTTCAAAAGATCTGTTAACTGGGAAAAGACCATCTTCTAAACCTGTTACAAAAACATATTTAAACTCTAAACCTTTAGCACTGTGAATAGTCATTAATGTAACTTTATCATCATTATTTTTCCATGAATCAATATCTGTTAAAAGTGATACTTCTTCTAAATAGTCAGATAGTGTTGTAGATTTGTTCATAGATTCATATTCTGAAATACCTGAAACAAATTCTTCTATATTTTTCCATCTATCTACTGAATCAGAGGTTTGATGATTCTCATAATAATTCTTCAATTTCAATTCCTCAATTAAGTCTTTTACAATTTCAGATGGACTCTCTTTTTTTGCTTTATCAGAATATAGATGTATTAAATTATTAAAATCACTTAATGATTGCTTTTGTTTATTTCCTAATTTAAAGTCTTCTAACTTTTTAATTGCTATTAATGGGTCTGTATTGGAAGAATATATTTTTTCTAAGCTTGTTTTACCTATACCTCTAGGAGGAAAATTAACAATCCTCTCAAAACTAATTGAATCCTTCTTATTTACGAACAATCTTAGATATGCTAAAATATCTTTAATTTCTTTTCTATCATAAAATTTAACACCACCAATAATATGATAATTGTTCTGCATTCCATTAATCATAAATGTATTTTCTATTGGTCTACTCTGCGCATTTGTTCTATACAAAATAACAAAATCATTATAAGATGCTTTCATTTTTTTCTTTATTTCTAAAATATTATTAAATATTTTAATAGATTCATCTTTTTCATTATATCCTTCTAGAATAATAATTTTCTTCCCTATTTCATTATCTGTCCATAATTTTTTCTCAGATCTATTAATATTTCTAGATACAACTGACCATGCTGCATCTAAAATATTTTTTGTTGACCTATAGTTTTGCTCAAGCTTTATTATAGATGCATTTTTAAAAGATTTATTGAAATCTAATATATTAGAAATATCAGCACCCCTCCATCCATATATTGACTGATCATCATCACCAACAACAAAAATATCTTGTCTATCTTTAGTCAATAAAAATATTAGTTCAAATTGAGGTTTGTTTGTATCTTGATATTCATCTACCAGAACGTATTGAAATTTATTTTGATAAAATAATAATCTATCTGGAAATTCATTAAAAATTTTCAATGGCAACAAAAGTAAATCATCAAAATCCAATGCATTATTTTCTTTTAATTTTTTTTGATACATTTTATAAATTTCTACAAACTTCTTTTGATTAATGTTTGTATCATCTAAAATACCTAAAATATCTTCAGGCATTTGCATTGTATTTTTAGCATTACTTATTCTTATTTGAACAGATCTGGGATCATACATTTTTAAATCAAATTCAAGTTCTTTTATTGTATTTTTTATTAATCCTTTTGAGTCCTGGGCATCATATATAGTAAAATTGTTTTCATAGTTAATTAAATGTATCTCTTTTCTTAATATCATTGCTCCAATTGAATGAAAAGTACCAATAGAAATACCTGTAATATCACTTTTGACTAAATCAAAAACTCGAGATTTCATTTCCTGTGCTGCTTTATTTGTAAATGTTACAGCTAATATTTTATTTGGGGGTAAACCAATTGATTCAATTAGATATGCAATTTTAGATGTTAAAACACGCGTTTTACCGCTTCCAGCTCCTGCAAAAACAAGTACAGGTCCACCAATTTTTTCTACAGCTTTTCTCTGTTCTTTATTTAAAGATTTAATATCCATATTTAATCTTATTAATTGCTTTTTTATGACCTTTAAGTGTTTCGCTGAATATGTGACGTCCACGTCCATCTGCAACAAAATATAATAAAACTTTGTTTGTATCTATAGGATTGACTGCACTCAATAATGCATCTAAACCAGGATTATTAATTGGAGCCACAGGCAATCCTTTATTAACATAAGTATTATAAGGATTATTTAAATCTTTATATTTTTTAAATATACTTGTCTTCGTTCTGAATTTTTCTCTATCATATTTATTCATAAAATATAATACTGTCGGATCTGCTTCAAGCTTCATATTTTTACTTAATCTATTATGATAAACAGAAGATATAATAGGCATTTCATCTTTATACATTGCTTCACTTTGTATTATAGATGAAAGAGTCACAATTTCCAATGTACTTAATTTCATATTTTCAATTTCGGGATAAACTTTTTTATTATATACTTCCTTAAATCTATTTACAAATATACTAATAATATCTTCTTCTGAATATGTATTGAGTAACCAATAAGTATCCGGATATAAAAATCCTTCAAGAGAGCTGTAATTTGAAAATCCAAGTGTGCGTATAAATGTTTGACTTTTACATAGATTTATAAATTTTTTACGATCAATTTTTATTATATTTTCTAATTTATCAGCAATATTATTAACTGTCCATCCTTCAATTATTGTAAACTTTGTTCTATCTGATTTAAAAGAAGTAATTAAACGCAATAATTCTCTCAAATTACTAATCCCTTTCAAGCTATATCTTCCAGGTTTTATAGATTTTTGATTAAAAGTAAGAATAACAGCAGTTTTAAATAATTTAGAATTTATACATGATTCTTTTTCAAGTAACTTTGCAACATCACTTGCAGTACTATTATTAGGAATAATTAAAATATCTATATTATTGCAATTTATTTTAACTGATAATAAAGAACTATAGCTAAGGAATAATCCTAAAATAATTAATAAACAAATCAGTATTGGTGTTTTAGGCTCTTTAAACATATAATTTTTATGTTAAATTAATATATTAAATTAATAATTTATTTCTTGCAAAGATATATAATATGCAATTAATTTTTTATCTGTGAAAGATGCAAATAATAAAGATATTAAAAATCAGAACGACTGGTCTTTTACATATATTAATTATTCACTTTTTTTTACTGGAGTCTTTACGATAATCATAGGATACATAATTATGTATCTTGGTGAAACTGAAAGTATTCAATCTGTAAAAATTGCTCCAGCTGTTCTTTTTATAGGATATTGTATTTTAATACCAATATCAATATTATATAAATCTAGGGATGGTAGTTCAACTGGTTAGAGCACCGGCCTGTCACGCCGGAAGTTGCGAGTTCGATCCTCGTCCATCCCGCTCTATTAAAGCCTCTGTTAATTCAGGGGCTTTTTATATTTATTTTCTTTTTGAACTTTAAAAGCACCAATTAAAACTGTAATTATTACTATAAGCGTCATAATATTTGAAATAATCAGAGCTATAGAATCAACTAAAACTCCATAAATAAGCCATAAAATAAGCGCAAATGCTATTACTATAAAAGTAGGTACACTTATTCCATCTGCTCTTTTTTCAATCCAAATTTTATGTATTTGAGGAATCCAGGCTACTATACCAAGTATACCGGCAATTATTCCTATTGATTCAATCCAAAACAAGATATTATTTTCTCAATTTTGATTTCATAAATATTTTATCTGGTATATCAACATCAAATTCAATATCATCAATTACCCATTCAGTCCCCTTGCTATCTCTTTTTAATTCATCTTTAAAAATAAATTTTGTGGGGAACCATCTTCCCTGTACTTTTTTTATTCCTTCCATTGAAGTTGATTTAAGTAATTTTCCACTTTTAGCATACAATTCTTCTCTTATAGGAAGAAAATATTCTACATCAACCCATGCTCTTCTTTTAGGATAAGATAAATTATCAGTTAATCCTTCTAGAAATAGAACATAACATTTTCTTCCATTTATTATTTCTTCATTTTCTAATGTTGCAGAATAAAGAGTTTCTAGTGGTTTGTCTTCCATAATATCATTATATGACATATCAGACCCCATTACTGACTGCCTTAACATATGACCTGATATCTGTATAATTCTATCAGTTTGTGGAGAATATGTAAATAATCTATCCTCTATTTTCAGCATTTTAACTCCGGCTTCTCTTGGTGGAGATAAATACTCAGTAAAAGCTTTATTTATTCCTACAATCCAGTTTTTTGAAACAATTGTTCTGGTTCCTCTTCGACCATAAACAATCATTTTGCTTGTTAAAATTCGTGATTTTGAATTTAAGTTATAATCAATCTTCTTTAAAATTTCATCGACTGATATATCATTATCAATAGAAAATAAAAATGAAAAAAATATTAAAATTATAGAGTAAATCATGTCTCCAACTCT
>Ga0187827_10006614_pt1 | contig 13184 bp, 9 predicted proteins | sample ETNtaG_39_FD_167969 | JGI IMG/M metagenome (GOLD analysis project Ga0187827, IMG submission 167969) | Marine microbial and viral communities from oxygen minimum zone, Eastern Pacific Ocean - ETNP2014_SV_150_PacBio MetaG (Illumina Assembly) | ecosystem: Environmental > Aquatic > Marine > Hypoxic... | reverse complement strand
TTTTAAGTTCATAGGCTGAGTCCCATTCTTTTAACCAGATGAGGTCTTCTTTGATAGTACGGATAACGCGCTCAGTGTCAGCGTTACCCTTCGGATTGTTATAACAGGTAAATAGTTGTTTAATTTCCAAACTGGAGCACGATTTCATAAACTTGCGTGAAGTAGGCTGCGATCCGTTATCAGATATAAGAAACAGGTCATTGCTCTTTGATAAAATACCCTGTGGAAATTGGTTGTTTGTGGCATGGTTAAGTGCTTCAAGCCAGTCATCGGTTCTGGAGCGCTCTTTCAGGGAGTATCCTATGATTTTTTCAGAATACCAATCCATAACAACAACCAGGTAAACCCATCCGAATGAATGGATAATAACCTTGGTCATATCAATGCCCCAGAATTGATTTGGCTTACTTGCACGAGGTTTACTTCTGTAGGAAGCATTGGCACGGATTGCTTTTAACCGACCATTGGGTTTAACTAAAAGATTATGCAGTTTCATGAGCCGATAGACTCGTTTATGGTTAACCAGGACATGTTGACGGTATTTCAGGTAAGCCCAAACCCGTCGATATCCCCAAAAGGGATGGCCCGCTTTTATTTTCAGAATTTGGCTAAGGAGTTGTTCATTCCGCTTTTCAACACTCATGGATACTCTCCTTCTAACTCTAATTCGGTTTTTTTTAGCTCAATGCTTAACTCGGCTATGATGCGTTTAAGATTCTTGTTCTCATCTTTTAAACGTTGTTCTTTTTTAGATTCTTTAAGGGACTCAAAGACTTTATGAGATTTTGTCTCAAACTTCTTAAGCCAGTTGTAATAGGTGTTTTGCGTAATCTGGTGTCGGTTGCAAAGCCCCGAAAGTAGCATTTTGTTCTGGAGGCTCTCCAGAACAATCTTAGCTTTAGTCTTAGAATCCCATTTACGGTATTTCATAATGCTCCCCCTTACTAAAGTTGGTATTATAGTAGTAAAAACTACTAATTTACACCAGCTCTCTTAATGGGGTGCAAGATACACCTTTCACCTGCTGTTTTTTTGCAATGCTTTAAAGAATGTAAAAGAACTCTGAAAGAAGATGGCGAACTAATAATCCATACTTCACCCAACCGGTGGTATAACGATTTTGGTTATCATTTATGGGAACAGCCAATAAATAAAATATTAAACCGTATTTTTAAACAAAATCTGCTGACCAGGAAAATACGAAATGAAGCAGACTTGAAAGTTCACATTAATTAGCAGACGGTATTTAGACTGAATGATTATTTAAAAAAGGCCGGTTTTCAAACTAAAATTTGGTTGGGGAATGAATACACTAAACCCGTCGCGAAGAATTCATTAAGACAGCGAATCTCAGAATTTGCTCGTCAGACAGTTTGTCATCTTTATCCTTTTTCTTTAATCTTTCCTTTAAACCTTCTTTTTTCAAATAATATATGGGCTGTAGCTAAAAAGTAGACGAAAAAAAGATAAGAGAACCTTTGCTTGGTAATATAGTTCATTCAATTTTATAAAGCACAAAGTTACTTTTTTTATAATCGGCTACAGGATAGTTTTCTCGTAAAAAAGAAGAAAATTCATTCCTGTCGATATAGTCCTTATGTGGATAAATAGAAAGATAATATTTAGGTTTACTATTTTGGAGTATTTTTTTAAACGCATCCAACTTCTCTAGACCTAAATTTCCTCTTAATACTGCAACCTTCCTATTAACATAATATCCCAACGATCCAACATTTGATTCGCTTATTATTCCGTAAACATTCTTAGGAAAATGTTTGTTAAGATTTTCAACAGCATTGGGAATCATTTTAACCGCTTTAGGAGTAATGAATCCAGAGTTGGAATACCCCGCAATGGTTCCAACTGTAAATAGCAAAAGTAAAAACATCCCTGATGGTTTTTTATAAAAACTTTCATCTGGAATATTGTCGTAAATAAAGGAAATAGATTTGGCAATTAGCCACGCCATTGGAAACAGCCATGGAAGGTAATAGTAGAGGTGTATTTGTTTGTTGATTAAAATAAAATAAAATACAAATGAAATTAACCAAAAAATGAGTACAGAATCTTTTTTTCTCAGGAGACCGAGCCCTAAAACAAATAATCCGAACCCGATGGGAGTTAAGATTTCGCCCGAAAAAAATTGAAACTGCGTTTTAAAAAAAGAATAATCTGTTACCCAGGAAAATGATAAAAAGTGCATACCATCTTTCCCAACTGGCCCAAGAAGTGCGTTTGCATCCGTTAAATGATTTTGAAAAAAATTATTAGCATGAAAAATCCATAGCCAGCATGGTGTTAAAATGGAAAGCGCGATGAAGTAAATTTTCCAATTAGAAAAGGTACTAACACCGCATTGTTTGATAGACAGGCATAAAAACAAAATGCCTATGGGCTGAATAGATGCATTTAGCACAAAAAGAACAGTGCCTGATAGAATAGTTAGGCAAAAATATTTCCACTGCATTTCCCTGAGATATTTATCGAAATAGTAAACAGTTGCCATTAAAAAAAATAGCATGGAAGGGTTTGGTTGAACTGCTCTTGTGTAAATGATTGAAAGAGGGGAAAAGCAATAAATCATTAAAGCTATTTTTGCTATGCGTTCAGATGTGTGGTTAATTAAAAAGCGATAAAAATAAATGCCTGCTAATCCGGATAACAGGATGGAAATAAAACGGCCGATCCATTCCTCATAACTGCCATATATTTTACATAGCAATGCCATGAGCGAATTATAAAGCGGCATTTCTATTAAATAGTAATTACTGTGGTCAGCCATATACATTTTCGGATAAAGGAAACTCTCCAAAGAAATACCTTCAATGAATAAAAATTTTGAAACAGAGGCAGTCATAATTTGCCTAACTCCCCCAGCTTCTAATATTGGTTGGTCTATGTTAATAAACCTTATGCACCATAATAAAAAATAAAATATTAAAAAATTATTAGAGAACATTTGGTAAAAAACGGATTTAATGGCGCTATTTCCAAAATTCAAGTGGTCTGGATCTTTGATAGAATTTTTTTCCATTATCTTTCTCATATCTAACACCTTTGAATCAGCCCCTGATGTATATCTTCAATGATATTATCCATTGAGTATTTATAGCTCCAGTCGGGATAGTGTTTTTTGAATTTAGATACGTCACTGATATACCAAATGTGATCACCTATTCTATTCTTTTCAAAATATTTCCAATTCATTTTCTTACCCGTAATGTTTTCACACATTTCTATTGCTTCAAGTACGGAACAATTACTGTAACGGCTCCCTCCCATATTGTAAACTTCTGCGACTCTTGGCTTTTTAAAAAAACTGTATAATGCATTAACAAAATCATAGCTGTGAATATTGTCTCGTACCTGTTTCCCCTTATAACCAAAAACAGTATATTTTCCTCCGGTAATAACGCATTTTATCAGGTATGATAAGAAACCATGCAGTTGAGTACCTGAATGCGCTGATCCAGTTAAACAGCCTCCTCTGAATATGCCGGTCTTTATGTTAAAATATCTTCCATACTCCTGTACTAAAATATCGGCAGATAACTTTGATACCCCGAAAAGAGAATGCGTATTTTGGTCAATACTCATCGACTCATCAATCCCATGTTTATAAAACGGGTGATCTTTTTTTATCTCCCATCTCTTTTCATGCTCAACTAAAGGTAGCTTATTCGGTAGATCACCATAGACCTTATTAGTAGATGTAAAAATAAAAACAGATTCAGCGCAGTACTTCCTTGTCATTTCGAGTAAAATAAGAGTTGCATCTGCATTGATGCTGAAATCGGTAAAAGGCTCTTTAGCAGCCCAGTCATGAGACGGTTGCGCTGCAGCATGAATAATTAACTCAACATCCTTGTTATGCGTTGAAAAAACTTCTTCCATAGCGGCCTTATCACGAATGTCTTTATGGATGTGGATATAGGCTTTATAGTTCTTTTGTAATAGGTTTTTGCTCCATTCAGTGCAGGCGTCATCACCAAAAAATGTTTTACGCATGTTATTATCTATGCCGATAACTGCAAAACCTTTTTCAATGAAAAACCTAACGCACTCGGATCCGATTAATCCTGTGCTACCGGTTACTAATATTTTTTTCAATTAAATATCCTTTTGAGAAGTTTGTAACGATTCATATTTAGTTTTTTTATGACTTGTCTTATAATAAATGATTAGCAATATTATTTAGATTTTGGATTAAATCTCTTTCCCCCGTAACTTAAGAAAGAACAATTTGCATAAAACAAAAAAATAATTTGGGCCGTTTTTCATCAAAACAAAGCTTGAAAATCCCATATTAACGGACCTGTTTATCCAGGAAATTGGAACTTCTTTAACATTGTACCCCTGCAAAATAGGTAATAATCCGGTTTCCGCATTGGCGGAGAAACCATTTGACTCAATCTTTAAACGTTTAGCTACTTCGCGTTTCATCAACTTAAGGTTATTTGAAATATCTCGGAAATTTTCTTTCAATAAAAAATTTGCCAAAATATGGAACCCTCTGTTGGCTAAAATTTTTGTAAAGGCATAATTTAAAAGTACACTATTACGGGAAAACCGGCTGCCTATTGCGACATCCGCTCCATCAACTATGGCATCAAAAAGATCCGTAATCTCTGGTAAAATATGTTGGAAATCGCAATCCAACATAAGGATGTATTCGCCATTAGCTGTGCTAAGACCGTCGCGTAAAGCTCTCCCAACTCCGTTAGGCATTGAACGGCGGATAAGTTGAACTTTTGGGTAAGTTCCTCTTAATGCCTTTGTTACCTCCCCTGTTTTATCGATGCTGTTATCATCCAAAATAATAATTTCATTAATGTATTCATCGTAATAACCAGTGAGATGTTCTATTAAAGGGGGTATGTTCTTTTCTTCATTGTGGCAAGGAACTATCACCGACACCTTTCCTTTTAATGAATTATGTTTTGCGAGATTAATCATCGGCCTTTTCCAGCTCTCTGGGGGGGGGTTTTGAGCCCATATATAGAGTGAACCTGCAAAATTTCTAAGGTATGGTGTATTCTCCAGGATTAAACTTAAATTTTGCATAGGCCATAAAAGCTTTTGTGGAATTGGAGGGTAAAGAAAATCATAAGGAAGTACCTTTATCCCACAATATCCGATTTCAGAAATGATAGTAAATAGATCTATTCTGTTCCTTGGGCGAAAATCAAAATCATTCCTACCTTTCAAAAAAGGCATTAACCTTGAGAATAGCATTCGGACATTAAAATAAATATTCCATGGGTTTGGTTCAAAAAATAATATTTGTCCACCAGGGTTCAAAAGTTTTTTCACCTCAACCAATAGAGAATTATTCTCATCATTTGTTAGAAGGTGCCATCCTATAATAAAATTAAATTTGCGACTCTTTAATTTCCCGGGGAAATCATCCATGAGGACAGGCTCAACAGCCGTGCTACTTTGTTTGTTTTTCATAATTGCGTAGCTTTCCGGATCAAAGGTTGCGGCACAAATGGGGTTGGCGCCTTTAGTCAGCTGAGCAATTTCATTGGACCATTGTCCTGACGCGGAGCCAAGTTCAAGGATTGTCTCTCCAGGCAAAATATGAAAAAGATGGCGAACCATTTGCGCGCGCCATTTTAACCGGAAACTTAAGAAATGATCTGCTTTTTCCCAATAATCAATGCGAGCCTGTTCAAGTTTTTTTAATATTTTTGATAAATCCACGTTAGTTAAAATATCTTACGCAGTTTAAGACGAAAAAGATTTTTACAATCTTTTAATGCAGATTTGAGTATCTTAGAATTTTTATTTTCGGCTGTTTCTGAAAATAAATCCCTGGTTAGAAAAAATATTCTCTGAGGTTTTCTTAAAAAGTAAAAGAAATAAAACAAACCTGTTCCTATTATTACCAGAATAGAAAGTTCATAGTCATTAAATCTCGGATTAAATGATGTTTTTCTGGCTCCAAAATCCTGAAATGTAAACAGGCTTATCAGGTATTCATCTGATAATTCTGTAATAACTCCTTGTTTTTGTAAATTTCTGAATGATTCTGTGTTGGGTTGAGGAGAGTAAGCATTTAAATTAACATTTGTAAATCCTATGAGAGCGCATTTTATGATTGCAGTATAAGTTTTAAGAACGCTCATATAATTGTCTTCCGGAAACCCAATGATAAAAAAACAGCCTACGTTAATACCTGCCTGAAGAGTTTCTTTGCCAGATTTATACATGCGAGTAAGGTTGATTTTCTTTTTAATTGCTTTTAAGACCCGAGGGTCTCCGGATTCCGGGGCAAATGCCAATTCATGACAGCCGGCGGCATTTAATTTTTTGGCTACTTGATAATTAATACATTCACTTCTGGTACCTGCCGGCATTTGAAAAGTAATTTTCATGTTTCTTGAAATGATCTCATTACAAAAATCAATAATCCAGTCAGATCGAACTAAAGCTGTAAGGTCTTCAAACTGGAAGTCAGTGATGTCGTATTTTTTTTGGTATAATTGCATCTCATCAACAATCTTTCTGTAATTTCTTGGTATCCACCGGGTTGTCCACATATTAGGGTTGGTGCAAAAAGTGCACTTAAAAGGACATCCTCTTGTGGCAAGCATTGGAATAAACCTTCCTTGAGATGATCCATGTGGCTGGTTGTGCTGAATATAGGATTCTATTTCGAACAAATCCCAGTAAGGCCACGGAATAGAATCAATATCTCTAATTCGAGGTCGTCTGTCATTGATATGAATCTGTCCGGAGGGGTCGCGAAAGGCGATTCCTTTGACATCCTCAAGTGATTTTCCATGTTCAAAAAAGTGTATTAATTCTACAACGGTTTCCTCTCCCTCGCCGAGTACCACAACATCGAAGGGAGCTTGCTTCAATGAAAACTCTGGAAAACCAGTAACATGTTCTCCCCCAACAATAATGTAAGCGGAAGGAAATTCTCTCCTGATAACCTTAATCAATTCTCTTACATATATCCAATTTGAAGAGAACATGCATCCCAATCCGATTACCTCTGTTTCTGAAGGAATTTGTTTGATAATATCATCATTACTTAAACCTCGAACGTAAATTTTGTTATAAGGGAAGTAGTTTTTTAACGCTGAACCGAAACCATCAATGACCGATATCTGGTGTCCGAAATTTTTCAGCACAGCGGCAATATAAGCCAAACCAATTGGAGGCATGCATACTGTTGAAACGAAATTAGTCGTGGAAATAAATTTTGGTGGTTCAATTAAACAAATTTTCATTTTTATATTTTATTTTGCCGAGTTTCATTATGTTTGATGCAATGTTCGACATCAAAAGCGAATCAAGTATAATTCAGTAAATTATTACCGCAATGATTTAAAAAATCACAGTTATCAAAGGAGGCTCTGATCATCCCCAGTCTTTATTTAACTTATCATTTCATATTAAATAAAAACAGGAGAGAATCAAGCATGAAAGTTTAATACGAAGCAAAAAAGTATAACAATTAAAAAAATAAAGATAGAAAAGATTGTCTATTGATCATAGCTTTAAAGCACGAATTTAGTCTGAAACCGTAGAAAAAAACGAATTATTATACGATTTGGGATTTTACTTTATTGTCAAGTGAAAGTATGGTATCATAAAATTTTAAAATTATAACCTTAAATTTGTAGAGGAATGATACTCAATAATTTAAAAACTATAACTAGAGTAGATAAAGGATTATTGCTTCGCCATATTTCAGGATTTAGTGAACAATGCCAGAGAGCTGTTGATATTGCAAAAGCCTGCCCGAATTTTTCTAAGCCAAAAAAGGTTCAAAATATAGTGATACTTGGGATGGGTGGCTCCGCTATTGGCGGGGATTTGCTAAAAACTCTTTTCATTAATGAATGCCCGATACCCATTATAGTTAATCGAAATTATGATTTACCGCAATTTGTTAATGAAAAAAGTCTGGTGTTTGCAGTTAGCTACTCAGGAAACACGGAAGAAACTTTAACTGCTTTTAAGGAGGTGCTTAAAAGAAAGTCAAAGGTTGTAGTTATTACAAGTGGTGGTAGATTAGAATTTCTTGCAAACCGACAGAAAGTACCATTAGTTAAAATTCCTACGGGAATACCACCCAGGGCTGCTATGGGGTACCTTTTTTTCCCAATGATTGTCTTTCTTCAAAAATGGAATATTATTGAAAATCAAACCCTGAATATAATAGATACTATTAATGCTATTCAGAAGCTGGAAGAAAAGTACAACAGTCAGAAGAGTACCCCGGGTAATCGTGCCAAGGAACTGGCAGCGAAGTTACATAAAAAAATTCCATTGATAGTTGGAATTGAAAACTCAACAGATGTTGTGGCATTGAGATGGAAATGCCAACTGAATGAAAATAGTAAAAACCTTGCATTTGCACAGTTTTATCCGGAATTAGGACATAACGAGATAGAGGGATGGAAAGGCATAGGGAAATTTTCAAAAAATTTTGTAGGTTTGTTTTTGAGAAAATCTGATGAATCAGAAGATTCCATCCATCGAATTGATGTCATAAAATCTTTTTTAAAAAATCACGTGAGTGAGATTATCGATGTAAAAGAGCAAGGAAGCAGTAAATTAACACAAATTTTCTCACTCTGTCACCTGGGAGATTATGTAAGTTTTTACCTTTCTGTTTTGAATAAAGTTGATCCAACTCCTGTTAGCAATGTAGATGCACTAAAGGATAAGCTGAGAGATCAAAAGAGAATGGTATTGAAAAAGAGCGCGAAAGCACTCAGATAAAACCTTTCTTATACGAGCAAGCGCTGCAATGAAATCCCTCCTTGTTAAACTGTTTTCCAGTTGTAAAATATGGACTATGAAAAATTAATAGAGCGTTTCCTAAATAATGTGTCATTTTGACCTCTTCGCTTCTGTCATTCCGAACGAAGAGAGGAATCTTAAATGACTACGCTCAGGACAAGCTCTTCTGAATGACAAGAAGGGCTCAAAATGATAAAACCGGCATTTACTTTATTTATGCCTATTTTCTAAGCTTTTTTTACTATGGAACGAATCAGAAATTTCTCAATTATTGCGCATATTGACCACGGCAAATCAACTTTGGCTGATCGCATCCTCGAATTTACCGGTGCACTTTCTCAGAGAGAGATGATGGATCAGGTGCTCGACACCATGGAACTCGAACGAGAAAGGGGTATAACGATAAAAGCTCAGACAGCTCGCCTTATATATAAATATAAAGATGGAAAAGAGTATATTCTTAACCTCATAGATACTCCAGGACATGTTGATTTTAGTTATGAAGTTTCACGCAGCCTTGCCGCCTGTGACGGAGTTTTGTTGGTAATTGATGCTTCCCAGGGAATACAAGCTCAAACCATAGCAAACATAAATCTCGCCATTGAACATAACCTTAAGATTATACCGATAATTAACAAAGTTGACTTACCCAATGCCGATCCCGAAAATGTAAAAAAGCAAATTGAAGATGTTCTGCATATAGATTCCTCTGACTCTATTTTAGTAAGCGCCAAACAGGGAATCGGGATAAAAGAAGTGCTTGAAGCAATTATAGTCAGAATTCCACTTCCCAGCGGTAAAAAAAATGCTCCTCTAAAAGTTTTAATTGTCGATTCATGGTATGACTTGTACCAGGGGGTCGTCCTGCTGGTTAAAGTGTTTGACGGGATATTAAAAAAAGGTATGGTTGTTAGATTAATTGCTACAAAAAAAACAACCGAAGTAGAGTCTTTGGGAGTCTTTGCGCCCACCGCAAAAAATAAAGATGATCTCATTGCCGGTGAAGTAGGTTTTCTTATCCCGGGGCTGAAAGACATTAAAGACACAAAAATAGGTGACACTATTACCTCTGAGGTAGAACCTCTTTCAACTCCGCTCCCAGGATATAAAGATGCTAAGCAAATGGTTTTTTGCGGTCTTTATCCGGTGGATAACTCCCAGTTCGATTTCCTGCGTGACTCCCTAGAAAAGCTTCACCTTAATGATTCCTCTTTTGTATTTGAGCCTGAATCTTCAAAAGCTCTGGGATTCGGATTTCGCTGCGGTTTTCTTGGCTTACTGCATATGGAAATAGTACGAGAAAGATTGGAAAGGGAGTATAATTTAAAGCTCATAACTACAGCCCCAACAGTAGTTTATCATGCTGTTACCGTGAATGGGGAAATTGTTCTGGTGGAAAACCCTTCTAATATGCCTTCACCCAGTGAGACGTCTGTAATAAAGGAGCCATTTATTGAAGCTACTATTATTACACCTATTGAATTTATTGGATCTATCATCAACTTATCTCAGGAACGAAGAGGCATCCAAAAGAGTTTAAAATATTTAAATGACAATTTAACTATGCTGATTTATGAGCTACCTCTTAATGAAATGGTTTTTGATTTTCATGACCGCCTAAAGTCAATTTCAAAAGGCTACGCTTCTTTTGATTACAAATACTTGAATTTTCGTCCCTCCAAATTAGTAAAATTGGATATACTGATTAATGGAGATTCAGTGGATGCTTTATCGATTATAGTTCATAAAGAAAAGGCTTATTATATAGGAAGAGAATTGGTAAAAAAAATGAGAAATATTATACACAGGCAGATGTTTGAAGTAGTTATTCAGGCTGCTATTGGAAGCAAAGTAATTTGCAGAGAGACTGTAAAGGCATTAAGAAAAAATGTAACGGCCAAGTGTTATGGTGGAGATGTTACGAGAAAAAGAAAGTTGCTGGAAAAACAGAAGGAAGGTAAAAAAAGAATGAAGCAAATTGGAAAAATATCAATCCCGCAAGAAGCTTTTTGGGCAATTTTAAGTACCGATAATAATTGAGAAAGGACACAAGCCTTCAACCGTTTATTATCAGCGATCAGCATGACGAGAAAAAAACAATATGTTTTGATTAGACAGGCGTCATGCTGTTAAAGAGGTGCTCTGAAGAAAAATTTATGAAAAAAAATAAAGAGGATATTGATATAAATTCGGAAAGAAAAAAAACAGTCTTTAGGGAATATCTGGAAGCCATTATTATAGCCCTAATCTTGGCGCTATTTATACGTGCATTTGTTGTTCAGGCTTTTAAAATTCCATCGGGTTCTATGGAAAATACTCTATTAATTGGAGATCACATTTTAGTAAACAAGTTTAGCTATGGAATTAAGATCCCTAATAAAATATTTTTCTCAAATACTAAACTATTTGGGGATATTCGATTTTTTGAAGAAATGCCTGAACGGGGAGATACGGTTGTCTTTGAATATCCAAAAGACGAAAATAGGGATTTTATTAAAAGAGTAGTCGGTTTGCCAGGAGAAGTTTTAGAAATAAAAGCTCAAACCCTTTATATTAACGGCAAACCAATTACAGAGCCATATGCAATCCACCGTAACCCTTACAGTGAAGACAGGCCAATGCATCCAAGAGATAATTATGGACCGGTTGTTATACCGAAAAGAAAATTTTTTGTGATGGGTGATAATCGGGAAAATAGCCAAGACAGCAGGTACTGGAACTTTTTGGATATGGATCGTGTTAAGGGAAAAGCTTTTATAATTTACTGGTCATGGAACAGTGAGAAATTTAGCTTAAGATGGAACCGACTCGCAAAATTAATTAAATAAAAAAGGGGACGCAGATTCCTAGGATTTTTTTATATTCATGGTCTTATTTGGGTTTGTCTGTGAATTTAAGTTCTCGCAGGCACTCATCCATGGGCGAATCTGCCAAGCAAAAATCTGTGTCCTATGCTCTTCTTTGAAGCACAACAAGTCGCCTCTGGTGGTTTATTAAAGGGAGTGCATAAGCATGGTTTTTCACAATGCTATACTCATTGCTAAATGATTTTTTAAAGGCACGTATTTCTTTGTCAACAGAAGGCCCTTTCATAAAAATTGCGAAACCGCCTCTTTCAAGACATGATGATACACGTGGCAACGTCTTTGATATCGGTTCTAATGCCCTTGTAATTACTGCTTTTACTTTGGTTTCAAAATTTTGATTAATTTTTTTAGGAAAAATGTTAGTGTTGTTCAGATTTAATGAATCAGTAACTTCTTTTAAAAATTGAACACGCTGCCTGCGAGATTCAGCTAAAATTATTTTCTCATCCGGAAACAAAATTTTTAAAAGAATCCCTGGAAAGCCAGCACCTGACCCTATATCAAGTAGCGGAAAAGGGATAGTAATTAATTTTTGGACAATGAAGCAATCCACATAATGTTTAAGTATAATTTCATTAAAATCTCTGATACCGGTTAGGCAGGACTCTTGAGTCCTTTGCTGAATTAGGTTATGATATTGCCAGAGCTTATTTAACTGGACATTATTTAGATTGATGGCGTATTTTTTCAAAAGTTGGCTCATTTTGTATTTATCTTCAGGCATTTTTTCGTATAAATTTTAAATAAAAAAATAACGATAATTTAAGCAGTATTTCGCTTGACATATCTTTAAAATATAATATAATAAATAGTTTATGTAAATTATGAATTGCTGGCGTAGCTCAACTGGTAGAGCAGCTGATTTGTAATCAGCAGGTCATGGGTTCAAATCCCTTCGCCAGCTCCAAAAGTAATTGAATTAATGGTGATAGTTTCCTTCCTTCATTTTACTGCATTTTTTAAAATTTGATACTTTTTCTTTAATATATTCATGCAAAAAATCGAAATTTGAAGAAAATTTTTAGTAGTGCAATGGGGCTAGGGGAAAGGAATACGTTGCATGGAGAGGTTCCCGAGTGGCCAAAGGGAACAGACTGTAAATCTGTCGGCTTATGCCTACGAAGGTTCGAATCCTTCCCTCTCCACCAGAATTGGTTATTAGTCGGTTGTCATTAGTTATTGGTTATTAAATAAAAACATGTTTCCGTTGTCAAATGATAATTGAGTAATGAATTTTTTGCGGGAATAGCTCAGTTGGCTAGAGCATCAGCCTTCCAAGCTGAGGGTCGCGGGTTCGAGTCCCGTTTCCCGCTCCAAGGAAATTATTATTGCCCGCGTAGCTCAGTGGTGGAGCGCTTCCTTGGTAAGGAAGAGGTCATCGGTTCAACTCCGATCGTGGGCTCCATCAGATGTATTTTTTTCTGTTAGAAGGAGATCAAATGGCGAAAGAGACATTTAAACGAGATAAGCTTCACATGAATGTAGGGACGATAGGTCATGTGGATCATGGTAAGACGACATTAACGGCAGCGATGACCGAAGTATTATCAA
>Ga0187827_10006613_pt1 | contig 13184 bp, 18 predicted proteins | sample ETNtaG_39_FD_167969 | JGI IMG/M metagenome (GOLD analysis project Ga0187827, IMG submission 167969) | Marine microbial and viral communities from oxygen minimum zone, Eastern Pacific Ocean - ETNP2014_SV_150_PacBio MetaG (Illumina Assembly) | ecosystem: Environmental > Aquatic > Marine > Hypoxic... | reverse complement strand
TATTAAATTAAAAAAAGCAAGCTTAGAGAATCATCATCAAGCACTCCACAAGTTAAAAAAATTTCTAAAATTGGATGAATTGCCGAATCGCATTGAAGTCTATGATAATAGTCATACTTTTGGCAACGATTCTGTAGGAGTAATGATTGTTGTTGATCAAGAGGGTTTGAGTCCAAAAAATTATCGAAAATATAATATTCGTTTTAACACAACACCAGATGACAATTCTCGTATTGATGACTACTATATGATGAAAGAAGTCTTAAACAGACGCATAAAAAAAATAAATAAAAAAGAAAAAGAAGATGTAGCAATACCGGATGTCATAATTATTGATGGGGGTAGAGGACAGTTTAATGTCGTAAAAAACATTTTAAAAGAAAATAAGTTGGAAATAATTTCACTTATGTCTGTATCAAAAGGTAAAAAACGGAATGCGGGCAAGGAAATAATTCATACTCCAGGTGAAAATATTAATTTAAGAGCAAATGATCCGCTTTTGTTTTTTCTACAACGCATAAGAGATGAAGCGCACCGATTTGCCATAACAGCTCATCGATCACGAAGAGGTAAAAAATCTGTTCATTCTATTTTTGATGATCTGCCAGGTATTGGACCTAAAAGGAAAAAATCCCTTCTTTTAAAATTCGGATCTTCAGAAAATTTAAAAAAAGCCTCTCTAGAGGACCTCAGATCAACAAAAAATGTGCCTGATATTATAGCAAATCAAATATATGATTTTTTTCATAGCCAATAAATTAAAGTTGGTCTAAAAATTAATTCAATGAAAATTAATTTATCTAATATTCTAACACTATCGCGAATTTTAGTTATTCCTATAATTGTTGCATTAATTTATCTAAAAAGTCCTTTCTATGGATGGTTGGCCTTCATCTTGTTTTGTCTTGCGGGCATAACAGATTATTTTGATGGATACTTTGCAAGAATTAGAAATGAAGTTTCTAACTTGGGCACTTTCCTTGATCCTATTGCTGATAAGTTGTTAGTTGCTGCAGTAATATTAATTCTTACTTCTAAAGAAGTGATAGCTGATTGGGAGACCATACCAGCTTTGATAATTTTGCTACGTGAAATTGTTGTTTCCGGTTTAAGGGAATATCTGGTTGGGATAAAAGTGAGTGTGCCCGTATCGAAAATTGCAAAATTAAAAACATCGCTTCAATTAATTGCACTTGGAATATTAATATTAAGTGAAAGTGGTATTTCAGTAGTCCCTATTATACTTCTTGGTAAAATTGCACTCTGGCTTGCAGCAATTCTTACTTTATACACTGGTTATGATTACTTAAAATCTGGTTTTAGACACTTTTAATGATTATTAAATATTTTGCTTGGTTAAAAAATTTTACTAACACTGAAGAGGAAAGGATTGACAATAAAAATATTACGGATGTTAAGACACTGAAAGAGTTTCTTCTTAAAAAATACCCTGAGTTAAGTCAATATATGAAAGATGATGAATTCATCCGTGTCGCTATTAATTTGGAATATGTTACAACTAATAAAACCATAGACCCTAAAGATGAAATTGCTCTTTTTCCACCAGTCAGTGGGGGATAATGATAAAGATTCAAGAAAAAGATTTTAATATAGAGGATGAAATTAATCGGATTAAATTACAACATTTAAATGTTGGTGCTGTATCTACTTTTGTTGGCTATGTGCGAAGTTTGAATAATCAGCAAAAAGTTACATCTATAAATTTAGAAGTTTACAAGGATATGGCATACAAGTCACTCAAAAATATTTGTTTAAAAGCTGAAGAAAAATGGAGTATGATTGATACGTTGATAATTCATCGCTTTGGAAAACTAAACGTCAAAGAGAAGATTGTTTTAGTAGCGACATTTTCTATACATCGAAAAGAAAGTTCAAATGCATGCAACTTTATTATGGATTACTTAAAAAAAGATGCGCCTTTCTGGAAAAAAGAATTTTATAATGATAATTATGAATGGCTTCAAAATAACTAGATTGACGAATTAACTAATTCAGTAAAATCATTCATTAATTTATAAGAAATTGTATTTTTCCCTGTACTATAATTAATATCATCAATTGATTTGAATGGTGTAATTTCAGCAGCAGTTCCGGTTAATAAAGCTTCATCATAATTCTCAATTTCATTTGGTAAAATATGCTTTTCAACCAGATTGAGTCCTTGCTTTTTTACCATTTCAATAACAGTCTGACGAGTAATGCCGTTTAAAAAACAATCAGCTATTGGTGTGTGTATATCATTGTTTTTTATAAAAAAAATGTTTGCACCTGTTCCTTCGGCAACATAGTTTCTATAATCTAACATTAAAGCGTCATCATATCCTTTTTTCTCAGCAAATTCTTTAGACATAGTGCAAATTATATATGGTCCGGAAGCTTTTGCATTACAAGGGGCAGTTTCAGGAGAAGGCCTTTTCCATGGTGATGTAATTAATTTTAAACCTTCAAGTCTTTTTTCAATTTTAAAATAGCTATGCCAATCATCCCAAACTGCTATAGCAACATGGATATCTGCATTTGAAGTAGAAAGACCCATTTGATTTGATCCTCGCCAAACTATTGGACGAACGTAACAGTTTTTTAAATTCATTTTTTTCAATAAATCACTTTTTGCATTATTAATTTGCTCATGACTAAAAGGTATTTTAATGCCCATTATTTCTGCTGATTTAAATAAACGTTCGGTGTGTTCTTTTGATTTAAAAATCTTACTGTTGTATGCTCGTTCACCCTCAAATACTGAGCTCGCATAGTGCAAACCTTGGTTAATGATATGACTTGTAGCTTTTTTCCAAGGAACAAAAAATCCATCCATCCAGATCCATCCTTCACGATTATCAAATGATTTAGCCATTAATTATTTCATAAAAATACTGTAAGTTTTTCAATGACAAAAAACTATCAGTAATGCATAATTAAGTCAATATGACTGACCTAAATAAATTACTAACTCCGCTTTTTTTAAGTGAAAAAGAAATAAGAAAAATTATTGAATTAATGTTTTTTGCCTACAGAGACTTTACATCAGGGCCAGATTCTTTGTTAGAGAAAATTAATTTTGGCAGGGCACATCACCGTGTGATATATTTTGTTGGAAAAAAAGAAAAAATTACCATTAAAGAACTTCTATCTATCCTACAAATAACAAAACAGAGTTTATCTCGTGTACTTAATCAATTAGTAAAAGAAGAGTATATTATTTTGTCTGTTGGTGAGGACAAAAGGACAAAAAATTTAACTTTAACAAAAAAAGGTTATGAATTGGAAAATGAACTATCCACTATACAAATAAAAAAAATTAAAAACATTTTAAAAAATACCAATGAAAATAACATAAGTGGTTTTAAAACTTTATTATATAAGATGATTGATGACAAAAATAAAATCAAGTTTAACAAACTAAACTATTAACAAATTAACGATGTCTAAAAGTATACTAATTATAGATGATGATAAAAGACTTCGAGAATTATTGGAAGATTATTTAAAAGAAAAAAAATATAAAATTTATTTGTGTGATGATTTTTCATCTGCAAATGAGATTCTTCAATATTTTTTATTTGATCTTGTTATAATTGATCGTATGATGCCATCTGGAGATGGAATAGATTTAATTAAAATTATCAAAGAAGATAAAAATATTCCTGTAATTATGCTTACTGCTATGGGCGAAAGTGAAAATCGAATTCAAGGATTACAATATGGCGCAGATGATTATTTATCAAAACCTTTTGAACCAGAAGAGCTTTATCTTCGTATTAAAAAATTATTAAATCTATATAAGGATAATATAGATAAAAAAACAAAAATCGTTTTTGGAAATTTTGTTTTTAACATCTCTACTCTGCAACTAAAAAAAAATTCAAATAACATTTATTTGACTGAAGGAGAAACCGGACTTTTATTAAAATTAATTGATAAAAAAAATAATATTGTTTTGCGAGAAGAATTAGCCGAACGCGATTTTGACGAAAATGAGTTAAGAAAAGTTGATGTACAAGTAACGCGTCTTCGTCAAAAAATTGAAGAAAATCCCAAAAAACCGCGCTTTATTAAAACAATCCGTGGAAAAGGCTACAAGCTAGTTTGTGATGAATTATGATTTATAAAAAACTTATTCCCGCTTCTTTGCTAGGCCGTTCGCTTATTATCGTATTTGTTCCTTTAATTACTTTAGTGATACTGACTGTTTTGGTTTTTTATCAGACATCCTGGAATATAATATCAAAAAGACTTACCCAATCTGTCGTTGCTGATATTAATGTTGTTGTCAGGTTAATTGAGCAGAATCGCAAATTTACAGCAATGAGAATTGCTAAAGAAGATTTTAAAATGGAGGTAAGTTATAAAAAAGACACGGATCTTAATCCTCTATCATTCCGTCCAGCAAGAGGAATATTATCTTTTCGACTACGACAAGCTTTGGAAGAATTAGACAAACCTTTTTTTTATGACTTGAGTAATCTTGATCAAGGAGCAAAAATAGCAATTCAGTTAAATCAAGATTTATTAATTATTAATGTAAATAAAGACCGTCTGTACAACGAGTCTACATTTGTATTTTTATTGTGGATGATGTTTGCATCGTTAGTTCTCTTAATTGTAGCTTTTTTTTTCATGAAAGGTCAAATTAGACCTCTTAAAAGATTATCAATTATTGCTGAAGCTTTTGGACGAGGGCTTGATGCACCAGAACTAAAAGGGGCTGGCGCATTAGAAATACGTCAAACTACAAATGCTTTTAATCAAATGAGAACACGTATTAAAAGATTTTTAAAACAAAGAACTGATATGCTTGCTGGTGTTAGTCATGATCTGCGGACTCCACTTACAAGAATGAAGTTACAACTTTCATTAATGACAGACAACAAAGCTAAAAAAGAACTAGAAAATGATATTAATGAGATGACAGCTATGCTGGATAGTTATGTAAGCTTTGTTCGTGGAGAAGCACCAGAGCCAATTGACCGAATAAAATTAAATGAATTTATTGAAGATATCTGCAAGAATATAAAAATTAAAGATCAAAATCTAATTACCAATATTAACTGTTTAATTGAAACATCAGGTAGACCTCTCCAATTAAAACGATCAATTATGAATATACTCGAAAATTCCTTGAGATATGCTAAAGAAATTCGTGTTGATGTATCAAATAATGATGAAAATTGTTATATAGAAATATCAGATAACGGTGACGGCATCCTTGAAAAAAATTATGAAGATGTTTTTAAACCTTTTTTCACTCTTGATCCCTCTAGAAACAAATTAAAAGGTGAAAGTGGACTTGGATTGACAATTGCAAGAGACATCATTCGTTCTCATGGCGGTGATATTAAATTGTCAAAATCAGATTGGGGAGGATTAAAAACAACAATTAATTTACCTCTATAAATTTAATAGAGTCTTCCTCCATTTTCAATTTTATAATCAGGCGAAACTAATATTGGTTCATTTTGATTATCTGGGAATCCTAATACTAATACTTCTGATATAATTTTTCCGATTTGCTTAGTGGGGAAGTTAATAACAGCTGCAACTTGTTTATGAATCAAATCCTGAACTTCATAATTAGATTTAAGTTGCGCTGAACTATTTTTTATTCCTATTTGTTTACCAAAATCAATCTCTAAAATAATCGAGGGTTTTTTCAAGTTATTGTTTTCCTCAGCTCGCAAAATAGTTCCAACTCGAATATCTATTTTTAAAAAATCTGAATAGCTAAGATCAGTCATATTATATTTTAATTACGCTTAACAACCTACCAGCCCGATCAAGATGGTTATCTAATGATGTCATAGTTTTTTCCAAAGATTCACTATTATCTTTTACCCATACTAAAAAACTTGAGAAATATATTATTAGCAATCCTTTAACTTTTAAATTTCCCCTTATTCCAACGATAGGAATATTAGCTAAGCCAGCCATTGAAATCATGCTTTCAATTAGTGATGGTAATAAAAACGCTAATTCTTGAGGTCTTTTCTTGAAGAATTCAAAAATCTTAATAATAGGTTTTCGATAAATTTGCAAAATATCAAACCTCATCATTATTACTTCAAAAATCATATCTTTATATGTAGATTGATCAATCTGATTTGCAATATTCCGTAACTTGAAATCAAAATAGTGGTTAATATTTCGAAGAAGATCCCGTTTGTTAGTTACTTTGTTTTGTAATTTTTTTTTATTCATTTTTGTTTTATTATAAACTTCATCAATTTTAATTGAACACCAGGATTTTTTCTCTAATATCAAAAGAGTTGTTTCTGCCAATTTTACTAATTGTTTATTCATAATTTATTTTTTACTCAGTTCAATTGCGCGTTTATATGCAGCTTTAACCGCTTTATTAATCATATTTTTTAATTGATTATCTTTCTTAAATAGTCTTATTGCTGCTTCTGTAGTTCCTCCTTTGATGGCAATATCATTTGTTAACTTTTCAGCCCCTTTAGAATTATTAATTAATAATTTAATTGATCCAAAAGCTGTCTGATAAACTAATTCTTTTGCTATTTTTTTAGTAAAACCTAATTTAGCGGCAGCTTTTTCAAATAAATCAATAAATAAAAAAAAGTATCCTGGACCACTGCCAGAAATAGCAGTAACTTTGTCCAATTCTTTTTCATTATTAAGCCAATAAGTTTTTCCAATTTTATTAAATAAAATAGTAATAATATCTTTATTTTGTTTAGAAGCATTTTTATTAGAAACTAAGCAAGACACACCTTCTTCAACCATAGAAGGCATATTAGGCATAACACGTACGAATTGATTATTGCGTGGTAAAAAATTTTTAAAAAAAGATATTTTTTTTCCTGCTATAACACTTATAAATAAAACATTTTTTTTATATTTTAATCTAAAAAATCTTCTCATTACCTTTGTGGCAATTTGAGGTTTTATAGCAAAAATTATAATATCAAACTGTTGTATATTTTGTATTTTGTCAATGGATTTAAATACTGATACTTTTCGCTTATAAGCTCTTCTTAAAGTTATATGTTTATTTGGATCTACTACACTAAAATAATTTGATGTTTTTTTATACCAAGAATTTAAAAGAGCAGATCCCATGTGTCCACATCCAACTAACAATATTTTATTCATAATTAATGAATAAAATATAACTCAACAATGTAAAGATTTTAAGCTCTGCCTAAAGTATCAATTACACTTAATTTCAGTGCTTCTTGGGGCATACTATCTTCAAATAAGACAATATGAAATGCTGGATAATATTTCTCACACTCATAAATCGCTATATCTACCAATTCTTCTACTTGGTCATAAAGAATTTTATTTCCATAAGGTATAAGAACTGTATGGCGATAAGCAGGAATGCCATTTTTTGAAGTAATATCAAAATGACCAATCCACAGCTTCTCATTTATATGGGCAAGAAGTTCATACGCCAATTTAGATTTTGATTCAGGAAATTTTAAATCAAATGTTACTGTAAAATTAATTACTTTAACTTGTTCTGTCCAAGAAAAGTAAAGTCTATACAGACAACAATGAGAAGCAATCTCAGCAACTAATTCATGATCATCCGCTCTACTAAATGCCCATTTTTTAGAATGAATCACATCTTCTACTATATCAATAGGGCTTTGATAAAAATTTTCCATATTCATACATCATATAGTATAAAAAAAAACTTATATACTAAATATAGATCTACAAGAAAAAACGAGGTTTTGCAGCAATATTATTAAATTATTGGAAAAATTTGTGAGTAAGCTTGTATTTTTAGGCTGTTTTTCTTTTTTTTCTATTTTTATTTTTTTTTCTAGTCGGCTTTGTCGATTTTTTATTAGTTTTTTTGAGTTTATTCTGTTCAATAACTAATTTCTGTACTATTTTTTTTAATACTTCAAATTCATCTCTCCTAACAAGATTCATTTTATTAAGAGTTTTATCTATTCTTAAACGAACAATTGTATTTACTTCCTTCTTTATGCCTGAGAAAGTGCCGACTGCATCAACAGCCATCTTAGATAGATCTGATAGAATTTTTGTTTTATTAACCATATTTATAAAATTAGTTTAATTAAATATAATGCTTTTAATACATCCTTCTATAGATCCTGTCATTATTTCTTTCGGTTTTATTCAAATACGATGGTACGGCATTGCTTATGTTTTAGGTTTTCTTCTAGGAATTTATTTAATAAAAAAAATTAATCAAAGCTATCAAAAAAAAATAAAAAATAAACAAATTGATGATTTTTTTATCTGGTCCGTAATTGGAATAATTTTAGGAGGAAGAATTGGTTATGTTTTATTTTACCAAACAACAACTATTCTTACAGATCCAATTAATATTTTATTCATTTGGAAAGGGGGTATGTCATTTCACGGTGGTTTAATTGGAATAATAATTTCAATTATTCTTTTTAGTAAAAAATATTCAATTGATTTCTTTCAACTCTCAGATCTTGTATCAAGTGTAGCTCCCATAGGACTATTTTTTGGAAGATTAGCTAATTTTATCAATGTTGAACTTTATGGAAGAGTTACTGATTTTCCACTTGCAATTATCTATCCAAGCATAGATCAAGCTCCGAGACACCCGTCTCAATTATATGAAGCTTTTTTTGAGGGGATTTTGTTGTTTATTATTTTGAGGCACTGTAATAAAAAAAATTATAGTCAAAATAACTTTGGTTTTATAACTAGTTTATTTCTTATTTTGTATGGAATATTTCGTTTTTTAATAGAATTTCTCAGAGAACCTGATGTACATATTGGATTGATATTTAATTCAATTACTATGGGACAATTATTAAGTGTCCCTTTAGTAATTATAGGTGTGGGAATTTATTTCAAAACACTTTCTAAATGATTAAAAATAAAATCATCGACAAAATCAAAAAAAGAAACTGTGGTATTTCATTAGAAAAATTTATTGATATTTGTTTATTTGATAGTGAAGGATATTACGAAACATCAAATCCTTTAGGAAAGTCAGGAGACTTTATAACTTCTCCTGAAATTTCACAACTCTTTGGTGAAATATTGGGTCTATATATTTACTCTTTGTGGCATGATAAATATAAAGAAAAGTTTAACTTAATTGAGCTTGGTCCTGGTAATGGAACATTATTGATTGATATATTGCGTGTTATTAAACCTTTGGTCAATTTTCATAATTTTTTAAATATTCATCTTATTGAAAAAAATAAATACCTTATTAATAAACAAAAAGAAAACTTACGACTAAACAAGTTTGATAACATTAATATTAAATGGCATGATGATTTTATAAATATTGATCAAAGACCTTCTATAATTTATGCGAATGAATTCTTCGATTGTTTGCCAATTAGACAATTTATAAAAAAAGATAATATCTGGTATGAAAAAAATATTAATTTTAATCAAAAAACAAAATTTTTTTTTTACCAAAATTCGCTAGTGAATAATGAAAAAATATTAAATAAATTAGCAGAATACAAAAAGAATAATATTGTAGAATTATCTGAACATAGGGAGAATTTTTTTAGAAAAATTTGTAATTTTATTTCTAAATCTTCTGGTTCGATTATAATTATTGATTATGGCTATATTGAATTTCTAAAAAAATTTACACTTCAATCAGTTTTTAATCATAGACCTTCAAATTTACTCGATAACTTGGGTAAACAAGATATTACATCTTTGGTTGATTTTAATACACTTATAGATATTGCAAAAAATTATAACTTCAATGTAGATACTTTTTGTAATCAAAAAGAATTTTTATTAGCTAATGGAATTCTTGAGCGTAAAAATAAAATTATAAAAAATTGCACGATTGAACAAAAAAAAACTATTGAAGAAGAATGTGATAGATTGGTTAATGAAAAACAAATGGGCTCTTTTTTTAAATTTTTAATATTATCTAGCAATGGTAAAACTAATTGAGACATATAAATAATTATTTTGTTGCGGAAGACATCAAAACAAAAAAAATAACTTATGGTTTTTTTTCTAAAGAAGGCGGTTATTCAAGTGGTAATTATGATTCTCTAAATTGTAGTAAAAACTCTGGAGATAATAAAAAATTAGTTATATCAAATATTAACATAGCCAAAAAACAACTTGGTTTGGAAAACAGTAAATTAAAATTAATAAGGCAAATTCATTCTAATAAAGTTGAAATAATTGATCAAAAAAATATCAATGAAAAAATTTTTGCGGATGGAAGTATTACAAAAAATAAGAATATTGCACTAGCAATAATGACTGCTGATTGTGCCCCTATTTTCATATTTGACTTGAATTGCTCCTTTATTTGCTGTTTGCATATTGGTTGGAAAGGATGCTTAAATAATATAGTTAAAACTGCTGTAAAAATATTTGCCAAAATTACAAGTCAAGAGTTAATTGCAATAGTTGGACCATGTTTAAGTAAAGAAAATTTCGAGGTTGAAGAAAAATTTAAAGATGTTTTCATAGCCCAAGACTTAAATTATGAAAATTTTTTTACAATAAAATCAAATCAACAAAAACCTCATTTTGATATGAGGGAACTTATAAATTATCAATTGCAAAGTTGCTCTGTCAATAAAATATCAAATGTTGATATTGATACTTATTCAAATAAGCATTTATTTTTTAGTCATCGAAGATCTTCCCACCTTTGTACATTACCAACTGGTAGGTTGATTAATTTAATTGGTTTTAGAGACGTCTCCTAGAATTTTTAAACTTGATCTATTAAATTTCTTCTATAATGGTCTAATAAATAAAACATGAAAATTCTCGCTTGCAATAGTAATAAAGAACTTGCAGAGGCGATTTCCTTTTATATTGGTGTTAAGTTAGCGGATGCAACAGTACGAAAATTTGCTGATGGTGAAATCTTTGTAAAAATTAATGAAAATATTAGAGGGGAGGATGTTTACATTATTCAATCCACTTCGCCTCCAGTAAATGATCATTTAATGGAATTGCTAATAACTATTGATGCTGCAAGACGTGCTTCTGCTCGAACAATTACAGCTGTGATTCCTTATTTTGGATATGGTCGCCAAGACAGAAAAGATGAGGGTAGAACATCAATTTCGGCAAAATTAGTTGCAAACCTAATAACATCTTCTGGCGCTAATAGAGTCATAACAACAGATCTGCACGCTGGACAAATACAGGGTTTTTTTGACATTCCTCTTGATAATTTATTTTCTGTAAATGAAATGATTCAAGATATGGAAAAAATATCCTTTGAAAAAAATACCATTGCTATTGTGTCACCAGATGTAGGAGGTGTTGTAAGAGCTCGAGCATTCGCAAAAAGAATTAATGCTTCTCTTGTTATAATTGACAAAAGAAGAGAAAAAGCTGGTGAGTCAGAAGTAATGAATATTATTGGCGAAATTAATAATAAAACTTGTATTTTACTTGATGATATAGCAGATTCTGCAGGGACTCTTTGTAACGCAGCTACGGCTTTAAAGAAAAATGGGGCAAAAGAGATATATTCTTATATTGTTCATGGCGTTTTATCTAAAGATGCAGTTGAAAAAATAAAGAATTCAGACATCAAAGAATTAGTCCTTACAGACAGTATTCAAGCATCGGAAAAAGTAAAAAACACAAAAAATATTAGACATATTAGTATAGCTCCTTTAATGGGAGAGGCGATTAAACGGATTAACAGTAATTCATCTGTCTCAGCTCTGTTTGATTAAATAATTAAATTATGTATGGAAAATTATAAAGCAGTTATTAGGTCTAAAGAGAGTGGTTCAACTAAATTCCTATTAAGCAAAGGAATGGTACCTGGTGTTGTCTATGGAAAGGGTTCAAAGACATTAAGTATTGCTTTTGAAAACAAAGTGCTCAATAAACTAATGCATGCTGGTGGTTTTTACTCAAAAATTATTAATATAGATCTAGATGGAAAATCTGAAAAAGTTCTGCCAAAAGTACTTCAGTACCATCCTGTTACGGATAAATTAATTCATTTTGACTTTTTACGCGTGCAAGATGACACTAAAGTTACAGTGGATGTACCTGTTGAATATTTAAACCAAGAAGTATGCCCTGGTTTAAAACAAGGCGGGGTATTGAATTTAGTTAGACGTTCTGTTGAACTATCATGCAATGCTAATAACATTCCAGAAAAATTACAATATGATCTTATAGAAAGTGAAATTGGTGATTCCATTAAAATTAGCAATATAGAACTTCCTGAAGGGGTGAAGCCCACAATTACTGATAGAGACTTTGTAGTTTCAACATTAGTTCCTCCAACTATTGAGGTTGAAGAAGAAAAGCCGGAAGAAGAAGGAGTTGAAGGGGAAGAAGGAGTTGAAGGAGTTGAAGGAGCAGAAGGAGTTGAAGGGGCAGAAGAAAAAGATAAAGAAGAAAAATCACAAGATAAAGATAAAAAAGAAGAACCTGTCGAAAAAAAATCTAAATAAAGAGACAATTTTCGATTCAAATATTATAATTAGATAATGTGGTTGATTTGCGGATTGGGAAATCCAGGAAAAAAATATCAGAATACTCGTCATAATATTGGTTTTGATCTTGTTGATGCAATCATTAAGAAAAATAATTTTAAATTAGACAAAAAAGATAAAACAAAAGAAATTTATAAGGGCTCAATCAATAAAATTAACTGCCTTTTTTGTAAACCTCAAACATATATGAATGTTTCAGGCTCGCCAATTGGAGAAATTGTAAATTTTTTTAAAATACCTAAATCAAAAATACTTATTGTCCATGATGATCTTGATTTAATTGTTGGTAAAGTTAAAATTAAAATTGGAGGTGGCAACGGGGGACACAATGGCCTATCCAGCATTGATCAGGCAATTGGAAAAAATTACAAAAGGTTGCGTATTGGTATAGGTCATCCAGGTTCTAAAAATTTAGTTTCTTCATACGTTTTAAAAAAATTTAATAAAGCCGATAGAAAGATCATTGAAAGAATCATTGAATTATTAACTGAATCATTTTCATTAATTTTTAATGACAAAGAATTGTTATTAACCAGATTATCATTGCAGATTAAGAAAAATTAAGTATGGGCTTTAAATGTGGCATAGTAGGATTGCCAAATGTTGGTAAATCAACTCTTTTCAATGCATTGACAGAATCAGATAAGGCTGATGCTGCTAACTATCCATTTGCCACAATAGAGCCGAATATCGGAAGAGTATCTGTCC
>Ga0187827_10006611_pt1 | contig 13187 bp, 23 predicted proteins | sample ETNtaG_39_FD_167969 | JGI IMG/M metagenome (GOLD analysis project Ga0187827, IMG submission 167969) | Marine microbial and viral communities from oxygen minimum zone, Eastern Pacific Ocean - ETNP2014_SV_150_PacBio MetaG (Illumina Assembly) | ecosystem: Environmental > Aquatic > Marine > Hypoxic... | reverse complement strand
AACGCTACCCGTGATTGGGATCAGTGCCTGTCCCCAACCTTTAACAAGGAGGTGATACATGAACAAACCAGTTAAGGCGGATGACTGCAGATGTTTCCGCTGTGGCGAAATCCTCAGAGACCTTTTCAGACTGAGGATTGCCAAGACCTTTATCGACAAGGCAGAGTACGGTATTAAAGTCGAGAATAAATTTGTCATGGTACTTAGCCATGGTAAGCGGTTATACAGGCATAAACGTGCCTGTAGAAGAGGAGGTAAACATGGAGATCAGACCTAACGATTTAGGATACCTGACGCACTATATGGCTGTGACGAACTGTCACGGTTGGGCGAAAAACACTGATGCCCTTAAAGCCATCAAGGTAGCCGTAGAATACTCTGGCGATTACGACAAAAAAAGTAACGTCAGGGTCAGCCTCTCCAGAGTCCACAAGGACTCAAGGGTCGATGGCATAGACGGAGCAATATCATACCCGTCTGGCTTCCCTCCAGTGAGAGTGGGAATGTTCGGTTACAACGGACAGATCCTGAAAGAAGAAAAGTAGGCAAGTCCCAGAAAGTGACTGCCTGAGTTGACCTGTACGCCTTCGGGCGTATGGGTCGGCATATTAATTTTGCTCAGTAGATTCAGACGTTAAACTGGATGCCCAGAACTACGCTATGGACATCCTGTCGTAGATTGCATGGTTTGAGGTGCAATCATCTATTCGAAGGCTCACGGGGCTCTACGGGGACCCTGTGAGCCGTATTTTTATGGAGGCGTACAATGTATGATCACGAACATAGAGTAGAATTTTCAGCAGGGGCAAAAACCCTGTGCTTCCGCCATGCTGTGCAGGAAGCCAACAGAGGTAAGCATATCGATGTTATGATATGGGAGGATGATAACAGTTCCTACTGCGTTGAGTGCGATGAAGAACAGATCGGAGAACACCGACTCACTGAGGAGGACTTAATATGAATTGGATATACAAGTATCTAGGGTGTTTTATCTTGGCTTATTTGCTTATTTGTGCAGGAATATATGTTTACAACAGTACACAGGATAAGCCAGTAATTGCTACACAAAACGCAACAGTAGAACTGAAACGCACAGTAGAACTGAAACACTCACAGTGGGATGAGTGGGAAGTAGTTAAATCCTTTACAGGAGAAGAACAATGAAAATCAATTTAGAAAACCTGACAGAAGGAGAGCGGTTTATAGTTATGTGGCAGTATCGAATACTAGGGGACTTCAAGTCGGCATTAATAGAAGCAATTGCAAGAGCTGATACAAGCAACAGGTCAGCACTGGCAAAGGGGTTCCCCGCAGAGGTCGCAGCTTACACTTACTATACCGAAATCTCAGGATGGTGGGACGCTGTAGAAAAAAAAGCACTGGGAGGCAAGGATGGTAATTGACAACACTACAGATAAGGAGCCGACTATGTTTGAGTGGACGGGAACCATAAGAGCGATATCCATCGATGAGATCCTTGGCATAATGCCGAAAATGATGAACAACGTCATGCTGAACTCTACAGAAACCGTTGGGGGATGGAGTAGCAACCGTGGAAACTTCTCGTGGATCATAGAGAATAAATTGAAATGACACACAGCCCTGCTCCAGAGCGATCTGGAGTGGGGCTTTTTTTATGCCCTGTTCCTTCTTCTCTTCATTTTAACCTATCGACAACCTCAAACAACTTACGCATTCCAGTAGCTATTAACAATAATAAAAAGGGGATAAACGCCCAAAGCAGTATGATTTTAAGTATCACCTCTCACCTTCTTTATCTGGACGAAATAAAACGCTACTTTCCAGTGCAGAGGATAAGTCGATGCTCCCCAGTAACACCGTTCATAGCCGAACCTGAACCAAGACCATAAAATCTGAACCCTGCCGAAGGTCATGATATTCCCCTTAACTCCTCTATTATCTGTTCCAGAGACGAAACAATCTTATAGTGACCTCTCCATGTCTGCCTTAATTTATTCTGCTTCCTGTTCGTTCTTCGCTTCCGATTGAACACCTCCCCAGTCTTCTTGGCGATCTCGTTGGGGTTCTTAATCTCGAACCAGTACGTCATACCCCTGAACCCCACGAGGATGTCGTCATGCCCCGTTTTAACGCTCAGATTAGGGATCTGGCGCAGGGCATCGACTATAGCTTTCTGGTTCTTATCAGTAGAAGCATTAACTCTATGATTGTATGGCATTGTCCTGTATGAAAGTTGTTCCGTGGAGGAGCTTGAACTTAATCTCTTTACCGTTTACGTTCTCTTGCCCCTTGGGGTTCTTACACTTGATAATCTTGAGACTCTGGAAATCCATGCTCATGTAAAGTCTGGGCTTTTCGAGCCCGAACTCTGCCCCCCTGCCCAACTCCACATCCTTCTTCTTCTGGAGGCAGATAACAGCGATCCCTTTCTTGAGCCTGTCGTGGATCTTTCGGATCTCATCTGCAATCAGGAAAAAATTCTCAGTGATTTCGAGGAAGTCGATGATGTTCAGGGCATCGGGTTCCACGACATCACCGAAGTTTCCGTTCCTATTATAGAACTTTGTCGTCCACTCCTCGACCTCCATGTCATCAAACATCAGGAGTCGGGTCTTGAGTTCCTCGGGTCCCATCTCCGAATTGAAGTACCTGACATCTTTGTCAGTATTCATCTTAGCAATGTTGAGAACAAAGGAGGTCTTACCCATGTTCGGAGTTCCTGCAATGATGATGATGTTACTGGGAAAGATGTTGATGTCGTTGTGGAGACCCAGAGGCATCTTGAGCCCATAGTAGTTCTCAGTCTCTGCAGACTTCCAATCCATTAGTTCGATACTGGTCTCGACCCGCCTGAACTGTCCGTTCTTCTTGCCAACCCTCTCGATCAACCCTTCATCAACCAACCGCCCAAGGATCTTGGAGGAGTTCTTTCTGACGACACGAGACGACAGGTCTAAGTCTCTAACGACATCTGACGACACAAAGACGCCAGATGACGACAGTACCCATTCCCTGATGTCCTCTGACAGATTATCGTGCCCCTGTCGTTTCATAGCCGACTTTATTTTGGTATTGATCCAAACCTCGTCCCTTTCACCCCATGTCGATATAATGCGCCTCAGAGACTCCCTGATGAACTCAGGGTCGTGCCCAGACCTGATGAGGGTATTTGCTATAGTAAAGAGGTTCTTGTCCCTGACGCCCTCTGAGAAGTACTCACCGTTATCCTGTGCCTTGTTGGATCCATAGTCAAAGGATACAGATGACATCTCTTCTATGACTGCCTTGGGAAGCATCGGAATCTCGGTCTTCTTGGGGGAATTCTGCCACTTATAGCCCTTGGAGGGCGGAATGATAATAATACCCTGCGACCTGAAATCACAGCCCTTTAAAAACCCGATTTTGTCGCCTAACTGAGTCTTTGATCTAAACCACCAATGCTGACCGCCTCTGGGTGTAGTCGATATTGGATATCTGAATCCCACAGGCAACAGAGATTCAACGGTTTGGATTACCGTAGCATCCTTATAACTATCTACATCGACTACACATATATATCCAGAGACTCTACCTGTGATAACAGCGATATTGGCATCAGGTTTTTCTGACCACCACTCGGTTATCTGGTCATCAGTGGGCATCTCTTCTTGAAAATCCTGCCATTTAACCGTAGGAACCTTCCCCTTGGCAGGGATCACACAAAACCCGTACTTGTGCTTGTACTTCAGTGCCGTTTCAACCATTTTATTCGTCATTTATTTCTTTAAATCCTCATAGCTATTCGGACGTTTCTCCTCTGGTAAATTCCACCACCAACAGAACTTCCTGACACTGCAGTAACCTTCACAACGCCTGTTCTTCTGATGGCGCAGTTCAATCACCCAGACACCTTCCTTGCCCTTCTCCTTGACGTGAGCCTCCGCCTCGGCTTGTGAGTTGAGGTTCTTGAGTGACTTCCCCCCTGCCTTCGAACACACCGCATACTTCGGAGGATCCTGCCATCGTTCCTCGGGAGTACACTCTGGAACCTCTGCAACAAGCTTATCCTCACATAATACATGAAAGGCTACACGTTTCTCAATGTACTCCCTGACCTTCTCTGGCTTGAACTTCTTCACGGGCAGGACGGCTATCTTGTCGTCAAGAAATGTTGCATCCCTGATCGGAGCCACTAATTCCAGACGGTCAATGACAACAGGTGCCTCGAATGAACCTGTGCTGTTTTCAACTATGTACTTATAAATATTGAGCTGTCTCTGCCACTCCTGCCTGACCCCTTCCTTGACAGCGTACTTCGATGTGAATTTAAGGTCTGCCAGAACGGTCTCGTTACCAACCTTGTAGATAACATCGAATTGCCCAGACAAAACCCAACCGTTCTCAGTCTCGAAGAACACCCTCTGTTCTTTGTAAATTACATTCTTTGAATCGATGTTCTCGATGAACTGATGCCCAAGGGATCCCCAGAAACTGTACATCCTGTCCTCTACGTCTTCGGTAATCTCATCCCAGTGCCTCTTCTTCAGGATCCGCAGAAGCGGAGCAGATATAAGCTCAGTTACGCTTATATCCGCCCCTTCTCCACGTTCATACTTTTCGTTAACATTTTTAAGAGCGTTAACAACAAACTCTGGATAATGATTCCTATTCGTTAGCTTCACTAGAGATCACCATCCTCGTCCTTGTCCTTACCGTCATCAACCTCAACCTTGCACTTATGGTACTTGCCCTTCTTGCCGAGATAGGTAACCCTTACGAGGTCACCTTCTTTAACCTGCTTCTCATCGGCTAAGATATGATCGAGCAAACCAAAGCCCAACACATCCAAGGGTTCGCCATCTGGCTGGTCAAAGCTATGACACTTCTGCTCTCCATCGCCATCGGGTCCGTCAACCATCCTGAAGCCTTTATAGACTCCCTGAAGCTGATACCCTTCTTCCTGACCCGAAAGCAACAACCCCTCAAGAGGGAGCTTTCCACTTGGTTTCCATGCCACTTTTCACCTCCGTATTGACATTACAAAAATAGAATAAAATACTACGTTGTTGGAGTCCTTAGTCTTTCGAGGAACTCCTTCTCGGCTTTAAGTTGCGCCTCAAGTATTAATGCTTGGTTGACCAACTTCTTGATGCGCTCTTCCGAGTCCTTCTCCAGCTTCTTCGCTTTTGAAACTCCGCCCATTCATATCACCTCCTCACTTCTGATAAAGTTTTAATTACAGGACAATTGCCCCCCTTACAATAATAATTAACAAGCCCTCTCCTCGGATGGTTGCAAACATATATACCCTTGTGCCTGCAAAGGCTTTTTATCTTCCTGAACCCGATAATGTATTTCCTGCCTACCATAGTCTTACTCATCTATATCTACCTCCCATTGCATCTTTGCCCCTGTTTGGATTCCGTGTCCTTTTGTCCTTTTTGTGTATCATCCTCACATTACCACTCTGTTCAATAAATATGTCATGTTCAGACTTCTTGATGTAACTGCACAAAACACAATCGTTAATTTCAAACTTGCAGGTTTCACATTCCTTTCTCTTCTTCGGCTTCGTCACTTCCTGTTCCTGTATCGAAATGTCGTATTTCCCGATTTAACATAAATCTTCCAGTGCTTGCATTTACAATTCGGACAGGGACTTTTCGTTCTATGCAAAGCAGAATGGCAATCCTGACACACTACTAACAGGTTGGAAAGTTCATGGTTATGCTTTTTCTTATCAATGTGATGTGCGATATTTCCCTTTTTGCCACACAGTTCACATTTATAGCCTTTCAACTTTCTCGCCTCTTTGCTGCTCTTTACGAATTTTGATGCATTTTCATAAATATCGCTAGCATAGACCTTCACTTTACTACCTTCTTTTTACGGACCTCCCAGTCACGACAGTAACAGAACGGACATTTCTTAGGACTGTCCACCCTGCTCCACCAGACTTTCTTGCAGTATCTACATTTGCATTTACTAGGTTTGAATTTCATTGTTTGCACACCGTACACCAAGATGGTGACTTTGTCAAGCAAATTCTTTTAAAATATTTTTGGGGGTTGAGAAAAAAGTTCTTGACATATGAAAATGATTTGACTAGGATCCGACCAGAACAATTCGTTGGTCTGGAGCGAGCGAAATTGTGATGCCATGTCTTGGATTGTCACATACAAAGAAGCCAGCTTCGTATCCAGACTGCGAGTTGGCTTTCTTTGTTTACTGGGGGCAGGCACAGGTGTACCATGACAACATCCTTTTCTTAACTCCTTTCGAGAAGGATGAGCCTTTTAGGTAACGACGGGCATACCACCTGCCTGCCTCCTTTAAATATCGTGTGGGGGTGAAAACGGGCACGTTAAATTGCCGTTCCAGATGCGAAAACTCGATACTCTGTGGCTTGTTTTAATGGGGGGTAAGGGGGGTTTTGCGTACTCTCCCCTCTATGGCTTATGTTTTAAAGCCTCGTTAACTATGTCAAAATGTTCCACTTGAACATGACGACACATTGACGACCTACAAAATTTTAAATCTTAACAATAAAGTAAGTATCCCAAAGATTGTTATTGCAGTAACCGTCAATATTCTGACGATCCTGTCAAATGTTATACTAGCCTTCCTTCTCTCATCACCGTTAAATTGTGTTTTAATTTCTTTCGTTAATTTCAATCTCAAAAAGTTTGCATCAATTTCTCCGTTTTTCTTAATTTGTTCAATACGAAAATGATTACAATCGTCAATATATTCTTTATGTGTATCAACCTTTTGTTCTATCCTTACACCAGTCCTAGCACAATCATCAGCCTTGTCAAATAGCTTGCTAATGTCTTCTCGTAGTATTGCAAACTCACTTGGTGTCATTTAAGTCTCCATATTTATTATTGGCGACAACAAAGCACCTATCGCCAAAGGAATGTCTCTGCCAAAATCAGCAGGGGTAAACTCGTTACTCGGTAGGGACAAGGACACAAATCCCATTCTCTGATAAGCCTCTGCAACCAACTCAGAACAGAACAGGCTCGAGAGATCCTCTTCATTGTGACCAAAGGGACCGTCGTATGCAGACTTTAACAACTCAAGTTTGCTTTCCTCATAAGGTCTGCCCTTTACTTCCTGCCGAAACTCCATTAACTTTTGCTTCATCTCAGTAGACACAGATACGCCCTGAAGCTTTCTGATACCAATCCTGCCGTCATACGCCCTGATCCTTTCACTCAGAGGTACCAATTGTACGCCCTGACGAGCCTCACCGCTTGTGATGTCCTTAATCTTACTCAGAGTAGTTGATTCCCACAAGAGCTTCATATTCCATTCTGGAGAACATATAACCATGCCTACATGGCTCCACGGGGACTTGGTAAACCACTTGATCAAGCTACTGATCCGACCTTTGCCTGAGAATAATACTATATCTCCAGTGTTCAGACTGTCTCTGATTTCTGAATATTTCATGGTATTTTCTTTATCGCTTCTTCGATAGCACTTAAAGCAGCACCCATATCATTGCTTTCCTGCTTGCCTATCTTCACATTAACCACACCGTTTCCATCTTTAGTGAAGCTCACATCAGATAAATTCTGAGATCCAAACCTCGAATATGTAATGGTTTCACCATCGGTCTGTATCTTCGCACAGCCTGCAAATAGTAATAATATAGCCCCTAATATAAATTTTTTCATTTTTAATTCTGCATTAAATATAATTCCCCCTGCCTCCCCTTAATACAGGGGGCGCAAGCTTCAGTTAGTCAAGGCATACACCTTGGATTATCGTATTAAGCTCGCCTTTTGAATTTGCACATCAGGGGGAGTTTTTAGTTTTCCCCGCTTTGTGCTTATCATATTCAGCTTTAAGGTAAAAAGTAACAAGCATCATATAGATCAACTCCCACTTCTCTTTGCACCCCAACAAATAGTTAAATGATTCAGTCTGGGGTTTAAGCTCCATAAAAACAGGCAAGAAATACAGCATTCCCATAATAACAGTAGCCGTTACCAGTAAAAATGCCCTTGCCCATTCTTTAGGTGTTTTAAAAGCAACCACCTTTACGCCTCCCTACTCATAATCCTCACCTATTATTAAAATTTATAGAAATTACCTGTTGATTCTATTGAATTATTCACTTCTGTTACTGTTCTAGCATTACTGCTAGATTCTGTAAATGTGGCTTGACTCCCTGTCGTACCTGTTTTAGTTTCTCCACAATGTATCAATGCTAGAGTGTTCCCATCAGACGAATGTTGTGCGGAAGGGAGAGAACCAGAAAAGTCAGCAGTCCATCTAGCATTGTCAGAGATTCTTATTTCATCCATGTAACCTCCAAGACTACCTTGTGTTGTACTTCCAATACTGAACACAGCAGCATGGTCATCAATAGTAGATGCATTTGTAAATGTTTTAAGTACAACTCCATCTCTCGTTATTGCATAATCATTAGCATTTCCACTCCACCCTCTAATAAGAGCTACATGATACCAAGTATTAGGTTTCCATCCTGCTATATTACCTACATTTTCATTTATCTCAACTGAGGTCGCTGTTACTTGATGGAAGGTTGGTCCGTTTGAAGCATGAAACCAAAACTCATACCTATTATCAGAATCATAAAATTGTCCAACAAAGTATTGTGTCGTAATACTGTCAAACCTTACCCAACACTCAAAGGTAAAATTACTAGAACTAAGTGCCCAGTCAGCGTGGTCGGGCATGGTTAATGAATCATTCGCACCATCAAAGTAATACCCAACACCATCATCAGCAAACTTAAACTCCTGCTCTGTTTCCCTCTGTGCATTACCATTCTCAGTTACAGTATGCCCTGTGTTTCCTGAGTCTGTAAAAATACCACCATTGCCCAAGAAAGCATCACCTGTTGGTGTCACCGTATGCCCTGTATTTCCTGAGTCGGTGAATGCTGCTGTACCTCCACCGTTCTCATCTCCATGTATGAGAAGTTTTGTATTAGCATCAGAAGTATATCTTGTTGTGGAAGGTGTGAATCCTGTTGACCATCTAGCAGTATTGGAAATACGAATCTCTGCAAAACCCCCATCCATAAAGCTTGATATCCCTGTGGCATTCTCATTACGACAACCGAGTAAAACTGGAGCAGAGGGGTCATGTATTGAACTTGTACTGATGTTATGGTCTACCTTCTCTGTACCATTTTCATATATTTTTAATGAAGTACTCTCCCTCACTATTGCTATATGAGTAAAAACATCATCGTTAAGATTGATAGCCGCATCAACATTAGTTTCATCTGAACCATTAGTTGAATATCTAAATCTTATATTAGTAGTATCATCGTGTATAAACCAAGCAAGAGAGCCTCCATTTAATACTCCACGACTTGCCACCATTCTCCCTGCCGTACCACTCTTTACAAAAAATTCAATAGTAAAATCACTGGCGGCAAAATCCCAATCTGCATGGTCTGGCACGCTGAGATAATCTCCTGTACCATCCAGAGTAACACACGATTGTGTTGTCTCCCCTGTCAATGCTCCTGTGTAAGCCTCTCCACCATGTATTAAGAGTTTAGTATTGGAGTCGCTTGAATATTGTGATGTGGGAACTGTTGGGCTTCCTCCTGTGAATCCTCTATCCGTTCCTACTGAAATTCTTACTTCATCTATATATCCGTCAAATGGAGAGCCCAGTGATGCTTGGTTGTATACTCCTATGGTTAATAGATTGCTAGTATCTGGAAAGGTTATAGTAGCATCTGTTGTACTCGCTAATGATACACCATCTCTAAAAACCTCAAAATCATTACCAGAGCAACTTGCAATAACATGATACCACACACCCTGTTCCCATCCAGACATATCTCCTTGACTTATATCCAATGTGTTTGTGTTGTCGTTTATATATAATCTTAAACCAACATCCACATCTAAAACAAACTGCCATCTTGCACCACCACCACTACGATTTGTGACTATAGCATTGGCAGCACTTAAAGGAATACTAGGCAATTTAATAAATGCTTCTATAGCCCAATCACTTCCCTCAAATGCCCAATCAGCATGGTCTGGAATGGAGAGATAATCCCCTGTTCCATCAAACACATAACTCGTAACATCTCCACCTGCTGCTCCTGCTGCACCTGCTGCTCCCATCGTCCCTCTAACTGACGAGCCAAACACAGCAAGGGCAGTATTCGGAATAAGCGAAGTTCCGACAACAACTCCACCCTTCACCAAAAAGTCCCTTCTATTCATCAGCATTGTTAAATTCCCCCGTTGTAATTGTTTGAACTGGCTGAACTGGCGGAGATACAGGTTCTGGTGCCAACCATGTGTATCCATTTCCGTTGGTAAGATTTCCGAGTTCCTGTACGGTAGTTGCATTATTAATCAGTGGTTTTATTATATTTTTAAAGTAATTAATTAAGGCTACTCTATCTGCATTCATAGCAGCGTTTTCTGCAGCCGTATTGAACCCTAATTGCTTTTTACGCAGATCCCACTTTGCAAGCAATATATTGACCCCTTCACTTTTAATTGCTGATCTTACCTCTGCTCGCACAGTTTCTAAGTCTCTGTCTGTAACAACCCTGTCCTTTTCTGCATGATCTGCAAATACAGTAATATTCCACCTGCCAGCCGTTTGCAATCTTCTGTTAAAACGTGGAGAATTGTCCACAGTAATCTTCCTCCAGCCCTCTGCAATTAAAACACTCGGTTCCATTAAATTGAAATTGCCAGTCATGCTTCCGTCTGCAAATGTCCACTTAAAGGGTAGTTTCTTAATTCTTAACGGATTATCTTCAATGTGAACATATTCTGCAGCTATTGAAGTAGAAGCACAAAACAGTAAACATAGTATCAATAATATTTTTTTCATGTTACCTCCTTAACTAGAATCTGCAGAGCCTACCATGCCATGCCAAATAGTTCCACCATCAACTGTTATAAAGACCAAAATATCTACATCGTTTGCACCTGTCGAAAGAGTTGGAGCAGTAGCTGCTGCCCAATCTGCAGAAGCGGGGAATGTTGTAGCGTACCCACCTGTACCATCTTGTCTAAGTATTAACGTAAAGGATCCTGCCGTCCCAGACGCTGGAGGATTTGAAAATGTAAGCGTACAGGCTTCGTCTAATGTTATGTCGTGTACGTTTGCAACTGTAAGGTCAAGCGTCTCTGTAGCTCCAGTAGCAGCAACGGTATTTGTGGTTTCTCCATAATCCCTTATGGTTGCCCGCTGAAGCTCAAAGTCATTCATGATAACCAAGTCGTTAATATCTATAGTAGTACCATCATCAGCAGTAATAGAATCACACGCAATGTCATTTACATTTGTTATACTACCTTCAGATGCATCGAAAGATCCGCCAGCTACAGCACCAGCTCCTACGTCTATACTTGTAAAGTTACTGGTAATAGACCCAGAATCTAAAGCTCCCGTAGCGGTAATATTAGCCTGTGTAAAATGTTCATTAGACGCAAAGTTTGCCAGAGAGTCGTGGTCTATATCGCCATCTGCAACTGCACCTGTCGAGCCAGAAACACTTGTAACTTTTGCATCTGTATATGTTGTGGAAATTGATGTACCCTGCCATGTACCAGAACCAATGACACCGACAGTAGAAAGGGCTGCTGCCGTTGTAACATTTGGAAGTGAGTCTATCGCTGCTTCCACCGTTGTCTCTGTAGTGGCATCTAAGGCATCTATATTTGAAAGGGTAGCTGTACCTGCCGAATCCGCAATAACGTCCGTACTGGCGATTGAGAAGCTATTGCTGGCATCTATATTCATACCACCAGCATCTATTTCTCCTCCACCAGTGACATCTATACTCGTTGTAAAGGTCGGAGTCGTTCCATATACCAACACCCCCGTGCCTGTTTCATTCGATATCACACCTGCAAGTTGAGCCGAAGTAGTTGCAGCAAAAAAACTTAGATTTTCAATTGAAGAAGGGATCCCCAACTCTGAAGGCGTATGCCATTCAAAGTCGCCAGTTGTGTTCTCCCTCGTCAGGATGTCTTCGTCTGCCGAAGCATTTACCGCTTTAAGGTCAGCCTCAAGTACAGTGTCATCTGTTATGTCAGCAGTGACAGTGTTTGAGGTGTCAGTAAATGTGATCTGCCCTCCAGTAGTAACGAAGTCAGGGTCTACGACACCGACTCCATTAACGGATACGTTGTCACCACTGCCTACTCCCTGTGTTAGATCTGACTCGGCACCATTTTCGTCTTTATAGTATAGTTTGTGGTCTGCCTTTGCATATATGACACCTTTATTTTCCTTGGGTGTATCTGGTGCCGTAACCTCAGTTACATCAATCCTTAAAAACTTGCCATCATCACCGAACATAGCTTTCAAGCCCTGTTGGATTGCCGTAGATTTTAAACTTCCAGCACCAAGGCATAAAACAAGGGTCGGAAGTATGATAAAATAGAATTTCTTTTTCATTTTGCTCTCCCCCTGCCCAGAAATATAACAGTGACATCGTCTGTACCATCAGCTCCAGTAGACTTCACTCCAACTCTTGTATGGAGAGGCTCCTCTGCTATAGCGATCTCTGTAAGCGTTGATGAGGTTGTGTGTGTGGTTATGGACTCGGTAAACAGCAAAGACCATCCCTCTGCAGTATCGTCTTTAAGCGAGAACTGCCCGTAAACCGAAACATCAACGGCATCAGACCCCAATGTCGGACAGGAAATCTGCACCGTCATGTCTTCATTGTACTCGGCAGTATTAAGAGATCCAGAAGTAATAGCTACTTCAGAGGCATCGTTAAAAACCTCTGTTCCGTCTGGATCCAAGTTGTCAAAAATCTTTGCTTCAATATATTGATGATACTTCGTCTTAAACTTCTTAAAAGTAACACCGTTCTGAGTGTTCTGGGCAAAACAAAGCCCTGTAAAAAATATAGAGGCAAAGCACAACGCTAATATTTTTTTCTTCATTTCGTCTCCTTATTCTTCATTATAGTTATCAGTTCTGTATATTTTCTGTTTATCTTGTCGGTGTTTCCAAGGTACCTTCTTTCAAAAGGGTTCCACCGCATTGCCTTCTCGGAATAGAGCTTTGCCATTGTGATCTCTTTATTTATATAAGCGTGTCGTGCAACCTGCATCTGCATATCAGCTACGAACTTCATAGAGCTGTACACCGCCAGACTAAAAGCTAAGAATATCACCATACTCGCTGTTATTTTTAATACCATAAATTGCACCTGATAAAACACAAAACGTAGCAGTTAT
>Ga0187827_10006604_pt1 | contig 13198 bp, 11 predicted proteins | sample ETNtaG_39_FD_167969 | JGI IMG/M metagenome (GOLD analysis project Ga0187827, IMG submission 167969) | Marine microbial and viral communities from oxygen minimum zone, Eastern Pacific Ocean - ETNP2014_SV_150_PacBio MetaG (Illumina Assembly) | ecosystem: Environmental > Aquatic > Marine > Hypoxic... | reverse complement strand
CCCGGCCAAGCGGAGCATCCGCGGTCCTGAAGCTGCCATATAAAGTGGCAACGGGCCTGGAAGATCGACAGAAAGGTGTGTGTCCTTAAGCGTTACCGTGTTGCCATCAAAATTAGCCGTATCACCATTCTCGAGGGCTCGCATGGCACCGATCATTTCTCGCACCGTAGCGACCGGCGCAATCCGATACCCGAGTTCCATCACCGGTCGGTCACCTGCCCCAACCGTGATCTTTGCTCGCCCACCCGACATCTCGTGGAATGTCGCCATCGCGTTGTAATTAATTGCGGGGTGGCGGGTATAGGGATGATTACAGTTGGGGCCGAAGAGAAGACGTTCCGAGTGATTGGCAACGATCCCCAAATAAGCAAACACATCACGCGCGTGCAGCGAGGAATCACATACCCATAAATGATCACAACCCGCGTCTTCCACCACCGACACTAACTTGGCAAACCGTGCTGGCGCTTCTACGGCCATCGTCGTGACATCGAATCGCATTGTCATCAGATCATCCTCTAGGTGGTTTGCTCTACACAGATAAAACGGATCGCACCGGCCTTAGTCATCACTCATCTCCGGCACTAGCGCCATGGCAACCGTTAACGCATTAATCTGGGATGCCCGTTCAATATCAGTGATTTCGAGAGATTCATTGGGCTGATATACCGGATCGCCTCCCGGACCAAAAATAACCGTCTCAACAAATGGCCCCATGCTCGCGGTATCGGCGAGCCATGATCCACCGCTATAGACAACGGGTCGATGCATGATCCGTTCCCACGCAGCGCTGGTGTGCCGAACGACCGGCGCGTCACGCGCCACCATAAAGGCGTCTTTACGATCAGCCAGTATGAGTTCCGTCTTAATCTCCGGGTCAGTCGCCTGGGCCCTCGTAATGGCGGCTTCAAGCAAACCTTGCACTTCATCAACCGTCACTCCCGGTTGTGGCCTGGTATCGACTCGAATCGTACACCGATCCGGAATCATGGAAGGACCCCCAGGGAAAAGACCACCGTAGATCCGCCCTACCGCGAGTATCAAATCTTCCCCCACCAACTCGGCGATCTCGGGAGCCACCCCCGGAACACATTCAATGCGGGCAATCTCTTCGATCACTGGAAGCATTTTTTCGATGGCATTAATAGCCTGGCCACGGTGACAGGTATGCGCAGAAAGTCCGATGGTTGAGATGTCAAAGTAGTAACGACCACGATGCGCGACATAGACCTCCATATCGGTGGGCTCACCCAGCACCGCATGATCAAACTGGTGATTCTCCACAAGATGAATCGCACCCGACTGATCCCCCATGTGATTGGCAACGCCGGCAAAAGTCAACGTTCCAGCCAATTCGACATTCGCATCAACCAGCGCTTTCATAGCGGCAATTTGACACGCAAGGCCCGCTTTCATATCCATGATCGCGTGGCCGAAAATTCGTGACCCTTCCCGCTCCCCACCATAGGGATCTCGATCCCATCCTTCGCAGACTGGCTTAGTATCCAGATGACCTGTCAGAAGGAACCTGGGACCGACTCGACTGCCATTAATCTGCCAAAGGACATTGCCCCGAGTGCCGTCGATGTCTTCGTACCATACGTCGCCGATATCAAGCGCTTTGAGCCATTTCGTCAACTCCAAACCAAACGACCCTTCTTCGCCAACAACACTCGGCATGCGTACCATTTTCTGAACCATGTCGACAGCATATTCGACATCAACGCACTTAAGAATACGATCAACAATTTCACTATTCATCACGCCATCCCTCCAAACAAGAGACAATCCCTTCAGATGCCAAACTCAAATGATCGATCAGCGCCCGGGGCGATTCGTTAATTTGCTTTCCTGTCATCATCAACAGTCACTGATACCCAAAAACGACACAGCTCGATGACGGCGGGCTAAAGTAAACAATCCCTCGTGCGTCCCAGAAAAATATGGAATGTATAAGTACAGATTGTATCTTTCAATCACGCACTACGGTCGATCTAAATCGGGGTCGTAACAAAGCCCCTCGATTAATGATTCAAACAACTCTCCGCGAGCGCTCGATAGATAATTGCACGCCCAGAACGTGCAACCCTTAAAGTCGGAGACCTCGACCAGCCAGTTTTTGCGCGACATGTCATAACCCAAGCGTTCCAGACAACCGGTCCGGTACCGGTGAATCACACAATACTGATTAACCTCTGCCGGCTTGAGTGCAGGCGGTGGTTCACAAGGAGGATCGGCCCTGCACCAGGAAGTGAACAGCAACAGGCTACCGATCACTACAACTCGCACCATACCTCGACCTTTTTCTCGAAATGACCACCGAAGCCGTTGCACCTGGAATCCTCTGCACGTTGTTATGACAACATCGCCAAATTCTGACGGCCCAGATTACACCAGTTGGCAACATTTGCTTAGCGACAAACCCACCACATACGCATGCGTTGCTTGATATGATGGCGCCCAAATGCGATGCCAAACCACTGTCTAATGACATTACCCTTTGCCTCACACTAATCACCAACCACTTGCCTATGAATGTTTCCGACGCCATCCAGCAACGTAAATCCATCCGACATTTTCTCGACACCGCGGTTTCGGATGAAACCATTAAAACGTTGCTCACCAAGGCGGCCCGCGCGCCGTCCGGAGGCAACCTACAACCCTGGCGCATCTATGTCATCAATGGATCAACCATGACTCGTTTCTTGGAGTTCTTGCATAACCGAACTCCCCAGGCGGAACCCGGCTATGCCATCTACCCACCCAGCCTGAAGGAACCCTATCGCACCTCTCGATTCAAACTTGCCGAGGATATGTACGCGCTACTCAAGATCCCTCGGGATGACAAACCCGCTCGCCTTGCCCATCTCACTCGCAACTTTCGCTTCTTTGATGCACCAGCGGCCTTTTTCTGTTTTATCGACCGCATCATGGGTCCACCACAGTGGTCAGATCTTGGAATGTTTCTGCAGAGCTTCATGTTGTTGGCACAGGAGGCCGGCCTTGACACCTGCCCACAGGAAGCCTGGGCAAACCGCGCAGACTGTGTCCGTGAATTCGTTGATGCACCAGAAGAACTGATGCTTTTCTGCGGCATGGCCATCGGACACGCCAATGCCGATGCACCAGTGAATCAGTTAGTGGCGGAACGAGAACCCCTCGATCATTGGACAACGTTCGTGAACTAAAACTAAAGAGAAAAGCTATTCACCATCAAAGCCATAGTCTCTGACGGCGCCGGCCGACGTGACATAGCCTTCCGCGATATCGTGCCTAATTAATGCTCGCGACCTTTCGGCTGGTTTCCCAAATCCACCCCCACCCGCCTCAACTAATGTGATTCGATCACCTGGCGATAAATGGTATTGGCCCTTCGGATGTACCGTCTCACCGTTAACCTGGTGACGGCGAAGCTGACCGGGCCCTCCGCCCACTAGACCAGCCGGCGGAAATTCCGTCCGATTACCCATGAAAAAAACCGTCATCAAGCTACCCGTATCATTTCTAATCGCGAGCTCCTGACCCAGACCACCACGGGCAGCGCCCGGGCCGCCCGAGTCCGGAACAAGTCGCTTGTATTCGATCATCGTCCCGGTCAGGGCCTCCCACAGTTCAGTCGGCACCACCGCCATATTCGATGGGCCCGGTGTGACCGCCAGGCCATCGTGATTTTCCAATGCCCCAAAGCCTCCAGAGGCAAAATAAAGCGCCGCGACAGCGCGGCCGTTGGGATGTCGCCCCTGGAAGGTCACGAGATCGGCCATTCCTGAATCCGCCTGAACCAGTGCAGGCGCCGCATCAGCCAAGGCACCAAAAATCAGTGGTGCGACAAAGTGGCCAATCACATGCCGGGCACCTGTTGGCGATGGGTGCTCCGCCGCTAGCAAACACCCGGGCGGCGCCGATACGGAAACCGGCGCCAGTGTTCCGGCATTGTTCGGCAATGCCGGAACGGTAAGACACTTAATGGCATACAACACCATCGCATTGGTATAACAAAAGGGAACATTTATCCCCTGACGCACACACGGATCTGTGCCATCAAAAGATATTTCCAGGACATCGCCCGAGACCTTTACCACGCAACTCAGCGTCATTGGCGCATCGATCCCCTCAATCTGGATCGAATGGGCATACACACCGTCCTCCATGGTGCGAATGGCACTCCGCATAGCCGTCTCCGAATAGTGGCGGATCGAATACGACAAGGCCTCAAGAGAGCTCAACTTATATTCCTGCATAAACTCCAGCAACATCCGTTCACCCACCTCGTTGCAGGTTACGTTGGCAAACAAGTCTCCAAGCACCTGATCCGGCGTCCTGACGTTATTAGAGATAAATTCGACTACAAGCTCATCTCTCACACCGCCATCAAACAACTTGACGATGGGGATGCGTAATCCTTCGTGATAGATTTCTGTCGCCGATGCGCCAAAACCAAGCCCGCCGATGTCAGGCAAATGGGTAATGCTCATGGTGTACCCGACAATTTCCTGTTCCACAAATACCGGCCGCATCACGTTGATATCAAAAAGATGGCCCGTACCGATCCATGGGTCATTGGAGATCAAAACGTCGCCCGGTTTTAAAGTCTCTGGCGGGTAACGCGTTAAAAAATGTTGCAATGTCACCGGTGCCGTTCCCATGAAGACCGGGAGGCTTTTGGTGCCCTGACAAAGCAACTGGCCATTGGCATCGAGAATGGCCACCGTGAGATCGTAGCTCTCCGCCACAATGGTTGAAAATGATGTTCGCATCAGCGTACTAACAATTTCATCTGCGATCGAAACCAACCGATCCCACATAATGCTGACGCTGATCGCATCATGAGTGACCAAAGGCGGAGCTTGTCGAGTATGCGTCATGGAATTTATCTAGATTCCCGATAACGTAGCGATAAGACTCAAGGTTTTATCTACAACAACGTCGCATTCCGGACCAATAACCACAGTTGACTCGCGCTCTTCAATAATTAATGGCCCCTCAAAGCGATCCCCGGGGCGCAGTGACATGCGATTAATCACGCGACAGGGAATGTAGTCCGCGTGCTCATTGAAGTAGACCGAACGCGTTACGTGGGATTGACTCATGTCGTCGCTCGATCTCCATGTCTTGTAGCCTTCCGGGAAAAAAGGCAATGGACCTAGCGCACCCACCTTCCAGGTTGTAATCTCGACTGGCGTCGCGAGATCCACCGCGGCATAAAGTCCCGCATAGCGTTCAGCGAAGCGCTCTTCAATGGTCGGGAAAACCTCCACCAGTGAACCGTGTTCCGGTAGAGCGACCTCAATCGCGTGCCCTTGTCCGGAATAACGCATGTCCAGACGTAGCCGATATTCGATATCGCACGATGCCACACCCGCACCGACCAATGCTTGACTTGATTCACTCATCAAACGATCAAACGCCTCAACAAATGTTTCCAATGTTAATTGCTTAAGAAATACCTGTTGCCCCTGCAGAACTTCAAATGTCAAAGGACTTGCCAACAAACCAAAAGCCGACATTACCCCTGCACCAACTGGAAAAATAACCTGGGGCGCACGAAGTTTTCGCGCAACCGCTACGGCGTGAATTGGCCCAGAACCACCGAAGGCCACAATGGCGCTATTGCGGTAGTCAAACCCCCGCTCGGAGGCATGAATCCTGAACGCTCGGGCAATACCCTCATTAACGACATCATGTATCCCCCAGGCGGAACGTGCGAGCGGCAAATCTAACTTCTCCGATACTTCCTTGGCGATAGCCGCTTCGGCATCGGGCAAACTTAAATCAAAATTACCACCCAGGAATGACGCCGCATCCAAATAACCGAGCACCAGATCGGCATCGGTCAGTGTCGCCTTTTTACCACCTTGTCGATAACAAGCCGGTCCAGGTTGCGCGCCAGCACTATCAGGCCCGACGGCAAGCAAACCTCTGGCGTCGATTGCCGACGTACTGCCGCCGCCATACCCAATTTCAATCATATCGATAGCCGGTATCTTGGCAACTAATCCGCTTCCCGGTTTGAAATCGTGTACTCGACCCACTTCAAGTTCGTACCGTTTGTTTGCCACCCCATCAATAATGAGCGCACCCTTCGCCGTGGTACCGCCCATATCAAATGACAATAGATTCTTGATGGACAGCGTTTCCCCATGACGTGCCGACATCAATACGCCGGCGGCGGGCCCTGATTCCATGATGCGCACCGGAAAATTCCGCGCGACAGCTGGCGTCGCCGTTCCGCCACTTGAAGTCATAATAAATAGCGGTGCTTGAATCTGGCGCGCGAACAACCCTTGTTCAAGGTCATGAAGATAACGATCCAGTAACGGCTGGGTATATGCGTTGATACAGGTTGTCGTCCAACGTGAAAACTCTCGAATATCGGGAAACACTTCAGAGGAAATCGACACAAAAAGTTCAGGATAGTCCGCGCGCACAATGTCACGGACTTCCCGCTCATGTTCTGGATTTGCATACGAATGCAAAAAACACACGGCAAGGCTTTCTATCCCCTTTGTCTCAACCAGATGTCTGACGGCCAGTTTCACCTCAGACTGAGCTAATGCCGTCTCAACCTGGCCGTCATAGCGGATGCGCTCTTTGATTTCGACACGGCAGGAGCGTTCGACCAGCGGCGCTGGATAGGTGATACGCAAATCGAACATCTCGTACCGATGTTCGTTCGCCATCTCCAGCACATCCGCAAAGCCGGCGGTCGTTATCATCCCGATTCGCGCACCTTTGCGCTCGATGATCGCGTTGGTAATTAAAGTAGTGCCGTGGATGACCGCCTCCACCTGCTCGACCGGCACTTGTTCTTGAACCAACAGATCAGACAAACCTTCGAGAACACCACTGGCAGGAGCCGCAGGCGTCGTCAGGCGCTTATGGGTTGCAATGCGGCCAGATGAAATATCCAATAAAGCGAAATCAGTGAACGTTCCGCCGATATCAATGCCGACACGATGACTCATTAGCGAATCAAATCCTGTCCACACTGCGCGGAGCATTCACGCTGTGGTCGTGAACGCCCCAAAACCCCGCCAAAACAATTGATTACTCTAGAAATTGCCACTGGACAAACCTATCATTGCACAACGCACAAATGAGTTATTTATCCTTTATACACGCAGTTTGAAAAAAGGCCAGCGCACGCTGCCAATGGTTGCTTTTACCAACATCGTTCACTTAATCAGAAGGCAAGCCTCATGAAACCAGAGCAAATTCTAGCCCGCACGCCGAAAGTGCTTTGCCAATCTCAGCGCGAACAGTTTTTTCATGACGGTTATCTCGTTATTGACCAGTTCATTGGCCAAGACTGGTTAGATCGACTTTGGACCGTTACCCATGATTTTATCGAGGAGAGTAAAGGGCATACAAAGTCGAATGACCAATTCGATCTTGAGCCAGAGCACAGCGCTGAGAATCCTCGACTGCGTCGACTGAGTTGGCCCACCTTGCAGCACGAACTTTATTGGGAATTTGCAAGCCAAGGCCCAATCGTCGATGTCGCCGAAGATCTGCTCGGCGGTGACGTTATGTTTCATCATTCGAAGCTGAACTTCAAATGGTCAGGCGGTGGTGAGGAAGTTAAATGGCATCAGGACTTTCCGTTTTATCCCCACAGCAACCCGTCCGTATTAGCGATTGGCCTGTATATGAACGATGTCGATGACGAAATGGGACCAATGGGTGCCATTGCTGGCAGCCAGAATGGTCCGATCTACAACCACTATAACGAGCACGATCTCTGGACTGGAGGACTATCCGATGCCGATGTCGGGACACTTCCATTGGATTCAGTCGGATGGATGAAAGGTAATGCGGGCAGCATTACAGTGCATCATTGTCAAACGGTCCACGGCTCATTACCTAATAATTCAAACCGCATGCGCCCGCTCCTGATCAATGCCTACAAGTCGGCCGACGCTCGCTCACTGACCAGTTACCCCGACTCGGCATCTAAACAACATTCGACGCTGATTCGCGGTTCGCCGGCGCGGTGGGCGCAACTCAGCCCCGCACCGTGTCGACTCCCGCCAGACTGGTCGGAAGGCTACACCTCTATCTTCGCTATACAGCAGAACGAAGACGACTCCCGTCGCGCCGCCAAATAGCCGACATGGCGGCCTTCCCATACGCCGATTGGCGTACACGAATTGGCGGTTTACTGGTGAACGTCAATCGGCAATCTTCACCACTATGTGGGTCAGCCGCATTATCTCAAGGTGAGGACTTCCGCCTTGACGACGAACATCAAGCGTCAATCCGTTTTAATGCCGATCGCAGACATACCGCAAGCGGTAGCGTGATAAGTGTCGCTCCCACCATCGCCGCTACAGAAACACCCAAACGAAATGAATCGGCGACAAAACCAAACACCAGAGGTCCGGCAACGGAGGCGCCATTGGACATCGTGTAGATCGCGGCAAATCCACGCGATTGTCGGGCGTCATGCACGAAATTACTCACCGTCGCGTAGGAGATTGACGACGAACCCTGCAGAACAACACCCAGCAAAGGCAGTAGCATAAACGCCACGATTGTCGGGGCAAGGAAAACGACGGTCATCACGATCGCAGTTAAGGATTGCACCAGCACCAATGATCGAACGACTCCCAATTTAGCCGCCAAGTGCCCGCAGGCAAATTTTCCGCAAACTCCGCCTGCAAGGGTTGCAACCACCGCAAACGCGGCCAGTACCGGAGGCACCTGTTTTGCCACCATCAGGAATGCGACAAAAACCAGGAAACCATCCTGAACTGCGATATCCAGAAACACAATACTTGCCAGCGTGACGAAGCCCATACGATCCCGCACACCCCAACCCCCAACAACCGTTCTGGCACCCAAGGTCGCCGGTAATGCAGTCCTTTGTTTTATCGCCCGCAATACAAACCAGAGGATGCCTGCTGCTGTCAACGCGACAAACCCGTATCCCGCCGCCAGTCCCTGCCACCCCACTTGGAAACCAAACAGCACACTGGCAATTCCCGTGAACAACAACTTTCCTGTATCTCCACTCGCGTTATAAGTGCCTAACGCGATTCGCCGGTCAGGACCCTCAAACGCACCAGTAATCAACGAAGAACACAGCGAGTGTTGAAAGGCGGCACCACAACCAGCAATCAAAAGCGCCAGTAAAACTCCGTGGTAACCATTCGCCAGGGACATCGTCAGATACCCCACGCCCGCACCTGTTAGCCCGAGCACCAACAGTCGCCGTTCACCCACCCGCTCGGAAAGAATGCCCGCGGGTATCTCAAGTAACCACATCGCGCCGCTGTGTACTGCCCGAATCGCACCGATCTGCGCATAACCAAGGCCAAAACTCTGTGCAAGAACAGGCAAAAGCACGTAGATCGACGCGGTCAATCCATCCTGCAACCCGTGCACCGCCGCACAAGTTGCGAGTAGTCGCTTATGGGGCGCATTCATCATGCAAACAAGTGAAAGCAACCACGAGGCAGTCCTGTGTCGCTCTCAATAGCTAGCATCGCAAATACCGCGAGGGCCAAACTAGCGCGGCCAGAGAATCAGCTGTGTACAACGGTAATAACACAGCTCTTTTCCCTCGTCAGGACTGGACACCACTGCGTCCCATACCTGCGTGGTGCGGCCTTTGTGCACTGGAGTAGCAACACAACGAATCACACCTGCATTCGTCATGGCAAGAAAATTGTTCTTTGTTTCGATCGTGGTAAAACCAGATGCGCCCGGCGGCAACGACATAACGCAGCCGTATCCAGCACACGAATCTGCCAAAGCAAATAAGGTGCCCGCATGCAAGGTCCCATGCCAACCGGAATGGTGTTGCTGTAGAGGGATATGAGCGATCACTTCATCTTCCTCAACTTTGGTGAAGGCCATACCAAGGTAACCAAACAAAAACCCCTTCCCGTATTGATTGAATTCCTCAAGCGTTCGCGGCCATGGCGCTTTCATACAGACTCCCTATCATCGGTGTTAATACGCTGTTAGTGCATATTAACAGTGACCTGAAACAAGTCTGGGATTGCTCCTAGCAATGGACCTTACCCCGATTCATGCCCCACCGTTGATGACCCTATGCATTCCGCGTGCTGAAGCGGAAACAAGAGTTAAGTCCGCACAACAAGATGCGCAGCTGTTGATTCGACCCGCAACCATTGAGGGCAAGCGCTATGGTCTGGTAACGTTCTCTGTTAAAAGAACCAATAGTCTTCCTGATTCAGTCATGCCTCAGACAATGTTGTCCAAGTGGAATGGGCGTCCTTTGAACGGGGCCTTTGGCGCGCTTATCGAGAACGCCAACCCAAAACAACTCGCCGATCCAATCTTTGGTGCGGAGGCTTATCAACTCTGGACGACATACAACGGCTTGCTTATCGTCGAAGGTCCAGACCTTGCGTTTCTGACGCCGCAAAGCTTGCTGCGTTGGGGAGAAAGATTCGGCACGGTGGATCGGAACGTGGAAAGCAGTCGGATTTCTGCCAAGTTGGCAATCTACCGATCATACGTACCGGCAACACCGTGGATCATAGAGGCATCTCAAACGCTATCTTTTCCAATGAACGCCTCATGAAAACTGTTGACGATGTGCGCTACAACCCCGAAACCCGAACTCCTGTGTGGCACACCGATGGGACTTTCAAGCCACATCCACCCATCGGTTCCGTCTTTCATTGCCGGCAGGCTCCAACCTCAGGTGGTGCCACTTTATTTGCCGATATGTGCAGCGCATTCGAAATGCTTGATGACTCGGTTAAGGAAGAACTATCGGGCTTAGAGGCGGTTTGCTCTCTTGCCCACCACGACAAAAAAATCAATCTCAATTCACCGAGCTACCCGACGCTGACACCGGCTCAGCGTGCCGATAACCCACCGATGCGAGTCCCTCTCATTCTGGCTCATCCCATCAGTGGAAAACCCGCTCTTTATGGGCTCAACAGTTCAACCTGCGCCATTGTTTCTAAGCATGAATCCATTACTCAAGAGAAGATGGATATCTTTGACCTTCAAGGCATTGAACATGAAAGCGTCGCCACCTTGCGAAACCTACTGCCCACTGTGACGGCACCTGATTTCACTGTCTCCTGGACGTGGGCCCCTGGCGACATCGTCGTATGGGACAACCGCTGCACCCTCCACGCAGGCACCGGTTTCAATGCGGCGCTTGAACAACGTGAAATGTGGCGCCTGTCGCTGACAACTCCCGAACCAGCGACCAGTAACACATCCCTGGGCTACCTCCACTCGGCGTCGTTTGTACCCCAACAAACCCTCTAAATTTTCCCTTCATGGAATTATCCAAGCAGCATAGGGCTTCGCCATATTGCGCCACGATGCGACGTAACACCACTAAGATATCGACGTCTGGTGACGCAGTTCGCCAACTCCATTAAGATCAAGCCATGCTAACTGACTGGCCGCAAGTTATTGATGAGGCTTCTGTATGGAAGTCATCAACTTACGCCGACGAATCCAACTGGATAGTACATTTTACCGATTCACAACTTGCCGAGATCGAACAAGCCGCACGTCAGGTGCTTTCCTCAGGACAAAGTCCGACTTCATTCAGGCAATCTGCCTTTACTCTGCCAACGGTTGCATCACTTCTCGACGACCTGCTTCACACCTTAGGGGAGGGGCGAGGTTTTGTCTTTCTGCGAGGACTCGACGTCACTCGCTATGACATTGACACCCTGAAGATCATTTACTGGGGCATCTGTTCCTACATCGGAGAAGGAATTTCCCAGAACGCACAAGGTGAAACCATGAGCGCCGTCACGGATTACGGTGATTCATTTGAGGGCGACGACCCTTATCGCCACAACATTCGCGCACATCGAACCACGACCGAGATCCACCCACACACAGATAGCTGTGACTACGTCGCTTTATTGTGTGTTCGGCCAGCCCAATCCGGCGGTGAAAGCGCGGTCGTCAGTTCACTTGCCATCTACAATGAACTCATGGCCACACATCCGGAATACCTGGAGCCTCTACGACGAGGATTTTTCCTGGATCTGGTGGGTAAAGGAACGTCGGAAAAACAACTCAGTTTCCACCGCATCCCGGTCTTCAGTTATTTCAGTGGAAAAATGTCTGCGCGATTTAATAAGCGCCAAATCGAGCTTGGCGCTGAGAAATCAATTGAAGGCCTGGATGGACTCAGTCAAAAAGCCATCGATTACATCGCAGAGCTCTCGCTGCGTGACGAGTTTCAACTGCCTATGACGTTTCAGGCGGGTGATATACAAATTCTGAATAATCGTGTGACCTTTCATGCTCGAAAAGCCTTTGAGGATCATGTTCAATCTGAGCGCAAACGCCTGCTGTTGAGGGTGTGGCTAAACGCACTGAACCCCCGACCAATGGCGCCTGAATTTGCAAACCAACTCAACACGGGTGAACGAGGGGGGGTGACGCTCCGCCAGTAGCGGTAATCATTTTCAACTCACGGAACACGAAACCGCAGTGGGCGATGTCGCCGCTTAAGGCCTTGTCGCGGGCACCGCGAGAAAACCCGCCTCGAGATAGGTCGGATGTCGCCGGCAGCTCTCAGTCACCTTCATCGATACGACGCTTTCCACAGCACCATTGCCCGTTCGAGTGACAATCAATCCGCCGAGACTCGCGGCCACCGGATGACCGATAGACCGCACTGTATTCACCTAACTCCACTGCGATCATCTGACTTTCCTCGCCCAATACAGGTAACACACCGCCGACAATCCAGCCGCGCCGAACAGTACACACATGATCATGATTTGATAACGCGCAGCGATTAGTGGTGAAACACCTGCCAATACTTGCCCTGTCATCATACCCGGCAACGAAACCAGACCGACTGCCATCAGTGAGTTAACCAACGGGATGAGCGCCGCCTGAAACGCAGTGCGCCTTGCTGACTCTTCTTTTTGCCCATTATTCATCTCGGCCGCATACCGCTCTGCTGCGATACTGACGGAGTTCATCGAATGGGAAAAAATCATCCCGGCCAGTGGAATCAGGTAACGAGGCTCATACCAAGGCGTTACGTCAATAACCCACTGGGTGGTCAAGAAAAGCGTTGGCACACCGCCCACCATAATGGCGCCCAATGCTGTCCAGTAGAGGCGAGGTCGATCGTGCCCCATCGGTCGTAGGGCGATCCAACTCGCCACCATAATCATCATGGCGAGCACCCCAAACACAATAAGAGAACTATCTGTATCAAACAAGA
>Ga0187827_10006603_pt1 | contig 13200 bp, 15 predicted proteins | sample ETNtaG_39_FD_167969 | JGI IMG/M metagenome (GOLD analysis project Ga0187827, IMG submission 167969) | Marine microbial and viral communities from oxygen minimum zone, Eastern Pacific Ocean - ETNP2014_SV_150_PacBio MetaG (Illumina Assembly) | ecosystem: Environmental > Aquatic > Marine > Hypoxic... | reverse complement strand
GACATATGGAAGTAAGTAAGAAAGATATGACAGTGATTGATGGTGATGATAAAATTCTTCCAAACATTTTTGAGCTTTCTATGGGAGTGGATAGAAGCCTTTACTGTATTATGGAACATTCTTTCATAAAAGAGATTGACAATAAAAAAAATAGTAGGGACATATTGAAGCTGAATCGGTGTTTGTCACCAGTACAAGTTGGAATTTTTCCTTTATTGAAAAAGGAATCATTACAAGCTAAAGCAAAGGAAATTCAGAATATCCTAAAAGGAGAATTTCATACATTCTATGATGAATCAGGTTCAATTGGTCGGAGATATCGAAGACAGGATGAAGTGGGAACTCCTTTAGGAATAACTATTGATTATGGTACTTTGAACGATAATGAAGTTACATTAAGAAATAGAGACGATATGGATCAAAAAAGGGTTAAGATAACTGAACTGCTTCAGATAATAAGAGGATATTTTCTAGACGAAGATAGTTTCAGATAATGATTAAGACAACAGCAGCAGTAGAAGCACCAGCTACGGTTGAGAGAAAATTCACTGTATTATTCTCAATTATCTTTAATCCCTTAAAACTTTCAGTAGGTTTGTTATGATGGTTATTGCTCTCCGTAATAATTCCACATATAATACATCTATTCATACTCTGTATAGTAGCTCCTAAAATACTATCAATATGGGATCCTGTTAAGCCCCCTAAAAGAGTGAGTAAAATAATTGTAAAAAAAGGTATTGATGAGAGTTCTAAAAAAAAAGCAAGAATTCCGATTAATAGACTACCACTTACAACCATAATCTCGCCAAGAAGAGAGATTCCACCTGAGGTACCTGCACCTACTTTTTTCTTTAGATTTGTGATTAATCGAGGTCTAGATCTACTTAACAGACCTATTTCTGTTGCTAATGTATCTGACATTGATGTTGCCATTGCACCTAAAAAAAACGCAAAGAATATTTCTCCACCTAAGAATAAACTTGCTAAAGCTGAAGAAGCTGCAATTCCACCATTAGCTAAAGTATTTCTCCATCCTCTCTTACCTCCCTTTTCTTGCCCTAATCCAAGTTGTCTTTTGTAATTGTATCTTAATCTAGTTGAAAAAGTAGAAAAAATAAAGAATATCATCATTAATATCAGAGCTGGCCATCCAAAGCCTATTAGGATAATACTACCAATTATGATACCAGCTATAACACCTCCACGATCAAGATATTGAAGTTTATATGTTAATATTGAAAGAATGAATATTATCAAAAGACCTAATATTATTTTTATAAAATCGATTGACATATTTTTTGATCGCCTCGCCAAGGAAGTAAAGATATATTGAAAAACGTTTTCAAAGCTACATTCTTTCAAATAGTTTAGAGAAGTCACTTTCGTTTCGTATTGATGAAAGGGAAAGAATGATGTGCTCTTGTTCAGCAAGATCTATAGCTAATTTATCGACAGATGTTGGTCCATGCAGTACTACCATTCTTGGCTTGAACTGTGAAACTCTTATTGCAACAAGGGGCGACCTTCCTAAACCAACATTGGTAAATATCAATACTCGCTCGGTAGTTGCTCCAAATATTTTATAGTAGTCAAATCCTGATAGAGAATATATAGTTTGTATACTATCCAATAAGGTAAATCCATATATCTTTCTTTCAAGATATTTCTCTCCACTGAGAATCTTGCCATCTACAAGTTTAACAACCTCAGAAGCTGGTATAGATTCATGAAATTCACCAATATCCAATATAGCAGATCCTTTTGAAGATTCAGTTAGTTTTTCAAGAAACTTGTCTCTTTTTTTATCTAATTCTATAAGGGCTTCAATATATCGCCTTACAAAACTAATGCCTGGTGAAGGTCGTCTGCCGCTCTCATAATCGCTTAGAACTGAAGGTGATACATCCATAATTCTTGCTAAGTCAACCTGCTTAATGGATAGTCTTTCACGCCAACTCTTTAAAGCTTGATTCGGATAGCTATTCGCTATAATACTTCCACCTATTTTAGATAATAGTTCATTATCTTTAGAAACCAAAACAGATTCAATAAAGTATTTTGAATATATCATCTATATAGTTTTACGTTATTTGTTTAATCGAGTTTTGGTGTTTAACGAAGTTATTTGTTTTTCTGAATTAAAAGTTCCTTTTTTGATTCGAAGAAAAGTCGGGTCTGACCAAGGGTAACAGTATCCATTTGAGCTACTTCAACTTTTACAGGCAGATTGACAACAGCACGACCAAGTGCAAGGCAGTTCTTTCGTGGCAATGTTCTAACCATTGATTTTACTGTCTCGGTATCAATCATTGTTACTCTCCCTATCTTCTCTAAATCAATGTCATTGGTGAAGTTGAAAAGAAAGATATTATCTACTTGACGGAAAATCCCATCATCTATTGCATTTGGTTCATTTGTAATAAATGTAGTAAAAATCCCGAAATGTCTCATTCTTGTGATAATATCACCCCAATAAGTCTCTCTTAAGTATAGATGTGCTTCCTCTGCAAATAAGAAAATAGGGGGAATATCTTTTTTTTCTAAAAGGTCTACAAGTTTAGTTAAGAATATTTCCACTACCATTTGTCTTACAAGAGGAGAAATCTGCCCTAGAGATATCACCACTAAGCATCCTTCTTTAAACTCAGAGAATATGTCCTCTATTTCGAATGATTTCTCATCTGAGAATAATTTTGATGATAGTAATGTATGAAACCTTGAAAATATAGCATCACGAACATATTCATTACAACGTGAAGTTTGAATAAGATCGCCTAAAGACCGCATTGAAAGAGAATTCTGAGATTCTAGAATCTTCCATATTTTAATAAATTCTCTAAGTGATGCTCCAGGTATATCTAAGACATGACTAAGTAGACCTGTCATAGTAGAAAGACCAAGATATTTTAATTTAAAGACTAATGTATCACTTGGTGATAATGTAATACACTTCATATTTGTACTGTGTGAACCATCTTTATTTCTATTTAATTTTCCATACTCATTATTTAGATCAAATACGAATACATATGCTCCATGTTTAACCAATTCAGATGCCAATAATTTGGATAAGTGAGACTTTCCAGACTCTTTTTTACCTGTAATAATATTTAATTGTCCATCAAGAGATTCAGCAAAAATGTGGAGTTGTTCTCCGTCATGCGTTTTACCAATGTTGATTTTTCTTAAACCACTTTGACCTGCTAGTTGCATCATCTTTGCTACAGGTATCTTATGAAGACTAGCTTTAACACGGGATGGTAACCAAGATACAGAAGATGTAAATCTATTACCGTCAATATTTCCACGTATTTTGCATTTCAGTAATCGTATATCTTGAATAAAATATGATATTGTATTTATCTGTAAGGGATCACTCTCAACCCAATCTGTAGATGCTTTCATAACTTCATCTCGAACCATATCTTCAATTAAACTTGAATAATCTAGATATCGTTCGTCATAGACTTGAACTACGAGCTGATTATTCTTATCTTCGTCTTTAATAGAAATATAATCTCCGATAAGGATGTTTTCTGAAGGGAGAGATATTATTGAGACTTCATTCCCAATTTTTTCAACAATCTTCATCTTATCTGCCTCAATGAGTTAATCGGAATCCCATACTTCCAAGAGTGGCATGTCTAATGTCCTCTGATGGAATTTCTACAACTCCCATATTCTTCACTAGATAACCTTTGATAGAGTCACTTTGAGTCGAATTGAAAATACAAAGATGATGCGCTAACCTTAATGTTTCTGGATAACCATGATAGAATGAATCGCTAGATAATAAGAGTGATAATGATTGTTTAATATCAGAAAATGATGATAAATCTACTCGAAAAGGATGTCCATCACTAGAAAATCGTACTAATACTATATGGCCCTCCATATTATTGATAAATGGAGATACAAAATCATTCACATCCAGATAGGCTGGGATATTCTGAGAAGTATAAAGCACTTGAGAAAAATGATTTAATAATCCTATTTGCGTTGATTTACTTAATCCAATGATAGTATCATCTTTCTTTTCGGCAAACTCCAGTAATCTTCGAAGGTCAGGCTTAATATTATCATATTTTGAATTTTTTAAACAACCATCTAACATTATTATTGAGTTGGACATCATTCTAACTAATTCAAAAGCAACACTATATTCTAGCCTCTCACGAATTACCTGTTGAGCAAGTGATTTATCAAGAAGAAAGAGTTTTGACAGCCGATTAGAACCAGTTAATTCATTAGATAATTGTGATGCAGCAATTTCATCAAAATAATAGATAACAGGACCAATTCTAAAGCATCTAGAAAGTTGACCGTATTGTGATAAAACTGCAGATGCTCTACCAGCATATACAGATCCAACATCCGTTTCTGCTATATGTATACAAGAAGAATCGATTCCTGCTACAGGCACATTTTTTTTATTTTGTCTAAAATGTTCAGATTTTAGATCAGGTACTTTTCCTTCCCAACCATTTATTGGTTGTAAATCATTTCCGTTTCTATTGAAAATCACTTTTTTATACATTAAACGATTAATATTTTGACTCATATCTTTGCTTAATTGATTCTCCATGCTATCAATTAGGCGTGTAGGATCTATCGTTTTGAAATCCATTATAGGAATATTTAATTGAGTGTTCATCTTGAACAACAAGATAGTGAGGGCAACGGATTATAAATGTTGCGCAAGATGTTCAATAAACAACAACAATAAGGTATTTGAAAAATGACGGATAGAGATGATGAAGTTCACATAAAACTAAGAAAAGGAGGGTGGGAGATTGAAATAACGTGTACAGAAGATAAAATAAAACAATCAGTTGAAAGTGTATTGAGTGGACTTAGTACATCGGTAATAGAAATGCCAACAGGAAATGGGAAACAAGTAAAGAAAAGTAGTTCAACTTGTAGAGGCTTAATAGAAGGAATGTGGAAAGAAGATTGGTTTATTGAAGAGAGAAATCTTTCTGATGTACATGAAGAACTTGCTAGAAGAGGATATCATTATGATAGAACAGCAGTTTCGCATGCTTTGACAGATCTAGTTAGAGAAAATACATTGACGAGAGTAGGTATGATGAGAAGTTATAGATATATTCAGAAAAAGCCTCCCTCTTCTTAAGACTTAACTGAACCAAGTTTCTTTTCTAAGGTACTACTAAGCCAATGAATTCCTTGTGTAGTAATCTTGTATTTGGCACCTTGTTCTGTATGTTCTCGTTCAACATATCCACTCTTTGTAACTTCACTTAGTCTTGAGCTTATCGACTTTTGTTTTAGATTTGTCGAGTTATGGATATCTTGAAGGTTCAAAGACGGTGACTCTAAGATGCCAGTTATGTGACCTATTTTTGCAGTTATTAATTGTAAACAGACGGTATCTTTATCACTTAACTTTTGATTTGGTATCCATACACGTGGACCTTCATCAGTTAGCTTGATGTACTGCTTGAAATTGTCTATCAACTCTGATACAGAATAATTAAGAGTAATTTTTTCGGCTAAACTGAGAGCTGGTATCTGCTTGGTGAGAAAATGATTAATTGCAATAATAACTGTTTCAGGTTTACCTGAGAATTCTGTTTTTGTTGAGCCATGAGTTATAGTAACTTGTAATTTGTTTTCTTCACTCAATAATTATCACCTTTAGATTGAACAGGTACTACTTGTCTAATATTTTCAGTGGTTAAAGTGGTTGATGCTGTATATACATATTCTCCACTTTCACCTTTAAATCTTCTAAGACGTCCAGATTGAGCAAGTCTAAGTAAGGCAACAGCGACTGACTGTTTAGGATATACTTGACCGTATGATTGAAGAGCTTCTCGTATTTCACCTAACTTACGAGGGTGTCTACCCCAAATATCCGAAAATATTTTTGTTATTATCTCAGAAAGAGAGTCACCTCGATCAATTTGTATTTCTGGAGGCTTAGATGGCCCAGATATTTTTCTATTATTATGTGGAGTGAATGTTTTCTTTAAATCGCTATATTCAGTGGTATGTTGAATTGTAGGTTCTCGTATATTCTGTTTTAGGATCTCTTCAGGAAGAGCGTGTATTATTTTAGGAATAAGTGAAATAGTTTTTTCTATATTTGAGGCGAGACCTTCAATTTCAACTTCATTTTCTCCAACTTTTAATCTTACTTTTATATTTCCATCCGACATATACAATCTAAAGTGAAAAACCATTAATATGCCTTACCCCTTATTTTAGTTGAAGTTTTTTTTGAGACCTGTTGTCACATTAATCAACTTTATCATTAGTGTGATTATTTTCAGCTAATATTGTAATTATAAAGATAAATAGTGTTTCTACTGCAGAATAACTATCGTTATTTGAATTAATATCTATGAAGAGTATTAGCTTTTTGTCCTAAAAAGAAAAAAGGCTATGACAAGGAAACCGATCAATAGAAATGGTTCCCCTAATCTAATTAATTGTTGACCAGTAGCTTGGTCGAATATGTACAACATATAAGTTGTAAGAGACTTTATCATAGCAGCTGAGAATAATATTAGTGGTATCCAACTAAACTTGCCAAAAGATCGTGCAGAAGCAAGTCCTATAGTTGCTATGCCTACATTTAGAGACCAGTTAGAGTTAATCAGATGGAAAAGACGCCATGTAGAAGGAATTGATACTCCTGGTAATGAGTAGAATATTATTAAGTAAAGACCTGTTGCACCAGCTATTAGGAACCAAATGAATGCAATACTTCCAACTCCGAAATGAGGTGTCATATTACCTCTTTTTCCAAAAACTCCTAAGATTATTAAGGCAGAAACTAGGAATGAAATCCCAATAATTACATCCATTAATCCAGAGACTACAATAGTAGGTATACCAATAATATCTCCGGCATAAGCTAGAGTCCAGATTATCGTTGCGCCAGATATTACAAGTATTATTGAACGGTAGATCTTACCTACATAGTCTCTCAAATCTACATTTGGTTTTGAAAACTTCATGATAAATGCTGCTAAAACTAACCATATTGCGTAACGCATAGAATGTGTACCAAGTGTAGTCAAGTCCCTAGACAACCCTTCTATTAAGCCAGGTATTCTTCCTTCAGATATTAATGAGAATATCCAAATTGCTAGAACCAGATTTAATATTAGCATCAATGAAAGAACAGTTGTTGCAATTCTTTCTGTTTCACTAGCTTGTAATCGTTTTCCTCTTAAACCTAAGAAACCCAGAAAGATAGCGATAGATAGAACAATAAGAACAATACCAGAATTATAAATTAGATATATTGCTAATGCCGAATCTGATGCATGGAGAAATAATCCTAAAAGATAAGTTAATGTGATAATAGGGTAAATATAAGAAATAATCTTCTCTTCATCCTTAGGGAATCCAGCCGATGGAATTATTAGTGCTGCAGCTGATATAATAATTCCAATTTGAAAAATATTATCTCTAAGAGTAAGAATAACGGGAGTGACTAGCTCTTGTGGATCCAGTACCATAATAATATAATATCTAGCTATAATATGAATAAAGAAGAATAACATTCCTATGATGAGTAATCCGATATTTACGTGATTCTTTAGCTCAACCATCATAACTCAATTCTCTTTGTATACGGAACAAGTTTAACTTCCACAAATATAATGGTTTTCGCCAGCGAATACTTTTTGTTTTATTAAAAAAAATCTTTATCATTAATGTACTTTATTCGTTTATCTTTAATCAAATTTTAAGATATTTTACTAGGTTTTTTTTATTAGAAAACGAAGAGAACCATCCTTTTTCTCTACAGATATTATCTCTTGACCGGTTTTTCTAGCCCATGACGAAATATCTGCTTCTGCAGCTGGATCATCAGCTAATACCTCAAGAATCTCTCCTTTATTCATCGAATCTATCTCCATCCTTGTTCTGAATATTGGTTCTGGGCAAAAGAAGCCGATTACATCTAGTGTTTTATCAGGTTTTGATGATCCAATATTTTGATTTGTCAAATTGATACCAAGTAGAAGAGGATGATATTATCTATGGATATACTTTTCTGGTGTAGGATACATTAATAACATACTTTAGTACTGATTATTATGATACAAAAAGTTGGTTAATAAGGAAGATATTATGAAAGAGTTAGCCAAAGTTATAGATCCAGAAATAGGTATTCCAATAACTGAAATGAAGTTGGTGGATAATGTAGAAATAAATAATGATGAAGTTACAATAGAATATCACCTTACTATGCCATTCTGTCCACCTGTTTTCGCCTTAGCCATAGGTCATGATATAAAAAGACAAGTATCAGCAATCAACGGTATAACTAAAGTTACAGCTATACTTTCAGGGCACCAGATGGCAGAAGATATCAATAAGAAAGTGAATAGTTCAGGTTAGAACTGTTTAAACTCATCTTCTTCTATGTGTTCCTCTTCTTCTGCTGGAGCATACATCTCAAGAAATCTATCTTTATATTTCCAGACAGGAGAAATTTCCCTTAATCTATTTACAATATTTGGAAGCAAAGTTAATAGTAAATCTATATCTTTCTTACTATTTTGACGTGAAAGTGAGAATTGAAGCGCACCATGTCTCTGAATCTCATTCAATCCAATAGCTTCCAATACATGAGATGGAGAAAGAGTCTTAGCTGCACAAGCTGAGCCTGTAGAAATGTATATTCCTTTCTCATCAAGCTCAGTCACGATAGCTTCTCCTTCTATTCCAAATATTCTTAGAAGTGCAATATCCGGTAATCTTTTAGTAGGATGTCCATGAAGATAACTATCTTCAATTTCATTTAAAATACCTTTAATTAAACTATCTCTAAGCTTAGATATATGTTTTGAATCTGTAACCATCCTTTTTCGAGCTAATTGAGCAGCATTACCAAAACCTACTATTCCAGGTATGTTTTCACTACCTGATCTTAAACCTCGTTGTTGACCACCGCCTTGAAGAATTGGTTCTATAATTGTACCTAATTTTACATATAAACTACCGACTCCCTTTGGTCCATAAATATCATTAGATGATAATGTAAGAATATCTACATTATGTTTCACTACATCTATAGGTATCTTTCCTGCTGCAACAGTTCCATCTACATGAAAGGCTATATCCTTTTTATGTAATATTTTTCCAATCTCATTTATTGGTTGTATTGTACCTAATTCATTATTAGCATACATAATTGAAGCTAGAATAGTTTCATCAGTTATCGATTCTTGTAATTTACTCAAGTTAATTATTCCAAATTTATCAACGGGAATATAAGAAACTTTGAAATCATTCCTTTGAAGATATTTTGCGATGTTTATAATTGAAATATGCTCAATTGAAGAAATAATTATATGATTTCCCTTACGCTTATTCCTAAAAGCAAATCCTTTCATAGCTAGATTATTTGATTCAGTGGCACCTGAAGTAAAAAATATCTCTCTTTCTGGTGACTCTGCATTGATTAGTTCGCCAATTTTTTTTTGTGATTCACTAAATGCGTTTCTAGCAACACTTCCAGATGTATATAGAGCAGATGGATTACCATATCTTTCTGAGAAATAAGGTAACATAGATTCTAAGATCTGGGGATCTAATGGGTATGATGCTGTGTAATCGAAATTTATTTGATGTTTTTTACTCAAATGTTTATTCCCCAAATTAAGATGAATTATTTATTTTTTAGGATGTTTGGAATAGTATTCCTTTAAAGCAGCTTCAAGAGCTTCTGTTGCTAAAACCGAGCAATGCATTTTTATTGGAGGTAAGCCATCCAAAGAATCGGCTATAGCCTGTTTGCTTAGGTTAGATGCCTCATCTAAACTCTTACCTTTAATTAATTCTGTAGCCATACTACTTGAGGCGATTGCTGCTCCACATCCGAATGTCATGAATTTAATGTCTTCTATTCTATCTTTTTTTATTTTAAGAAAAATGGTCATTAAATCACCACAAACAGGATTTCCGGCTGTTCCTACTGCATCTGCATCAGGTAATTCTCCAACATTTCGAGGATTCCTGAAGTGATCCATGACCTTTTCGCTATAACCCATACTACCATATTGACTCAATATTATATTCTCTAAGTAAATAACCATAGTTATATCATATATATCTTATGAATAGGGATTACAGATTTATGTTAGAGAAGTAGTGACTAAGGTGCAGAGAAAAATGGAAAAATATGATGTCTTGATTGTTGGGGCAGGACCTGCAGGTGTTTGTGCAGCAAAAACTGCAGCAAATGGTGGAGCAAAGACTATTCTCTTAGAGAAACAACCTACAATTATGGCTTCAAAAGCTTGTGGTGAAGCTACTAGTCAAAAAACTTTTGAATCTGCAGGAGTGAAAATTAAACCAAACATAGTTATGCATAAAGCTGATGCCATGGTTTTCTCTCCTAATATGAAGTATATTCATATTAATAAAATAGGATATTCAATAAATAAGACATTATTCTTGCAAGATATTGCTTCACAAGCAGCTGAAGCTGGTGCACATATCAAGGTAAGAGAAGAAGTTAAAGAAGTAATTAGATCTTCTAATAAAAAAATGATTGTTAAAACTTCTCAAAGTGAATATAATGTTAATGTTGTGATAGCTGCAGATGGTTATAATTCAACAGTAGCTAAGAATTTAGATATTAGAGAAAAATCAGCATCTATTCCAACTGTGCAATATGCTTTGGTGAATTGTAAACTTGAATATCCAGATTCTGTAAGGTTCTATTTAGGTAATGAGATAGCTCCAAAGGGTTATGCATGGATCTTTCCAAAGGGTGAGAAACTAACTGAAGTAGGAATAGGTGTTAGAGGAGTACCAGCTAAACAATATCTTGATAGATTTGTAAAGTTATTTGAGAAGGAGCTTGGTAAAGGACAAATAATTGATTATAGGGGTGGACCAGTTCCGATTGGTGGAATAATTAAAGAAAATATCCTTGATGGAACAATGTTGATTGGAGATGCAGCTGGTATGGTGATTCCACTTACAGGTGCTGGAATTCATTCTTCTGTAGCTGCCGGTATTATTGCTGGTGAAGTTGCTTCTTCAGCATCTTTAGAGGGAGATTGCTCAAAGAGTAGATTGAATGAATTTAATAAACGATATAATAAGGATTGGGGAAATAGAATAAATAAGAGTCTGAAGGTAACAAGAACAATAGAGACTCTAAGCGACAAGGAATTAAATTTGTTACAGGAGATTCTTAATGCAGATGATATATTGGATCTAGCAAATGGATTTGAAGTAAGGAAGGTAACAAAAAAACTTCTTTCTCATCCTATCTTTGCAGTAAAGCTTGTAAAAGCTCTTCTTTAATTATTATTTTTCATATTTTAATATTACTATAAATGTAAATATCTAAATTAATGGATATCTAATGGTATAATATGATTACAATTGTAGGCGCAGGTAGAATAGGTAGTAGTGTTGCTTCAAATCTGATTTTTAGAGAACTTGATGATATTATGCTAGTGGATATCATTAAAGGATTACCGCAAGGTGAAGCTTTAGACCTAGGACATATGGCTGCTTCTTATGGGATAAATGTTGGAATAAATGGATCTAATAATTTTGCTGATATAACAGGATCTGACATAATTATTGTTACAGCTGGTCTACCCAGAAAACTTGGAATGACTCGTTTAGATCTTTTACATAAGAATTCAGAAATTATTTCTGATATTTCACAGAAGATATTGAAGTATGCACCAGATTCAATGATTCTAATGGTAACTAACCCACTTGATATGATGACATATGTTACATTAAAGATTACAGGGTTTAGTAATAATCGGGTATTCGGTATGGGAGGAACACTTGACTCTGCTCGTTTTAGATATTTTATATCTAAAGTACTTGGAGTTAATAGATCTTCAGTTGAAGCTATAGTGATTGGAATGCATGGTGAATTTATGCTTCCACTTCCAAAATTCTCTAAAGTTAATGGAAAACCCCTTACAGATATTATGGAAAAAAAAGATATTGATAAAGTTGTAGAGATGACTCGAATGACTGCTACAGAAGTTATTGCTTTGAAAGGGGGGACTATCTATGCTCCTAGTAATGCAGTTGGAGATATGATTGAATCAATTATAAAAGATAAAAAGAATGTTTTACCATTATCTACATACCTTAATGGAGAATATAATACAAGTGAGCTTTGTATAGGTGTTCCAGCAACTTTAGGGAAAGATGGAGTACAAGAGATTATAGAGCTTCAACTTGAAAATGATGAAGAAACAGTATTTTTAAAGGGTGTAAAATCATTAAAAAAAGCTATATTAGAAATAAATTTAAATTAGACTGAAATTTCCATTTATTTATCATTAATAGATAACTACTGAAAATAATAGAATTAATTTAAGAAAAATATAATATTTTATAATATATATTTGTATAATTTGATAAAATAGTATTAAATAATGATTTTATGTTTATAATGTAAGTTATTAATTTAAATATATCTTATTATTCATATAACATATGCTTCTTCCTTATGAAATAATTCATAGATCTGTTATTCCTGCTATGCGTTATATGATAGCAACACGATTAGTGGAAGAATATAATATGAACCAACAGCAAGCTGCACAGATTTTAGGAGTAACTCAACCAGCTATAAGCAATTATCTACGTAGAACTAGAGCAATAGCTATTAATCTAAATGATTGTGAAGAAATTTGTAAATCCGTAGAAGAAGTGATGGAATTACTTTTAGAAGGTGGTCCTGATCAACCTAAGGTTATTGAAAAGATAGTGTACATGTGCGATTATTTAAGGAAAGAAAGAATGTTATGTGATTTTCATAAGCGTTTGGAACCATTTTTTGAAGTAAATAATTGTCACGCTTGTGATGAACCATTTATTCAAAAGTAGTGACCTTGAAGTTATAGGTCTAGTTTTACCATCTTTTTTATAGAATCCTTTTATGTTCATTTGATACAACTCATAATGCTAAGAATATCCCAATGGCGACACTTACGACAATAACGAGGATATGATGTTTCCTACACCATCAGACAAACACAACTTCCTTATTCGCCAATTTTCTTATTATCTTTCTTGCATATATAGAGCAATATCCAGCAGCTTGAAATGGGGAAAACATCGATTTTAACGCAAGTTTTTCTATCTTGTTTGGTTCTATCTTGTCCTTCGCATTCAAAACTTCTTGAATATATTTCCCTGTTTCCTTCAACTCCTTAATAG
>Ga0187827_10006590_pt1 | contig 13215 bp, 12 predicted proteins | sample ETNtaG_39_FD_167969 | JGI IMG/M metagenome (GOLD analysis project Ga0187827, IMG submission 167969) | Marine microbial and viral communities from oxygen minimum zone, Eastern Pacific Ocean - ETNP2014_SV_150_PacBio MetaG (Illumina Assembly) | ecosystem: Environmental > Aquatic > Marine > Hypoxic... | reverse complement strand
CCAGCCCACGGACCGCGTCTAACCCTGATTTCGCTCGAAAGCCGGGGAAACGAACTTCGTATGACCGGTGAACATCTTACCCGGCAGGATGGGCGATTGAATACCGTCTTTACGCAGCGCCGGGAAGAGATAACGCAGGCGGCCAAGGAAATTTCGGAACTAAAAAAAATGCTGGAACAGGGTGAAGAAAAATTAAAAACCCTGTACACGAACCGGCATGAAAAAGAACTGGCCCGGGATACCGTGATGGAGGAACACCGGGCGATACAGGAGCAGGTACGGACGTTGCAACAGAATTCTCAGGAAAGCCGGAACGCCCTCTCGCAAATTCAAGAGCAGATCCATTTAGCGGAATTGGAAGACACCGAACTTGATGTGAAAGGACACCAAGTCCGCAGCCTGTTGATAGAAAAGTATGAAACGGATCCTGAAAACATTTCCGAACTGCCCGAAATACCGGGATTGGAAACATTCGATGCTGAAACAGCCCGGGCGATGCGCCACGATCAGCAACGTAAAGTAGATGAATTGGGTCCGATCAATATGGCTGCAGTGGAAGAGTATTCCGCCGCAAAAGAACGGGTGGATTTCTTAAAACAACAGCAGGATGATCTGATCGAAGCGAAAGAAAACCTGGAAAAAACCATTGTCAGGATGAACCGGGCTGCGCGCGCTCGTTTTCTGGATACATTCGAGGAAATACGGCACTATTTCATGAAGACATTCCAGGCGCTGTTCGAAGGGGGAGAGGCGGATCTCAACCTGGAAGAAGGCGATCCGCTGGAAGCCGGTATCGAAATCATGGCGCGCCCGAGCGGAAAACGGCGGCAAAGTATCGCCCTGCTTTCCGGCGGAGAGACAGCCCTGACCGCTATCGCCTTGTTGTTCGCTATTTACCTGGTAAAACCCAGCCCGTTCTGTGTATTTGACGAGGTAGACGCTCCGCTTGATGATGCCAATGTGCATCGTTTTGCGGCAGCATTGCATCAATTTTCCAAGGATACACAGTTTCTTGTGATCACCCACAATAAACGGACCATGGAAGCAGCCGATTATCTGTATGGCATCACCATGGACGAACCGGGCATGTCCAAGATGGTGTCTGTCCGCCTCGAAGGCAAACGCGAGAATCCTTTGACGCCGGCGACTACCGAGAGCAACGGCTCCGCCGCCGTTGAAGTACCATGAGTGTGAGGCGTCCGTGGTCGTAATCGGTGTGGCCGGCAACATTGCATCCGGCAAATCAACGGTCGCTCGGGTCTTCGAACAGCTCGGTGCCCTGGTCATTGATGCGGATGTTATGGTTCATGCACTGCTCAAGACAGACCCCATGCAAACGAAGCTGGTAGAGACATTCGGATCGGAAATACTCGCGCCGGAAGGCGGTATAGACCGTCGAGCATTGGGTCGTATCGTTTTCGAGAACGCCGATGCCCGTCAGACGTTGAATCGTATCGTACGACCCGCTATCCGGGCGGAAATAAGACGACGGATTGCAGAGGAACGAGCCCATGGCCACCAGGACGTCATCGTCGTAGATGCAGCCTTGATGGTGGAAACCGGCCCGACGGATCTGGCGGATGTCATTATCCTGGTCACGGCGCCGCCTGCGATTCGAAAGAAACGGATTATCCATCGAAATCAGTTGTCGGAAGAAGAGGCGGAACAACGCATCGCCGCCCAGACGCCGGATACGCAGCAAGCACAATGGGCGGACTATCTCCTTGAAAACACCGGTACCCAGGCTGCTTTGAGCCGGCAGGCTGAAAATTTGTGGAACCAGATCGTGAGGGATTAAATAAAACTACGAAACTATGTTGCTGTATGGACAGACGAAATCAGGTGTGAATATGATCAGATTCAATAACATGGCTATTCGGATAGGTTGTTACCTCACGTTGTTGATGGGGACAATATCATGGCCCCTCACGGTTGCGTATGCTCAGGATTTTGATGAGTTCGGCACGGAGGAGCGGTTTACCCCTCTTCACATCCTGGATATACCAACCGCTGCGGTGGCGTCCAGAGGGACGGCGACCATGACCCTCAGAATACTTTCCCGCGGCGGGTTGCTGAGCAGCATATATGCCGGGGTCAGTGATCGGTTTTTACTCGGGATTTCATTTGGCGGAAGTAATATCATCGGGACAGGGGATATAAGTTGGAATCCACGCCCTGAAGTCGCTATTAAATACCTGATGATCGGAGAAACAGAAACCCGGCCCGGCCTGGCCGTCGGATTCGAATCACAGGGGTATGGTTCCTACAACAATACCCTGAATCGATATCAGATCAAAGCCCTGGGGTTTTACGGAATTTTAAGTAGGAATTTCTCTCTGGCCGGTACTTTCGGGATGCACGCAGGTGTTAACTATAGCATTGAGAATAAAGATGAGGATGATCGCCTGAATGTTTTTATCGGTGCCGATAAATCCATCAACCCCCATCTGACCTTCCTGATCGAATACGATTTCGCCCGCAATGACAATCAGAGCTTACCTGGATTTGGCCGGGATAAAGGCTACCTTAATATCGGCGCCCGAATCACCTTGGGCGACCGGGTCGGTCTGGAGTTCGATTTGCGAAACCTGCTCGATAACCGCGTGGGTGCCATATCCCCATCACGCGAGTTAAGAATCCTATATTCCGAGCCCTTCGATTTTTAAGAGGCTGTCCTGGAAGTTTATCCTGTCGGCCTCGCTTCAATTCTTCCTTTCAGTTTCCCCCGGTTTTATAAAGCCCATTCTCCCGAATATATGCTTCTACCTGGTGTGGCACCAGATATTGAATCTGCTGACCTGCCTCTACACGCTTACGAATATCTGTGGATGAAATATCGACTTCAGGCGACGGGACCATGAGGATCTGGTCTCGCCAGCGTACACGCGCCTTGGAGGCATCCACCCCGGGGCGGGGGACCACCACAATAGTTGCCAGCTCAAACACCCGATCAGGGTCACGCCAGGTATCGATTTCCAACAGACTATCCGCACCAATAATAAAAAAGAGGGAGGATGAACCATAGAGATGGTGAAGCGCCGTCAGAGTTTCAACGGTGTAGGATAAACCCGGGCGATGAATTTCAAGGTCTGACACCTCAAATCGCGCATCATCCCGGACAGCCTGTTCGACCATTCGGTACCGATGCTCAGGTGAGCTGATGTTGGCATGATGTTTATGAGGTGGCCGGGCAGAGGGGATGAACAGCAAGCGATCCAGCTTGCATTGTTCGTATATTTCTTGTGCAATAATCAGATGGCCGGTATGAATGGGATTGAATGTACCACCATAGATACCCAGCCTGCCGGGATTCATGAGTGTTATAAGGAGATGGTGAGAGGGTGTCCGTATGATGATTACGGCGTGTTAGCCCCTGTGTCCGAAGGCGTATCCGTCAGCGTGGGAGTGCCTGGATCGCCGTTGATTAATTCAGGGTCTTCATCCAAACCCTTAGGCTCTTCCGCATAATAGAGCTTGATTTCTTCCAACCGTATTCTGGCCTTCTCCTGTAGTTCTTCGTCGAAGTAACTCTGTACGTATATGCTGTACTGTTCAATCGCCTCTTCCCACTTTTCCTCCCTGGCGTAACTTTCCGCAATGTCATACTGGGCTTTTGACGCCCAACTGGTCATGGGAAATTCTTCGAGTAACTCCGTGAGATAGAGGCGCGCAGCTTCCCAATCGTGCATCTTAAAATACAGATGGCCGATTTTGTAATCCTTTTCCGCCACCTTATCCAGGCAGGTTTGCAGGAGTTTGATCGCCTCTGGCGCCATCTCACTATCCGGGTATTCATCGAGAAAAATCTGTAGCTCACGAATCGCTTCAAACGTTTTATCCTGAGTCAGATGAACCGGACTGGACTGTTTGAAGATGGAGAATGCCATTTGGTACTGGCCCTTATCGGCGTAGGAACTCTGTGGAAAGTCCTGAATTAATCGACGATAGGTTACCACCGCCACGGGATATTCTTTCATTTGAATATGTGTTTCACCCAGATAATACAACGCATCATCGACCAGACTACTCCCGGAGTGATTAAGGACGAGCACGCGGAAGGCCTGCATGGCTTCCAACCAGTCTTTTTTCTCCATTTTTTCCTGGCCATAAGCAAAAGCCTTTTCCGCCGCCCAATCTTCTCTGGGACCGGGCGGTACACAGGCCGACCAGCCTAAGCCGGCACATAGAACCATCCATGTTAAAAATTTGCAGTGGAAAGGTTTCATAATCCTGATTCGGTATCCTATGGGATGCTTTCGATCACGACTTGTTTAAAAGGTTCCCGGATGAATACGGCAGGGTGACTGCGCCTCCGTTTGTCGCCGGGTTGTTCTCTACCAGCTGCTGTTGCGTCTATAACTCGACCGACAAGATCATACTCTACCGCATCGGTGATGGTCGCCTGAACGAAAGCGCCGGGCGTTAGCCCATCGCCGGTAAGCAACACTTCATTATCCACTTCCGGCGCATCCGCCTCGGTTCGTCCCACAGCGTTTCCGTTTTCGGCATCCACCTCATCAATAAGCACCGGGATCGAACGTCCGATAAATTGCTGATTCCGTTCCAGAGAAATAGATCGTTGTAGGGCCATAAGACGGTTAAACCGTTCTGTTTTAACTTCGTCGGGGATCTGATCTACATATCCGGCGGCCGGCGTATGTTCTTCCTGGGAATAGATAAAGACACCTACTCGGTCAAACCGGGTATCCCCCACGAAATCATAGAGGGCCTCAAAATCCTGATCCGTCTCCCCTGGAAAACCAACGATAAACGTGGTTCTCAGCGTCACCTCGGGTATACGGGACCTGATTCGGTCCAGCAAGCCGCCGGTTTCTTTTTGCTTAATCTCCCGGTTCATGGCAGTGAGCATGTGATCCGAAATATGTTGAAGCGGCATATCGATATAATTACAGACGTGTTCCAGATCCGCGATCGTCTGAATCAGTTCATTATTAAACCGTACGGGATGATTGTACAACGGTCTGATCCATCGGATACCATCTACTTCGTCCAATGCACGCAGCAAGTCCGGCAGAGCAGCCGGTTCCGGCAGGTCTTTGCCGTACCAGGTCGTATCCTGAGAAATTAAATTCAGCTCTACCGCTCCCTGAGCCGCCAGATCACGCGCTTCGGCGACCAGGGATGCCACCGTCCGGCTGCGTTGTTTGCCTCGAATAGCGGGAATAATACAAAAGGTACACCGACGGTCACAGCCTTCTGCTATCTTCATATAGACCGAATGAGGGGGGGTCGTCAGTATCCGCGGATAGGAGTAATCGGTCGGCAGCGGCTGTCGGCGTATCTCCCGCAGGGTATCCTGTCTGTCCTGCAACCGATCCAGCAAAGGAACGATCTGCGGATACTGGTGCACACCGATCACGGCATCTATTTCCGGCATATCCGAAACCAGTGCATTGGAATATCGCTGCGCCATACAACCAGTCACCACTAGCGAGGTGCATCGCCCGTCCTCTTTAAAACGCGCCAGATCCAGAATGGTTTCTATAGACTCTTCCTTGGCGGGCCCAATAAACGCGCAGGTATTTATGACAATGACATCCGCGTCCTGATGATCATCTACGATCTCATAACCTGCACGGGTCAATTGCCCCAGCATGACTTCGGAGTCTACCAGATTTTTGGAACATCCCAGACTAGCCAGACTAATTGTCGGCACAGCACCTCTCCATAGGTTCAGCCTTCTAAACTACCACCCGTCCCTACCGAAGATCGACCACTTCCACACCCTCAGGCGCCGACAAGGTAAAGGTTCCGGATGGCAGGTCCGGGTTCAAACGGATATGGGTAAACTGAACAACTGTTTCCGAACCCATATCATCGGCATACAAGACTCTCCGGGTCAACCATTCTCCGCTGTCCACCCAGATGCGTAACTCAGGAAAATCCGCCAGCACCGTATTAGCTTTAAGATGCAACTCATAGTGGACAACCCCGTCAATCATTTCGTCGCCGATCAGGGTATGGGTGTATTGATTGGTATAGAAAAACAGAAATTCATCCGGCCTTATACCGGCTTTTGAGTCCTCTGCCGGCATCACAATGATCTGCTGATTGGCGGGAATATATGTCCATACGGACTTCCCGTCGGATACAATCGTCTGATCGGCCCGTTCAAGCCGGAGTTTGCTCTTTTTTCTCAGGATATACAATCGCCCTGATGATTCACGATTCTGATCCAGCGCGGCCATATACGTGGAAATAGAAAACTCGGCAGACAGCCCTCCCACTTTGTCGATACGCTGCTGCATCTTCTTCGTAATCGCCTCGGCAGTTATTTTTTTAGCGGGCGCTTCCGTTCCCTCTATAGCCACAAGGCCGATAAGCATAACAGCCCAGGCAGACATCATCACGGTTTCTCCTGCAGATTACATGTACAACATAAGTGCTTGGAAAAAACAGGTGTGCGAATATGCTATAGAGAATGATTTACGTCAAGTATTCTTCTGAAATCCCTACACCATCTGCTACCCGCCACCTGCAACCAGCTAATATATAGAACGGGGAAAGGCCCTGTTGGTTCCTTTCCCCGTGTATTTATGGTGCGCTATCCAGCGTTGAAGCCTCAGGGTATCATCGCTTTACTCTTTTCATAGCGGACTTTGCCGTCCACAATGGTAAAGGTCACTTCGGTTGAGAGGATCTCATCTTCCGGCACGGTCATGATGTCCTTCGACAGGACGGTGATATCGGCCAGCTTACCGGTTTCAATGGAGCCGAGCTTGTCCTCATGGAACGAACCGTAAGCGGCATCCAGAGTATACGACCGCAGCGCTTCTTCGCGGGACATCCGCTGGTCCGGATACATGCCGCCTTGGGGATTGCCATCCGGGCTCTTGCGGGTGACGCTGGCGTAGAAGGAGGCGATGGGATTGACATGCTCAACCGGCGCGTCGGTGCCGTTGATGATCTTCACCCCTTCTTTAAGCAGCTTCTGCCAGACGTAGCCGCCTTCCTCGGTACGGCGTTCGCCGAGTCGATCCGGCGCCCACGGGAGGTCGGAAGTGGCGTGAATGCCCTGCATGGAGGCGATGATACCCAGTTTGGCAAAACGGGAAATATCCGCTTCATCCAGAATCTGCGTGTGCTCATTTCGAAATCGGTGGTCCTTAACATGGGGGAATTCATTCATGGCCTTTTCGTACATATCGAGCATCATACGATTCGCCCGATCCCCGATTGCATGGACCGCCGCCTGCCAGCCATGTTTCAGAGCATACTGCGCGGCGGTATAGACCGATTCCGGCGGGGTGGTGAAAAATCCCGAATTCCCCGGATCATCTTCATACGGTTCCAGCAGGGCAGCGCCGCGTGATCCCAACGCTCCATCTGCAACCAGTTTGACGGTCCGAACGGTCAGAAAGCCGCCCTGATCAAGAATCGGTTTGCCGATCGCCCGCATGGTATAGAGACCTGCTGCCATGGCGTAAATACGCATATCCAGCTTGCCCTGCTCAGCATACGCCTTATACATGCGAATGGTTCTGTGGTCCACACCTGCATCATCAAACATGGTAATGCCATTGGTCAGACATTCCTGAATACCGAGTTCGAGTGCCTGGCGTAATTGGCTATCTGTCATAGGCGGCACTTCAATCAATTTCTGTGCCCGATCGACGAAGATACCGATCGGATGACCATCTCCACCTTTTATGATTTCTCCGCCTTCGGGGGGTTGCGTGGCCTTACCCACGTTCACCATGTCCATGGCTTTGGCATTAACGAAGGCGGCGTGACCATCCGCCCGACTCAGGTACACCGGATGATCAGGAATCGCCTCGCTCAGTTTATGGTGCGTCATGAAACCGCGTACCGTCAGGGAGCTTCTGTCGGACCATTTTTCTTCATGCCAGCCACGCCCTCTGATCCATTCTCCCGGGGCCGCTTTCTCCGCTGCGGCCTTCACCCGTTCGATCAATTCATTATACCCCGAAATGCCGACCAGATTGACGATCATTTTCGCCCGCCCGATGCCGATCAGATGACCGTGGCTCTCTTTCAGTCCCGGCACGACGGCCTGCCCGTTCAGATCGATGACCCTGGTCTCCGGACCGATATACGGCTCGACATCGGCATCCGTACCAACCACGGCAATCTGGTTGCCGATAATCGCCACAGCCTGCGCCTTCGGCCGGCCTTGATCCATCGTATAGACCGTGCCGTTATTCAACACCAGATCCGCCGTAGACTTACGCACCTGCGCCCCGGCGTCGGCCGGCAGCAGAAAAGCCGTCAACAGACCAGCGATAATAAACGATAACAGACGTTTTAACATAAAAATCTCCTGTAAAAGTGTTGATTTGTTGATTTTAGTTTTTCAATCAGCAAATCACCATTTATTAACAGCGTCTAAATTTCGTCATCCTGCCTTTTGCCGGCGACTTCTTTTTTTATGTAGGCTATGATATCTCGCGTGGAGGTGCCCGGGCCGAAGAGTTGACCGACGCCCATTTCCTTGAGCGCTTCTGCATCGGCCCTGGGGATAATCCCGCCGCCGGTCAGGAGCAGATGATCGATACCGTGTTCTCGTAACAGATTGAGAACACGGGAAAAGATAGTCATGTGGGCGCCGGAGAGAATACTGAGGGCGACCACATCCACATCTTCCTGAACGGAGGCCGCCACGATCATTTCGGGCGTTTGCCGTAATCCGGTGTAAATGACTTCCATACCGGCATCTCGAAGGGCGCTGGCCACCACCTTGGCGCCCCGGTCATGGCCATCCAGGCCCGGTTTGGCCACTAAAACACGGATTTTTCGTTCCATAGAATGCTGGTTCTGAGTTTCTGACATATTATTCCAGGTTGGTTTTTTTTATGATTTCGGCGGCGGCTGCCGACGGATGAATCTCCCGTCGAGCGACCTGTTCCGACAGGCGGTCCATTATGGCGGCGATGTCCGGAATACCGGCCAACAAATGGCCCAGACGCTCTTCAACAGCCCGGTCAATCGCCGACCGACTCTGACGAAGCCGACGTGTTTCGAAGTGTTGCTGTTCAGATAAATATTGATGGTGCGCAGTCAATTGCTCGTACAAGGCGTCTACGCCGGTATTGTTCTGGGCGCTGATGCGCAATATCGGTGGTTGCCACTGATCGGCCCATTGACGCATATTCAGAACCATGCGGAGTTCGGATGCAAAGTGTCCGGCCCCCGCCCGGTCATCTTTGTTGACGACCAGAATATCCGCAATTTCCATCAAGCCGGCTTTCATGGCCTGAATACTGTCTCCTGATTCCGGGGTCAGAACCACGACCGTGGTATCGGTCACGTCGGCGATCTCGAGAGTAGACTGCCCTACGCCCACCGTCTCTACAATGACAACGTCTTTACCGAACGCGTCAAAAGCGGTGATCACATGAGGCGTGGAGGCTGAAAGACCACCGGTATGAGTACGATCCGCCATACTTCTCACAAACACGCCGGTATCATCCCATGAACCTTGCATGCGCAGCCGATCACCAAGAAGAGCGCCGCCGGTGAATGGGCTTGTCGGATCAACGGCGATCACCCCGACCGTCCGGTCTTCCTGACGGAACAGGCGGATCAATCGGTCCGTGAGCGTACTCTTGCCGGAACCGGGCGGTCCGGTCAGTCCGATCCGGCGGGCGCCGCCGGTTTTGGGAAGCAGCACATCAAGCAACGTACTACGGCGCCCGGCGTCATTTTCCAGAAGGGTGATGATACGCGCCAAGGCAAGCCGGTCCCCGGCAAAGAAACGATCGAGTAGTTTCATGGATGGCCAGAGCAGCTAAATATCACCGACGACAATATCCTTTATCCGAAGTTGCGTGCTGGTCTTCCCTTGCCAGGTGTTTTCTTCAAGGGTATAAACCAGATGGACCCGGTTGGGCTGGGCGCGGAGTTGATCCGCATAATCGGCCATACCGAAACCGATCGCATCGATGACATGATTATTCTGTCGTACTTTAAATTTAAGATGGGTTTTTTCACTGCCGATGATATTCGGAGGGCCGACGAGCGCCAGATTACGGGACGCCAGTACGGGTTGATTATTATCCGGTCCGAACGGTCCCAGCATCTTTAATAACTTCATGAGCCTGGGGGTCACCTCATCAAATTCGATTTCCGAATCGATAGTCAGTCGGGAAATGAAATCCTCAGGCGTGGCATTGGCTGTCACCACCTCATGAAATCGCTGCTGAAACGCCGTCACGTTTTCTCTGGCAATCGAAAGACCGGCTGCATGATGATGGCCACCGAATTGAATAAGCAGGTCGGCACATTCTTTTATCGCGTTATACAGATGAAAATCACCCATGGTGCGCGCCGATCCACGACCGGTATCGCCGTTCACGGCAATCATGATTACCGGCCGGGAGAAGGCTTCGACCATACGGGAAGCCACAATGCCGATAATACCCGGATGCCAGCGCTCTGAAGCGAGAACGATCCCACTTGCCTCACTCAGAAACGCATCGTTTTCGACCACGTCTCTTGCTTCCTCAAACGCCACGGAATCCTGCTGACGGCGCTGTATATTTTCCATATTCAGTTCTTCGGCCAGTTGGTCCGCTTCCTCACGATTTTCGGTGGTCAGCAACCGCACCACCCGGTTGGCATCTCCCATACGGCCGGCTGCGTTGATACGGGGCGCCAGACCGAAGACCACATGCCCGGATACAATCTCTTTCTGTTTTAACCCCGCCGCACTGATCAACGCCTGAAGCCCGACTTTCTTCGTCTCTTGCATCATCGCCAGACCATATTTTGTCAACACCCTGTTTTCATCACGCAAAGGAACAATGTCCGCCGTTGTTCCAAGGGCAACGAGATCCATGTGGGTGTAGACGGCATGATCGGGGAGTCCCACCTGCTCGGCCAGCGCCTGGGCTACTTTATATGCCAGGCCCACGCCGCACAATTCTTTGAAGGGATAGTCGCAATCCATCCGTTTAGGATTCAGCACCGCCACGGCGTCAGGCAAGGTTTCTCCCGGCACGTGATGGTCGATGATGATCACATCAAGCCCCATCAGACGGGCCTGGTCTACTTCTTTATTTGCCGTGATACCGCAGTCGACGGCCAGTATCAAACCGGCCCCTCGCTCCTTGGCTACCTGAATGCCATATAGAGAGAGGCCGTAGCCTTCTTTCAATCGATCCGGAATGAAATATGACACCTGGTCGGTCAACAGTTTGACCGTCAGATATAACAAGGTCGTGGAGGTTGTTCCATCGACATCATAATCCCCGAAGATCATGATATGTTCGTTTTTCTCAATGGCTGAGGCGATGCGCTCTATAGCCTGTTCCATGCCTGCCATAAGAAACGGGTTATGCAGGTCATCCATGGTGGGCTTCAGAAAAAAACGTGCTTCGTCGAACGTGTCCACACCGCGATTGAGCAGAATCTGAGCGATAACGCGAGGGACGTTAATCAGCTCCATGATCTGATCAACCTGAGGATGTGTATCGTAGTATGTCCAGCGGTGTTTCATCATAAATCCTTAGAACCCAGGACGATAAAATACCCCAAGCCGACCATAAGCCGAGTTCTGTACCTTCTCACGAAGGTGGCGATCATCTATCTGGGACGGCTGTCACCAGCCGCCTCTAGCGACCTAACCCGAGAGGTGTCCGGCATAGCCGGGGGATGAGACGGGCCGCCTCTCCTCTCCTATTTGGTCTTGCACCAGATGGGGTTTATCCTGCCGGCCCGGTTACCCGGACCGCGGTGAGCTCTTACCTCGCCATTTCACCTTTGCCTCCCCGAAGGGATCGGCCGTGTATTTTCTGTGACACTTTCCGTAGCATCACTGCCCCCTGCCGTTAACAGGCATCCTGCCCTGCGGTGCTCGGACTTTCCTCATTCATCCAACATCTGATGAACGCGATCGCCCGGGCGACTTGGGGGTATTTCAGGCCCTGGGTCCTATGGTAATATCAGTGGATGATGCGAACCTAAACCTCCACCGCTTCTTCAACCAACACAATGCGACCGCAACTCTCACAGATTGTCAGGCGGTTCATTTGCCGGATTTCTGCCACGACCTGTAACGGAATGATATTAAAACACCCGCCGCAGGCGCCTTTTTTTAAAGGCACGACCGCCAACCCGCCCAATATACGGCGGATACGGTTATAGACCCTGGCGACCCTGGCTTCTATCCGCATCGCTGTGCGAAGGCGTTCATCGCGTTTGACCGCGACATCCTCATCTACCGTGGTCAGTTTTTTCTTCAGCTTGCGGGTTTGTACTTTGATGGCAGCTATGGTGGTTTCCATTTCAACCCGGATCGCTTCCAGCGCTTCCCCGGCCTCTTCCGTATCTGACATCAATTGAAGAATCGCATCTTCATGTACCGAGATATTGGTCTTTTGCGTCTGCATTTCCTTCTGCAGGGCATCGTATTCCTTATTGGTCTTGACACTGTGCAACTGACCCTGATACTTGTTGATCTGCTCCTGGACGCCCTCCAGGTCCCGTTCATGCTGCCGTCTGTCTTTTTCCAATGATTCTACCTGCTGTTCCTGTTCAGAAAAACGCTGCTCCACATCGGACTGTTCGCCACCCATGGTCTCAATCTGATGGGGTATATTTACCTTGAGCTGTTCTATTTCGTGCAGATCCTGATCTATTTTTTGCAATTTAAAAAGGACTGTTAAATCTTCCTGCATGCGACCTCCATCCTCGTAATGAGTGCTGAGAGAGTAAACGTAAAGTTACAACGCCGGCCCAAGAACAGTTGAACTTTGCGTATCCCCTCCAAAGGTGTAGACATAAAAAAAAGTGCACCTTAATAGTGCACCTGATTAACTCATGACTCGATTTTGCCGTGTCCAACGGTGGAGCAACAACGACAAAGTTATGGGAAAGAACGGACTCATAGATAATAGAGAATCCTTATCGCTTGTATATCCTTGACAACCTCTTATGTAGGTATTAAACATAATAAAGAAATGAGCTGTTGTCAACTGGAAATCGAGATCATCACATATCGTTGTTTCCGGACGTGACCGGTCACTTTCGTGACCAGTCTTGAAGAATCCCTGCCGCTGCTTGCATATGATGGGCAACAAGTCCCCAGCTCCAGCGTATTTATTCTGCGTTAAAATCCACGCAGATTGTACAGGCAAGGGTGTTTGACATGTCGATCAACGCCCAGCACGCAATATTCAGTTTTATTTTTTAATGGAGGTTATATATGAGTTCGTTGATTCGTTTTCGTGCACG
>Ga0187827_10006582_pt1 | contig 13228 bp, 11 predicted proteins | sample ETNtaG_39_FD_167969 | JGI IMG/M metagenome (GOLD analysis project Ga0187827, IMG submission 167969) | Marine microbial and viral communities from oxygen minimum zone, Eastern Pacific Ocean - ETNP2014_SV_150_PacBio MetaG (Illumina Assembly) | ecosystem: Environmental > Aquatic > Marine > Hypoxic... | reverse complement strand
TCGTGTTCAGCGTCTGGCGTTGATGTCGATGCTGCCACATCGAGCAGCGGGCGCGCCACGACGATGAGCAGGCCGACTCCAGCAACGCTCGCAGTGAGCCAGAGCAGTCGTTCCAGCAAGACCGATGTATCACTCGATGCGCACCAAGGCGCCTGAAGAGGTCGACGAGTCGGAGTGAGCGTCGCCGCAAATGGTTGTGGCCGAACGGCTCAGCGTTCGGAGTTAACTCGCATTCCAGAACTCCAAAGATGGCCGTGGAGGCCACCTCCAGTCAATCAATACCTATGAATGTACTACGAGGGTAGGCCGTGCGGGATAGGAGACTGACATCGGGTCAATTCGCTCGGAGCGCGCTTGCCATGGACTATACCTGGTTGCGCGGAATGGGGAGGACAGACCGTCTCAGAAGATGGGCAAGAAGCCCAGAGAGAATCAGCCTGGAGAATCAGCTTGGAGCGAATCTGGCTAGGAAACGGGTCAGGACCGGCTGAGCAACCGGCAGGATCAGGAACGTCTCAGGGAGCGGGGATCGATATCGCGAGCACCACTAGGCGGGCAGCAGATCAACACCGATGCGGACCACGAGATAGGCCGAACCGAGGAGAGTCAGGATTCGGGCAAGGCGATCGCCGGTATCAGGGCTCTGACTAAGCACGTGTGCTGCCTCCATCGATTCCATCGCCGAAATGCAACGATCTTTATAGTGAACAAGAGATCAGTGAACACACGTATCATAGTGGACATTTTAGCAGGTGTCAAGTGGGAAATTGCTTACATCAAACGACACACAATGGCCAGTATCTCCTGCGCCTCTGCCCCAAGATATGGCATTGTGCAGTAGTTGAAGCCTACGTGTTTCGACTGAACGATCAGAAAAGGGCAGAGTATTTGAACGTAAAGATGTAGTCCTGGGTGCCTTTGCGTTTGGCTCGGGGGCGCGAATCGTAGATGTCGTAACCGAAGCCAAACAGCAGCCGGTCCTTGTACAGGGAGACGGCGACACCAAGAGACACGGCGATCGCATTGGTGGTCGACAGCGCCTCCAGAACATTGCCCGTCGCCGTCAGGTGGGCACCTGATATCGACGGATTCTCGGCATTGTGCCAGCCGGCGAAGGCGATCCCCGGCAACCCGATGAGTCGCTCAGTCTCACCTTTGACCCGATTGCCATCCTTGTTGGTGTAATCTCGACCGGGGCGAATTGTGAGAAACGAGACGAGAGGTTTGGCCTCGAACTCGAACTTCCATCCGCCCGCCTCGAAGATCTGCGAGATGGTCTGGGGCGGAGCGTCCGGGTAGGATCGTGTCGTCAGACGCATGCGGACACGTTTGTTGCCGTCTTCCGTGAGCCGAAGGTTGAGGTCTTCGGCCAGCACGTGTCCCTCTGCATCTTCGTAGATATGGACGGTCGCCTGCCGAGCGCTTCCCTTTGGATCGTAGTTCTCGTCCAACTGCACCCACTCGATATCGATCCGACGTCCTATGAGAGCCTGTCGAAGGGAGTCTGGGATGATGAAGGAGATATCTACCTTCGTTTCATCCAACAAGACGAGGGGTGTGTTGTTCCAGCTGGCCGAGGTGGGTTCAGGTGGTGTCTTACGGGACGCCATGACGCGTGTGATCTGCGTCAGGTCGATGGTCTCCAGGGCGCCAATTCCCCGCACTTTGATCGGCTGAGCCTTGTCGTGAACGTCGTTGCTCACCAGCAGGATCTGGGCGAAGCGCTCTCCCAGTGCATCGGGGGAGAAGTGTACTTTCAGCGTCGTCGACTCACCTGGCTGCAGAGCGAAGGCGTCGGGTTCGAGACGCACTTCCTGGGTCAGGGAGTTGGCGGCCACACGCAGCGCCGTATCTCCCGTGTTGGTGGCGATGATGGAGCGTGTTTCGACCTCGCCCAGAACGACATACCCCATGTCGAGAGGGCCTGATGGATGAAGCTCAATCTCGGCGGCAACGCCGGTTCCATTGAGCAGCATCTCCAGTGTCTCGGTTCCTTCCTCCCAGAAGCCTTCGATACGCATGGTGCCGCTGCTCAACCCTCGAGTGCTGGGCGCGAAGGTGACATTCAGAGGCAACGTCCGCAGGCTGTTGGCGGGAAGGAGGAATTTGTTGTCCTGGGACGCCTGCGTATACAGGGTGAAGTCGTCGCTCGTCGACTGCAACCTGCTGATGGTGAAGTCTGAGTTTCCGATGTTGGCCAGATCGATGACGGCACTGACCGATTCACCCACGGGGACCCGGTCGAAGTCGTAGGTCGTGGGACTCAACTGCAAGAACTTGCCCGTACCGGTCAGCTCAAAGCGATGAGTTCCCGTTTCGGTCTGCACCGATAGACCGACTCGTCGATCACCTATCTCCTTCGGTCGAAAGAGGATCTCCACTTTGACGCTTTCACCCGGCTGCAGCAGCGCGGCACCCGTCTCCAGTTCGAATTCGGGGTGTACGCCGCCCTCGAGTTCGAGTTGTGCCGTGAATGGGGATCCGCCTCGATTCCACAAAAGTACCTGTTGGCGAGCGAGTCGTCCGAGGGGCACGGCGCCGAAGTGAATCGTGGATCGGTTGAGGATCTCCACCAGAGGGGGGCCAACCTGGGCCGACCCGGACACGGGGATCACGACCTCGCCTCGTTGCGGGTCATCGGTAAGAAGAACAATCTGTCCCTGCAGGGGGCCTTCATATCGAGGTGCGTAGGAGAGGGTGATATCCTCTCGTTCACCAGCGGCGATGGAGAGACTCGAGTCGCTGACACTGAGACCCCCACCGATGGTGTGTATCGAAGAGATCGAGAGATCTGCGAGGCCCTGATTCAGCAGCGTCAGATATCGCTGACTCGTGGTGCCCACGTCGTGGGGGCCAAGTCGAAAACCAACCTGCGGCAGGGGCGAGGTGGCCAACTCGGGTGCCAGCCCCGATCCCTGCAGGCCAATGGTCACGCTGCCGTCGGGTAAGTGCACTGAACTCACTCGTATGTGGCCCGTGTGGGGACCGCCGGAATCAGGCGCAAAGGTCACGGTCAGGTGACGCTTAGCACCCGCCGCCAACTCCCCGCCTCCATCTTCTTCCAGCCGGAAAGAGGCGTCAGTCGGTTCGACTCTCAACGCATCGATCACGATACCCACGTCGGTCGGATTGGCCAGTTCCACCGACAGGGCGGAGGTGGCCCCGACGACGACATCATTGAAGGCGACACGTACTGGATTCACGAGCAGAACGGGTGTCTCCACGCGGGCCGTCAGCGTGACATGGAGTTTGTCAGAGCCAAAGAGCTTCGGCATCGCCAGGTCGAGGGCACCATCGTATGTCCCCGGATCGCCGGCGTTGAATGTCAGTTCGAGATCTGTGTCGGCGTTCGCGTCTACGAAGAGGGTACCCGTCGCCGCGGCGAAGGGGCCGGACGTCTCCACATGCACCTCTACACGATCAGAGCCACTGTTGGTCAGTCGTACCGACTCACGGGCGGACTCACCCGGACGGATGGCGCCGAAGTCCACCGGGTCTGGAGTAGCCTGCAGATTCTGTCCCTGTCCCTGGGCCTGGCTCTGGCCGAGGATCGCGAGGAACAGCAGCAGGGGTCGAAGATGACGCCAAGGGCGCAGGATAGTGGGATTCAAGGGTTCGTTCGACGGTCTGGCCGACGGGGGGCGGTCGTCGTTCGACAGATGGAGACTGAACCAGTGTATGCTTGAGCGTGGGCATAAAAAAAGAGCGACCAACTCACCAGAATGCCGGTAAAACATTGTCGAAGTTCCACATCTATGAGTGGAAAACTTCCGAAAGGGCAGACTGTTCGTGAATTCAGGTCACTCTCAGTACGCAAGATAGCCGTGTGTTTTAGGAGTGTCAAGATGATGTGACGACCCGAGAATGATCAGGTTCCTGTCAGTCGAGGATTCTGCGCAGTCCCTGGACCAGTCGGTCCATTCCAAGAGCAACCGTTTCACCGTCGAGGGCACCATAGGCGATTCGTAAGTAGCAGTCCTGGAGGCCGAAACCGCTGCCCGGAATGGCAGCCACGCCATGCTCGCGAACGAGCCGTTCCACCACCTGCATCGGTTCGAGTTGCGACGACAGACGAGCCAACAGATAAAAGGCACCGTCCGACGTAGGCACCGTGCATCGATCGCCGAGTACCGACAGGTGATCGAGGGCCATGGAACGCACCCTCTCCAACCCTTCGACATAGGCGTCACAATAGCTGCGTCCCGCCTGCAACGCCCCCAAGGCAGCGTGCTGCGAAACCACGGGAGGGCAGATCAGGATTGTGTCCTGGCTTTTCTGCAGGCCCCGTAAGAGCCATCGGGGCGCAACCATGTAGCCAACCCGCCAATTGGCCAAGGCGTAGGACTTCGAAAAGGAAAACAGAGATACTGTGTGATCGGCACTGTCGGAAAAGGTCGCTGGCGAGTGATGCCTTACCCCGTCATACGTGAAGTATTCGTAGGCCTCGTCGCTAATATGGACGATGCCCTTCTCGCAACACAGTTCGTTAACCTGTCGCAGCGCGTCCTCGTCGTATACCGCACCAGAGGGATTGTTGGGCGAGATGGTGACGACGGCTCGCGTCCTGGGGGTGATGACGTCACGAACCGCATCGGGCTGAAGACCGTACCGGGCATCCGTCTCAGCGACAATGGCCTTGGCATTGGCCATGGCGATGGCCATTTCATGATTGAAATAGAACGGCGACATGACCACGACCTCGTCACCGGGATCACACAGACACAACACGATGTGGTAGAAGGCCATGTTGCTGCCGGCCGTGACGAACACATCCTGTGTTGCCTCATCCAGAACGATGCCATTGTCGGCCGACAACTTCTGTCGGAGACCGTCACACAGAGGCGCAATCCCTGCCGCTTCCCGGTAGTGATGGTCGTCGGCCTGTCCCCCGAACTGTCTCACGGCGTCGAACACCTGAGGCGGCGGCGGATAGTGGACGACACCCTGGCCCAAGGAGATTGCCTCAGGGCACTCTCTCAGCAGGGCCGCCACATCTGGGATGACCGGCGCCTGGACGGCCTGCATTCGAGCGGAGCCGGCCATCGCTTCCGTCATGCAGCCAGCACCGCCTGGAGCCGTTCGTAGAGTCGATCGATCTCCTGTCGCGTTCCTTCATCAAGATGGAAGGCCAGTGGGCCGCGGTGCACCTGGTTGGGAAACAGCCCCTGTCTGTGGAGCATGTAGCGCTCTGAGACAATGAAGCCGTCGAGACCGCCCTGAATCTGCAGCGTCGCAATGGCACAGACGGGATAGTAGACCTCGTAGGCGCGGTCCCAGTCGCCCGCCTCGCAAGCATTCCAAAGGGCCACGAGGCCATCCAGCATCTCGACCCCTGGGATGGTGCCCTTCACACCACGCCGATGGGAGTCGATGAGCAGCTGGCCGCCGCTGCCTTCGAAGATCGATGCCTTGCCGTTGGTGAGTTCATGCAATCCACTGATGCACGGACCCAGTGGTGATGCCTCGGGTTTGAACAGCACACGAGGTCCATGCTTGCGGAACAGGTTCGCCTGGAATTCGAGGCTCATCGCCTCGCCTACGTACGAACTGGCGTCCTGCACAAAGACACCGATCTCGATTTCGTCGAGCAGTTCCTCGAAGTATTCGCGCAACTGAGCCTCTGCCAGGCTCTGTGACAGAGGTGGGATGGCCATTACCGCCGCCGCACCTGCGTCCTCGGCGGCCCGTGCAAAGGCACGGGATTGAAACGTACTTTCGGCGCCCACACTGATCGTGACCGGGCCCCGTCCGTCGGCGAAGCGCACCAGGTGCGCCGGCATCTCGAGGCGCTCCTGCGCAGTCAATCTCAAGGTGTCCGACACGAGGGCCAGGCACAGGCCATGGGCTCCGGTATCGAACAGATAGTCCACCTCTTTCTGTAGCGTGACGAAATCGATCTGGCCGTCGGCGTGGTACGGCGTATGAACAACGGGGAGAATACCCCGAATCTGACTCAGGTCGGTCACGATGCTTCTCCTGCTGCCTTGCGACGCACGCTGAGTAAAAACGCACACAACTCGGGGCTCGCAGCAGCCAAGTAGTAGGGAAACTTCTGTCGGCGATCGTACTGGGGTGGGCGTCCATCTCCGAGCATGCAGCGAACGCCCGCTTCCTCAGCGATCAACGAAGGAGGGCCCACATCGTAGGTCTCCACCTGTCGCGTGAGGTAGGCTGCAAGGTCGCCCTCTGCCAGTTGAGTGAGCACGAGAGCGGCGCCGATGGGATACTCCTGTGGATCCAGGCGCTCACATGCCGGCTTCTGGAAGGGACGGGCCTTCGAGGAGATGAAGGCCTTTCGTGTCCGTGGCTTTCGAGGCACACGAAGCTGTCGTTCTTTTGATGTACCTATTTGCCTCCAGGCACCCCGGCCACGAATGGCTGTGAAGAGTTTGTCCTCCGTCGGACGAGCGACGGCGGCAGCGATCATTTGCCCTCGACGGCACAGCCCGATGCTGATGTGGTAGGGGGCGTCGCCCTTCTGGAAATGCAGTGTACCGTCGATGGGGTCAAGGATTACGACATCATCACCTTCGTTGCCAGCAAAGGCCTGACGCATGGCGGTCTTCTCTTCCGCGATACAGCGCAGGTGCGGAAACCGGGCGTACACGGCTCCGAGGATCAGATCCTGAAAGGCCCCATCGAGGACGGTGAGTGCCGCCGAGGCGGTCTGCGCCTTCTTCCCCGTCAAGCTGCGATCGGCGCTTTTGCCGATATCGACGACGTTGCCGTGGAAGATCAGTGATGTCTCGGCGCATTGACGCACGACGGGCACGATCGTGTCGAGGAAGGCCTGGGGTGATACAGGGCGCGGCATCGATTCTTGTTTCGTTGGCTGTGAACGACGGTGTGGAATCAGAGAAACAACGCGCTCCACCACGGTGGCATCAAGAGCGCTCCCCTCTCGATTTTGCGTTGACGATCTGGCTCTTGGGCTGGTATCATGGCAGATGACGGCTCCCCGCCGCCCCTTCGGCGCCCGACTGCTATCTGAGCCGGACGCCGGTGCACTGCGGAGTAGATTCCTTGTCAAACGAACGCGTGAACAAGCTCATCCAGGTGATCCGCAAGATTTCGCTCTTCGACGGGCTGGGTCCAACGCAGATCCAGAAGGTGCTCGGTGCCTGGAGGAGGGGGAAGTCGTGTGCGTTGCCAACACACCCGGTGACGAGATGTACATCCTGCTCAGCGGTGAGGCCGTCGTGCACGCGCCGGATGACTCAGAGATTGCGCGAATCCAACCGGTCGCCACGATCGGCGAACTGAGCATCGTCACCAAACAGCCACGCACATCGGCGGTGAAGGCGACGCAGGCGAGCAACGTCCTGGTGTTCAAGAAACTTGCCCTCGACATGGCGCTGAAGACTGACGCTGATGCCCAGGCCAAGATCCTGCGCAATGTCGTGGAGATTCTCGCCGGCAAGATGAACGACGACACAGAGCGCATGCGCGAGTACCAGAAGGAACTGTTGATCACTCAGGACGCGGTCTCGCAATTGCAGAAACGCGTCGATCGGGCCCTCTCTCTATTGGCAAAGGAGACGGGGACAGACATGGATACGGCAAAGGCCCGCATCGACGAACAGCTCTCGTCGTCGTCCGATCGCCGAGTTCTCGTCGTCGATGATGAGGAATCCGTACGACGACTTCTTTGCGACATTCTCGCTGAATACGATGTTGTCGTCGCCAAGGACGGTGCCGAGGCGCTGGAAACCAAACCCGATCTGGTGATCACCGACATCAAGATGCCGGATATGGATGGCTACACGCTGTTGACGAAGCTGCGTGAGTTCCATCCAAATCTGCCTGTGCTGGCCCTGTCAGGTTACGTTCAGGACAGTGACATCCGCGAGTATGATTTCGACGGCTTTGTCGCCAAGCCCATACAGGCAGACGAATTCAAAAACACCGTTGCGTCGGCCCTGGCCACGCGCTGACGGAAGCGACCTCCAAAGCCAAGAACAAGAAAGGGCCACGACATTCACAAGTCGGTGGCCCTCTTCGTTTAGTGTCGCAGGTATTCAGCCAGTAGCTTCGCCGAACTGGCTGGAGCCCTGCAAACCCCCAAGTACCTTGTCGGGGCTCATGGGCAACTCGGTGAGGCGCACACCGATGGCATCGTGGATGGCATTGGCGATGGCCGCCATGGGCGGTACGATGGGCACCTCGCCGACACCACGTATGCCGTGGGGACTGGCCGGATTCGGAACTTCCACGAGAATACATTCGACCATGGGCAGATCCAGCGCGGTCGGCATTCGGTAGTCGAGGAACGTTGGATTGGCCATCGTCCCGTCCTCGTTGTAGAAGTAACCCTCCGTCAGCGCCCAGCCGATGCCCTGGACGGCACCCCCCTGGATCTGTCCTTCCACGTAACTCGGATGGATCGCCTTGCCCACGTCCTGAGCAGCTGTGTAGCGAAGGACCTGAACCTTGCCTGTCTCTTCATCGACCGCGACATCGACGATGTGTGTCGCAAAGGCATTTCCCGCACCCGAGGCGTTGATGGAGCCAGTGCCTTCTATGGGGCCTCCCGTCGAGCCCTGCTGAGCTGCGACTTCAGCGAAGGTCAGCGACTTCGACGGATCGGATGTGCACACGAAGGCATTGTCGCGCCATTCGACGCTGCCTTCTTCCGCTTCCAGTTGCTGCGCCGCACGTTCCGCCATCTTCTCCTGAACGTCGAGGGCGGCATTGTAACAGGCGTGCCCGGTGGCGTAGGTCACCCGACTGCCACCTGTGCCGTCGTGATAACCGATCGAATCGGTGTCGACGACGGCTGGCTTCACATCGTCGATGCCAATTCCCAGGGTCTCTGCCACGATCATCGCCATGGAGGCTCTCGAACCGCCGATGTCGGTCGATCCCTCCAGCAGACTCACCGTGCCATCTGTTGCCACGACGATCGCTGCCGCCGACTGGCCGCCCCCGTTGAACCAGAAACCACTCGCTACACCGCGTCCGACACCAAGCGCCTTCGGGCTCTTGTAGTGCTCTGAGTCGATCGAGGCCTGCACCGTCTCTTCACAACCGATCTGCTTGAACACCGTGCCATCGGCACGGCGTGTGCCCTTACGGGCTGAGTTCTTCAAGCGAATCTCGAGCGGATCCATACCGATCTTGGCAGCCAACTCATCGAGAACCGACTCGGAAGCATGCGCCGCATTCGGCGCCCCCGGGGCTCGATAAGCTGTGGACCTGGGTTTGTTCAGGACCACGTCGAAAGCATCGATGTGAACATTCGGGATGTTGTACGGCGAAAAGATGCAGGCTGCACCTGCCCCTACGGCCGACCCGGGGAACGCACCCGCTTCGTAGGCCATGTAGGCTTCGGCAGCGACGATGCGACCATCATTGGTGACGCCCATCTTGCACCTGATGTAGCCGCCTGGCGCGGGTCCCGAACCTTCGAACACTTCGGCTCGCGTCATCGCCATCTTGACGGGGTGACCGGTCTTGTGAGACAACACTGCCGCCGCAGGTTCCAGATAGATGGGGAACTTGCCACCAAAGCCACCGCCAATCTCACAGGGAATTACCTTCACTTTCGAGATCGGTACCTGCAGCACCTCAGCGACCTGCTCGCGAATCTGGAAAGCGCCCTGCGTGCTGACCCAAACCGTGATGGAGCCGTCTTGTTTCCACAGGACGGTGGTCACGTGGGGTTCGATATACCCCTGGTGGATCGTGGCCGTGCGAAACTCCCGCTCAACGACCACATCAGCTTGAGCAAAACCAGCCTGAATGTCGCCCATGTCCTGTTGGTTGTGGGAGGCGATGTTCGATTTCTTGCCCGAATCTTCCCCCAACTCTCTTGTCGTGCGATTCTCGTCGAGCAGGGGGGCGCCATCCTTCATGGCTTCGAGCACGTCGACGACGGCAGGAAGTACCTCGTATTCAACATCGATCAGCTGAAGAGCTTCCTCCGCGATGTGCGGGTTCGCGGCGGCGACGGCAGCGATGGCATGCCCCTTGTACAGCACCTTGCCTGAAGCAAGCGAGTTCGATGCAAGCTCGCGGATGTTGACGGTCGTTTCACCGATGCTCGACATCTTGTCGACGGTGGATACCAGGTCGTCAGCGGTGGCGACGGCGTGAACACCCTCAACCTGGAGCGCTTTGGACGTGTCGATGCTCTTGATGCGGGCGTGGGCGTGGGGGCTGCGCAGCATCTTTCCGTGTAGCAGGTCGGCAGGTCTCACGTCAGCGCCATACACGGCGCGTCCCGTCACTTTGTCCTCGCCATCGTGGCGAATTGGACGTGTACCGATGATGTTATAGTGGCCGTTGTCGGTCATGTCCGGATAGGTGGGCTTCGTACCCATGGTCACACGTGCTCCTGGGGGAATCGTAAGTGGCGATCTTCTGAGTCGGTTTGCGCTTTAGGCTAATCAGGGTCCAGATCGAAGTCAACGATGACGATTCGCAGGACGCCCTCGAGAAGAAGCACGGTAGAACTGGAGCCGCAGGCCCTTGGCGGCGAGGGTGATTCGCCCGTGCTGCTCGACTTCATCGTCGGGCCAGGAAACCAGGGTCTTCGCAAGCTCGGAAACGTTGCGGTAGGTCTGCTGTATACGATCGAACTGGTCATCGTCGACAGGCAACTGGTTCGTGGATAATCGGGACAGCTCTCCTTCGACGCGACGGAAGTCGCCTATGTACCGGGCAGTTTTGTGCAGGGTGACTTCATGCCGAGGCTGGTGCCGTTGATGAGTCAGTTGCCCGGGCAACTCACGGTGGGAGGGACATCGCTGAGTGGTGGTTCGAGGGCGAGTGGGCCCGCCACGCTGGGGTCCCCTGCGATTCCGTGTGCAGGAGGGTTTCGACGGCTCGGCCGGGGTGAATCTCGACGACTTCTTCCTCTTTGCGGATGCCTTCGGCACGCAGGATACACGGTTTGATCTCAATGGGGACGGCTCCGTCAACTTCCCCGACTTCTTCCTCTTTGCCGACTTCTTCGGCCTCGCGGTGCAGATCAGTCCGTGAGCGCCACTTCGAAGATTCTGCCATGAAGATCCTGCTCGTCGTCGACGACTCCACCTTCCTAGCGCGTCATGGGGGACGCCCTGCGAGATCGCGGGCACCATCTGCGTGCGGCCAGCAATGGCCATGATGCACTTGAGATGTTGAGACAGGACTGCCCCGACATCGTCATCAGCGATCTCGAGATGCCGGAGATGGGTGGTATCGAACTGATGACCAAGGCACACGAGCTGGCACCAAATCTGGCAGTGGTCATCCTCTCCGCTGTGGGCGATGCGGCCAGCTCTTCGCTGGCCTTCCAGCACGGCGCCAATGGTTATCTACAGAAACCATGTCGCGTCGAGGCCCTGATCGAAGGGGTTCGACGACTGCAGGATTCCACAAGGAGGAGCACAGTTCATGAGGTCAGATCGCTGATCTGACACAGACCTCGCCAGGCAGCTACTTTTGCTGTCATGCCCAACTCATCTCCCCATTCATGCATTTGGCGCTCCATCGACCGGCCCCCGGCCATCGCCGGCGACGACGTTCACCTCTGGCGCATCGACATTGACGCCTCCGATGCGGTCTACGAAGGATGCCACGCGTTACTCGACGACGGTGAGCGGGCTCGCGCCGATCGCTTCCGAGCCTCTCGACAATCTCAGCGTTTTGCAGTGGCCCGTGGAACCCTGCGCCATCTGCTCGGTGCCTATCTGGAAACAGAGCCGCACCAGCTGGAATTCGCCTACGCTGAACACGGCAAGCCGTTTCTCCAGCATCCGAAGACGGATCTCCACTTCAATGTGAGTCACTCAGGGAACGCAGCGCTCATGGCTTTTGCGCGCGGGCGCGATCTCGGTGTCGATGTGGAACGCACGCAGCGCGAGGTGGGATGGGAACGAGTGGCTCGTCGTTTCTTCGCAGGCCCGGAGCTGGCGGAGCTCATGGCGCTAAATCCCGATCAGCGACGGTCAGGTTTCTTTCGCTGCTGGACGTCGAAGGAAGCGTACATGAAAGCGACGGGGCGCGGAATCACACTGGGGCTGGGGAAATTCGTCGTACGCGTTGACCCGTCGCTGCCCGCCGAGTTGTTGTCGGTGGTAGAGGGCTCGGCGCATCATTGGTGGCTACAGGATGTGGATCCCGGACCGGCCATGGCGGGGGCGCTGTGTGTCTCTGGAGGCGAGCCGAACATCGACTGGCTGGAGCTTACAGCACCAACTCTCGGTTGACGCCCCGCATGTCCATCTCGAAATCGATGCCTTCCACCGGTGGGCGGGTGTCGTGCAGATGGACACCCATGCGACGAGCGGGGCCGAGACGGTTCAGGATGATGTCTTCGTGAAACCCGTCGATGGGATAGACGGTGTAAACATTGATAACGTTCAGCAGATCCCAGCGGGCGCCCAATCCGTCGAGACGGGTCTCCATCACCTTGATCACGTAATTCGCCTTCTTCCGCATCGCCTCAGGTGAGGTGTCCCCACGACAGATAATGCCTGCCTCATCGAGTACACCGTCGCGCAATTCGCCCGCACCAGCGACGACAACACTGGGCTTCACCTGGTCGGATTCGGCCTTCACGATGTAGCCGAAGGCGTGCATCTGCGGCTCCGTCGGGGGCGAATAGGCGGGAGAGACATTCGTTCGTGCAAGGGGATTGAGGTCGTCGAGGTAGAGCCCCCAATCCTTCAGCACCTGACAGTAGGTCTCATTGAAGTCGATGAATCCCTGCATCGGGTAGGGCGCAGGGCATCGTAACTGAATGCTGCACAGTGATGTACGATCGCATTCCGCTTTTTCCAGATGACGATCGATGAGGTGGAATCCCTCCTTCCAGGACGTCGGTGACCGGAGGGTGACGAAGACGATCTCGTACCCTGGATCGGCCACGACGCCACAGGAGTAGGGATCGATCCCCTTGAGGAAGTGATAGTGGCCCTGGGGGTTGGCAATGAGCATAGTAGACTTTTGTGGTTGACTTTGCACGAATACCGCATATTGTACCAGTACAATGAGTTGCAAGGTACGCCTTGGATGATTTTTCTTCAACCCACGGGTTGCTGGAATCTGATAGGGGGGCAGGGATGCCACGCACACCTTCCGCCCCACGAGGTGAATCATGGCTACCGTTGATATCAACGCCGCCGCTGCCGCACCCAACGCGGCCACCAATCCGAATGTATCGCCACGTGAACGGGCCTGACAGCGGCTTGGACGACTGGTTGCCAGTATAGAAGCTGTGGCGAGCCGTATCGACTCTGAC
>Ga0187827_10006581_pt1 | contig 13228 bp, 10 predicted proteins | sample ETNtaG_39_FD_167969 | JGI IMG/M metagenome (GOLD analysis project Ga0187827, IMG submission 167969) | Marine microbial and viral communities from oxygen minimum zone, Eastern Pacific Ocean - ETNP2014_SV_150_PacBio MetaG (Illumina Assembly) | ecosystem: Environmental > Aquatic > Marine > Hypoxic... | reverse complement strand
TAGAGATATCTCGGAGATATCTATTTACAACTGGTGATGTGAAGGTGTGGGTAGTACCGAGCGGACATGGAAAAATCTGCCCACTACCAGTATACGCTAGTCCGCCGTTCGCGGTGCTGGGGGCGTGGTGATGGGCTGTTTATTCCTACGTCCATATCGCCCCTGCTGCCACGGGGTCGAAACCTACAGACCACTTTGTTTCGGCGCTGTACTTGGCACCCCTCAGGTCGGCATCGTGCAGGTTGGCATCGGTGAGGTCGGCCCCGTGCAGGTTGGCGGCCCTCAGGTTAGCACCCCTCAGGTCGGCCTCTCGCAGGTTGGCGTTCCAAAGGCTGGATGGATCGTAACCGCTGCGGTAGAAGGTGGCCCCGCTCAGGTCGGCGCGCCTCAGGTCGGCCCCGCGCAGGTTGGAGAGGGTCAGATCGGCCCTGCTCAGGTTGGCCTCGCGCAGGTACGCCTTGGACAGGTTGATCCGGCTCAGGTTGGCCCCATGCAGGTCGGTCCCACTCAGGGCGGCCCCGGTCAGGTCGGCACTACTCAGGTTGGCCCCATGCAGGTCGGCCCCACTCAGGGCGGCCCCGGTCAGGTCGGCATCGGTGAGGTACATCCCGGACAGGTTTGCACCCCTCAGATCGGCCCCTTGCAGGTTAGCCCTGCTCAGGGAGCCCCCGCTCAACCCGGTCAAGTCGACCCCGCGCAGTTTGACGTCGAACAGTCTGACGCCGCCGAAGGGCCCCTCGTGCAGCGCGGCCCCGACCAGCCGGGCCTTGCGCAGGTCGCTCCCCGAAGCAATTGCGGCCAATACTTCTTTTCGCCGGCGTCGACGACGTACTATTATTTCTAAAGAATATTTTACGTGAAAAAAAAACTCACCCACCCGCCGTAATAGCCAAACAATGCCAGCTATAACAACGCCGATAAAAACAACCAGTCCAATCTCCATCGCTCTATCAGTATACGCCAACTATGCCGATGCGAAATGGAACTTGATGCCGAATTCTTACCTAGACTTAGTGTTTAATAGTATAATTGGGGTACACTTTACCAACAAAAAAGACGGGCCGTGCCAATGCGCTAACATTGACACGACCCTAACCCAAACGCTGAATTGGCAGCGCGGGCTGAGAAGGATTCTATCAGACCTACTGCTTGCAGCGTAGGTCTTTTTTGTTGCCCAGACAACGGAGGTGACGTATGAGTGAGCGAGCAGTACTGTACGCCAGAGTGTCCGGTGACGACCATGATGATGCATCGAAGTTAGATGCCCAGATTGGCATGTGTCGGGAGTACGCCGGGAAACAGGGCTACACCATCCTGCACGAATTCCAAGAGGATAAGTATTCGTCGGGGGCAGACCTTGACCTGCCCCACCTGAACGAAGTACTGGAACTGGCTAGGGATGGTGGGTTCGATGTGCTGGTATGCAGGGAGCTGGATAGGCTGGCGCGGGATTTAGCGAAGCAGTTGTATATCGAAGATGAACTGAAGCGTTCTGGCGTTCGGATTGAGTACGCGCTGGAGAACTATGACGACAGCCCGGAAGGCGGGCTGATGAAGCACGTTCGGGCAAGCGTTGCCGAATACGAGCGCATCAAGATTGCCCAGCGTACCCGCCGTGGCAAGCGTAGCAGCGTCAAGGCCGGGAACGTCACCTGCTGCGGAGCGCCGCCCTATGGGTACAGGGAAGCCACTGTGGATGGCAAGCGCACGCTGGTAGTACATGAAGAAGAAGCGGTAGTCGTTCGCATGATGTACCAGCTGTATCTAAAAGGCAACGGCAAGGGCAAGAAATTCGGCTGTAAGGGGATAGCCCAGCGCCTGACTGACCGCAAGATTCCAAGCCATTCCGACAAGGGGAACACCATCAATAACAAGATGGTGAGCGGGTATGGTGACTGGAGTCACATGGAGGTGTTGCGGATGCTGAAAGCGCCGGTGTACAAGGGCGAGTGGCAGTACGGCAAGCGAACGGAGAACCCCATCACTGTACCAGTACCACGGATAATCAGTGACGAAGATTGGGAAGCTGCGCAGGCAATCCGCAAGAAGAATCACAGGGTGCGTGAACTTCCGGGAGATTACGATTTCCTACTTGGCGGCATTTCGTACTGCTCTGTATGTGGTAAGCGTATGCAACTGAACAGTTCCAGATGCCAGAAAAAACCGCTTTACTACTACAAGCACCCGCAGACACGCCGCACCGACAACGGCCACCGCTGTGCTGGACACGGCTATTACCCCGCTAAGGCCGCGGATGATGCGGTGTGGGGATATGCGAGCAGGATACTATCTGACCCCGCTATTCTGGCCGATGCCTTCAAGGAATATGGTGAACGGTTGCAGTCTGGCGATAGCCCGACCCGCGCCAAGTTAGAAGCAGCGAAGAGGCGGGTAGCCAATGGCGAGCGCAAGTTGTCGCGGCTGCTAGACCTGTATCTGGATGATGCGATCAGCAAGAAGCAATATGCCGCACGGAAGAAGCCGTTGGATATTCAGCTGGAGGGGCATTCGGAAGATATAGATGCGCTATCTCAAGAATTGGAACAATCTACGAAACTGGAGGAACACATGGTGTCACTAACGAAGTTTACAGAAGCCGCAGCCGCAGGGCTAGGAAAAGATGTGGGTATCGACCACAGGCGCGAAGTTGTGAAGCGGTTAGGGCTGCAGGCAGAATTCGCGAAGCAAGGCTGCAAGAAGTACGCGGATGCGGTTTTTTGTTTTGCTGATAATGTTAGAGTTAAGGAACACGCTACGTGAAGCGCAACTATCACGTTTCACGTTTTACGTTTCACTCCCCCACCCGCCGCCGCCAGGCGTGTGGATGCTGACAACGTCGCCTGCCCGCGCCGTGAAACGCGTTTTTCCGGGTAACTCCTTTTCCGCGCCGGCGCGCAGCAGCATATTGCGACCGCTTTTTCCCGGCTGGCCGCCCTCTAGACCGTACGGGCGCGATTGCCGCCGATCGGACAGGAGGGTCACCTGCGCCCCATCGAGCAGTTCAATCTCGCGAATGATGCCATCCCCGCCACGGTGGCATCCCGCTCCACCCGAGCCGCGGCGCACTTCATAGCTCCGCACGCGCAAAGGGTAGGCGTACTCCAACGCTTCGACCGGCGTGTTCAGAGTGTTGGTCATGTGCGTGTGGATGGCATGCGCGCCGTCTTTTCCCGGGCCGGCGCCCATGCCACCGCCCACCGTCTCATAATACGCGAAAGGGCGCGGCGGATTGGCGCGGGCATCGAGGCCGCCGACCGTCAGATTGTTCATCGTGCCCTGGCTGGCTGCGGGCACACGTTCGGGCGTCGCTTGCGCCAGCGCGCCCAGCAGCACATCGGTGATGCGCTGCGAGGTTTCGACATTGCCGCCGGCCACCGCCGCGGGTGGGCGCGCGTTGACCACGGTACCTTCCGGAGCGATGATGCGGATGGGCGCCAGGCAGCCGCTATTGGCAGGAATATCTAACCCGAGCAGGCAGCGAAAGACGTACATAGTGGCGGCGACAGTTATGGCGCGGGTGGCGTTAATGCTGCCCCGGCATTGCGGAGCGGTTCCGGAGAAATCCACCGTGGCCGCGTCGCCATCAATGGTCACCGCCACCCTGATTTCGACCGCTTCAGGATTGACGCCGTCATCATCCATGCAATCGCTGAACCTATACACACCGTCGGGCATTGCAGCAATCAGCCACCGCGTCATGCGCTCGGAGTAGTGCAGCAAGCCGCGCATTGCGGCGCTCACCTCGCCTGCTCCGTAGCGCGCGATAAGCTCGCTCATGCGCTTCACCCCCGTGCGGTTGGCAGCTATTTGGGCACGTATGTCGCCGGAGCGTTCCTGCGGGGTGCGCACATTCGCCAGCAGCATATCCAACAAGGCCTGATTGCTCTCTCCACGTTGCACCAGTTTGAGCGGCGGTATCACCAGGCCCTCCTCGAAAAGCTCGCTGGCAAGCGGCATCGAACCGGGGGAGACGCCGCCCACATCGGCGTGGTGGGCACGGTTGGCGACAAGCGCGATCAATTCTCCGGCGGCAAACACGGGCGTGATCACGGTGATATCGGGCAGATGCGTGCCGCCCTGAAATGGGTCATTCATGATGACTACGTCGCCCAGCGAGAACTGCAACGCACGCATGCACGCCTGCACCGAAAGCGGCATCGCGCCCAGGTGTACCGGCATGTGCGCCGCCTGAGCAGCCATGTTGCCGGCAGGGTCGAAGAGCGCGCACGAGAAATCGCGCCGCTCCTTGATATTGGGAGAATAAGCGCTGCGGCGCAACGCCGCGCCCATCTCCGCGGCTACGGAGCCGAGCAAATGCTTGAAGATTTCAAGCTTTATCGGGTCTCGCAGAAAAGCCGCCGTCACTCTATTCGCTCCCGTGGCCTTCGGACGCCGCGATTTCAAGCACCAGATTCCGCCACGAATCGACCGTGGCTGCGTCGCCCTCCGCAATCAGCACAGTGGTGTCGGCATAGGTCACCACGGCCGGACCGGAGACTATCTGCCCCGGCCGCAACGCTTCCCCAGCGTAGAACGACGTCTCGACAATGCCGTCGGAGAAGACCACCGGCCTGTGCTCACTCAGCGCCGCGGTCGCGTCGGCAGGCCCGACCCAAGCGCGCGGTAAGGGTACCGGCCCGACCGGGCCCACAGCACGCAGGCGTAGGTTGACGATTTCCAGTGCTGCCTCCACATCACTGTGACCGTATGCCTTTGCGTGCGCGCGGTGATACTCGGCCTGATAATCGGCGCACAGCGGCACAGTCAGTTCATAAGACTGCCCCAGATAGCGCACGTCCAGTTCACACTCCAGTTGCACGCTCTCCGCCGTAAAGCTCTCGCCAGCCATATCCCTCAGCGCGCGCCGCTCCAGCGGCGCAAACAGTCTCCCCAGCTCCGCGTGAGGAGTTCCCCCGCCAAGCATCACAGTCTGGACATAATCCTTGACCACATCCGCGCTGAGCATTCCCAGTGCGGATAGAGTGGAAGCTCCGCGGGGAACCAGCGCTCTACGCATGCCCAAGGCTCGCGCCAGCGCACCAGCGTGCAAACCTCCAGCGCCGCCGAACGCGACCAATGTGAAATCGCGCGGGTCGTAGCCACGCTCCACCGAGATAACGCGCAGTGCGCGCTGCATGTGGGCGTTAACCACCTCAATCACGCCTAAGGCTGCCGTCTGGGCGGGCATGAACCCGGGTGCAGGCTCCAGCCCGGCCTGCTGCGCCAGGCGCTCCAGCGCAGCCGCTGCTGCAACTCTCTTTAGCGCCATCTGCCCGCCAAGGAAGTGCTCGGGCGCGAGTCGGCCCAGCACCAGGTTCGCGTCGGTGACCGTCGGCTGCTGCCCTCCTTTTCCATAGCAGGCAGGTCCCGGGTCCCCGGCGGCGCTCTGCGGTCCGACACGCAGCGCGCCGCCGGGGTCAACATGCGCGATGGATCCACCTCCCGCGCCGACGGCGTGAATATCGATGACCGGGATGCTAATCGGCAGGCCACCGACTTCAGTTTCGCTCGTCACGCGGATATCGCCCTGTGAGAGCGACACATCGGTTGAAGTGCCGCCCATATCGAAGGTGACCACCTGCCGGAAGCCAGCTTTGCGCGCCACGTAGATCGCCCCGACCACGCCACCGGCCGGGCCGGAGAGAATGGAACGCACGGCCTCGGCGCGCGCGCGGCTGGCGCCAATGCTGCCGCCGTTGGACTGCATGATGCGGAAACTGGCAGCTTTGGCGCTCAACTTGCTTTCCAAGCGGCCAATGTACCCGCTGAGAACGGGCGTCACGTACGCGTTGACGGCAGTGGTGCTGGCGCGTTCGTACTCGCGAAACTCCGGTAGAATCTCGCTGGAGATGGAGACAAGGAAGCCCGCCGCGCGCAGCGCCGTGGCGATGCGCTGCTCGTGATCGGGATACAAAAACGAAAACAGCATGCAAACGGCGACCGCCTGTATGTGCTTCGCTTTCAGCGCCGCAATCAGCGCGGGAATCTCGTCTTCGGCGAGCGGCTGCAACACCTGCCCGCTGCAATCGACGCGCTCGGTGATTTCATAGCAGCGCTCCGAGGGGATCAGCGGCGCTGGACGGCCGCTGAACAAATCGTATATTCCCGCGCGGTCCTGGCGCGCGATGGCGAGCAGGTCGCCGAAGCCACGCGTGGTGACCAGCGCGGTGCGCGCGCCTTTGCGCTCCAACAGCGCATTGGTGGCCACGGTGGAGCCATGCACGATAGTGGCTATCGGGTAACCTGCCTGAGACAAACCCTGCAGCACAGCACCCTCCGGCGCGTGCGGGGTGGAAAGAAACTTGTAGCTGTGCAACTCACTGCTGGTTTCATCGTAGAGGACGAAGTCGGTGAACGTTCCGCCGATGTCGACGCCAAGGCGCAATGCACGCTCATCCATAGTCCATACTATAGCCCACGCAGCCTGCGTTTGACAATGTCTTCGTGCGAATGGGATAATGCTTTGCGCGCATGATGGACAGGAACGCTTTCTACATACTCTCCCTCGGCTGCGCCAAAAACACAGTTGACAGCGAGAGCATGGCACAGCTTCTGCACGAAGCGGGCTACATCAGGACAGAGAACCCTGAGCAAGCCGAGGCCCTGATAGTGAACACCTGTGGTTTCATCGGCCCAGCGCGCGATGAATCGCTGCAGGCGCTGCGCGAACTGGCAACCGACAAGCGAGCCGGCCAACAACTTATCGCGACCGGGTGCCTTTCACAGCGCTTTGGCGCACGACTCATCCAGGATGTACCGGGCATTGACGGCATCCTTGGCACACGGCGCTGGATGGACATTGTCCAATTGGCACGCCGACTGCGCCGCAGAAAAAACGCCAGGCCGATTTACCATTTGCCCGAATCACGAACGGTGGGCGGCGACGAACACGGCGCGCCGCGTGTGGCCATGCAAGGCGGAAGCGCCTATCTGAAGATCGCTGACGGTTGTCGCCGCCCATGCGCCTTCTGCGCCATCCCGCTCATCAAAGGCGCGCACGTCAGCCGGCTGCCCGAATCAATAATCGCTGACACACGGCGCCTGCAGGCCATGGGAGTGAATGAATTGGTGCTCATCTCTCAGGACACCACTGACTATGGAAATGATTTGGGGATGAAGAATGGCCTGGCGCAGCTGCTTGCTAAGCTGGTGGTGGCTGTGCCCGACATTCCATGGATTCGCATCATGTATGCGTATCCCGGTTACGTCAGCGATGAACTTATCGAGACCATGGCACGACATGCGCAAATATTGCCCTATCTCGATATGCCCTTACAGCACGGTCACCGCGAGACGCTGCGGCGCATGAAACGCCCGGCCAATCTAGACTGGGTACGCGGCGCAATTCGGAAAATGCGCGCCGCAATGCCCGCGCTCGCCATCCGCTCGACCTTCATTGTGGGCTATCCGGGTGAGACAGAGGCGGAATTCCAGACCCTGTTGGACTTCGTTGGCGCACTAAAGTTTGACCGCGTGGGCGCTTTCGCATTTTCCTTCGAGCCCGGCACGGCCAGCGAGCCGTTGGGCGATCCGATTCCGCAGCCGGTCAAGGCTGAACGCCTGCGCAGACTGATGGAGTTGCAGGAGCGCATATCGCTGCAAAAGAATCAGGAGTTCGTCGGCCAGACGCACGACGTGCTCATTGAGGGCATCGGGGATGATTTGAGCGTGGGCCGCAGCTACCGCGACGCGCCGGAGATTGACGGGGTGGTGATTGTGGAGAGCGAACTGGCAGTGGGTGAAATAGCGCCGGTGCGCATCACCGGAGCGCTGGCGCACGACCTGACCGGCATCCGGCTCTAATCCGGCAGCACATGGTGCGCCGCCACGCTCGCCATCAGGGTTGCGCCAACCGTCAGCGAGCGCTCGTCAAAGTCAAATCTGGGGTGGTGATGGGGATAATCCAGTCCGCGCTCACCGTTTGCTGACCCGACGACGAAAAAGCAGCCCGGAATATCGGCCATGAATTCGCCAAAGTCCTCCGACCCAGCCGTGCGTTCATCGTCCGCGACCGCGGTCACGCCGGGTACACGTCGCGCCAGTTCCTGAACCAGCAGTGCTGCATCGGCGTCATTGACAACGGGCCGATACCCAGAGCCAAATGTCGCCTCCGCCCGACAGCCCATTGCGGAGGCGACATTTTCCAAAATCTGGGTGATGCGGCGTTTCACTCTGTCGCAAACTGCGTTTCGAAAGAAACGCAGCGTCCCGGCAAGGCGCACCTCACCCGGGATTACATTGTATGTGTCGCCGCCATTGATTTGCGTCACGCTCACCACTGCAGATTCTAGTGGAGGCACGTTGCGGGAAACGACCGTCTGTAATGCGACCACAATATGCGCCGCTGCCACAACTGGGTCGTGCGTCTGATGAGGCGAGGCAGCGTGGCCGCCATCCCCGCTGACCACGCACTCCCAATCGCAACTTCCGGCCAGCATTTCGCCTTCTGTCGCGCCCACCCAGCCAAAAGGACGTTCGTTCCATAAATGCAAACCAAAGGCAAAATCAGGGCGCGGTTCACGCAGGGCTCCATCCGCGATCATTGCCGCTGCGCCGCAACCGCCCTCTTCCGCCGGTTGAAAGACGAATTTCAGCGCGCCCCGCAGGCGCTCGTGCTGCTGCGCCAGCATCCCCGCCACGGTTAGGCCAATGGCTGTATGTCCATCGTGGCCGCAGGCGTGCATCACCCCGGGTTGCGTGGAAACATAATCCGTGTCGTTTTCCTCTTGAATGGGGAGAGCATCCATGTCGAAGCGCAGCAGCACGGTCGGGCCGGGTCTCTCCGCCCCGAGCAGGCCCACCACGCCCGTCTTTCCTACACCGGTATGCACTTCCATGCCAAGCTCGCCGAGCTGACGCGCCACGATGGACGCGGTGCGCACCTCCTGATATGCGAGTTCCGGGTGACGGTGGAAATCGCGCCGCTGCGCGATCGACTCGCCCTCGAGATTCTTGGCGGCTGCAAAAAAATCGCGTACTGTGACGAGGGCCTCCTCAGTCGCCCCGCGTCGGGCAGCTGCAGCCGCCGGAAGGGTGTCGCGAGCAATGGACAGCCGCTTTCGCTTTCAGGGCCTCGTACTCTTTCCACGGGACAATGTCTTCTCGCCGCACATCATAATAGCGTCCGTCCACGTCCACAGTAGCCGTGTCCGCGAGCGGTTTCAGGGCGACCACTCGACCGGCGCCGTGAGGCGTACCGACTTGTTTTTTTATTTTTGGCAGCTGCTTGCGAGCCTCCAGATATTGATCGTACTCATAAAGCAGGCAACAGCGCAAGCGTCCGCACATGCCACTGATGTTATCCGGGTTGAGAGAGATTCCCTGCGCTTTGGCCATCTTGATGGTGATCGGGTTGAATTCGGTCAGAAAGGTGCGGCAGCAAAGTTGCCCGCTGCACGCACCGATGCCGCCGAGCAGCTTGGCAACATCACGCTGGCCGATTTTCACCATCTCCACATCGCAATCCGGGAAGGCTTTGCGCAACTCGGAGAGCATCCGGCCGACGCCGCTGCTTTTTTCCGCGATTATGGAATAGTAAAAGGTCAGCTTGGAACCGTCGAAATTGTATTCCGCCCGATGGTACCTGACACCTTTGAGTTTCAAATCAGCGGCCACGCGCCTGCAAGAGGCAAGAGCTTCGGGCGCCTGCACCTGCCACGCTTGCTGCTGCACCAGGTCCCTTGGTGCGGCCATGCGCACAATCTTTTTCAGCTTTCGCCCACCCTTTTTGGTTGAGGGCTCGGAAAGAACCTTCGCCACTTCTCCCATCTGAATGCCACGCCGCGTGTTCACAATCACGCGGTCGCCCGCCGCAAGCTGCGGATGGCCACTGGCATCAAAATGGTACATTTTGCCGACCCAATTGAAGCACACTCCTACCACCGGATTAGCCAGGGATGTTGTCACAGACATATTATTCAATCACTTCTATCGGGATGGAATCCGCCTGCCGCTGCCGAGATTGCGCGCCAGCTTTTTCGGCGATGGTCGCCGCGATTTTCCTTAGCGCCGCCGCGGGTTCTGACTCCGGCTGCGCGACCACAATCGGCGCGCCGGCGTCGCCCCCCACCCGCACTGCCGGATCAAGCGGTATCTGCCCCACAAATGCCACGCCCGCATCTTCCGCAAGCTGCTCGCCGCCGCCCTGCCCGAACACATCCATTTGCGAGCCATCCGGCATGGAGAGATAACTCATGTTTTCAATCACGCCAAGCACCGGAACCTGCAACTGCCGGAAAAGCTCCAGCCCGCGGCGGGCATCCGCCAACGACACTGCCTGTGGCAGCGTCACGATGAAACCTCCGCTGAGAGAGAGCGTCTGCGCCACACTGAGCTGCGCGTCGCCCGTGCCAGGGGGAAGATCGACAATCAAAAAGTCGAGCTTGCCCCAGTCAACATCGTCCACAAACTGGCGAATGGCCGAGTGCAACATCGGGCCGCGCCAGGCCAGCGGCTGTTGCGCGCCGACCAGCAAGCCCATGCTGACCACCTTCACCCCGTGCGCGACCGCCGGAATCATTGTCTTGCCACGCGGCGGGGGAAGCTTGTCCACCCCGAGCATAATATGGCAGTTCGGGCCGTAAACGTCCGCATCCAACAGGCCCACAGCCGCGCCATCTTGCGCCAGAACAATGGCCACATTGACCGCCACCGTTGATTTGCCCACGCCGCCCTTGCCGGAGGCAATCGCCAGCGAGCATCCGAATCGTGGAGAGGATTCCGTCTCAGACTTCATACTGCTTCACCTTGAACCGCACCGAACGAGCGGGCCGCTTCGCCCTCTTTTTTCCCGTTAGCCACAGATATGCCTGCACATCATCGCAAGCCTGCCGGAACTCCGCCATCAAATCGTCATCGCTGCCTTTGTAGCGGCGGGTGGCCTGCTGCGCGCACACGGTGCAGCCGAGCCGCGCCCGGTGCGAGCCGGCATGGCAAGTCATACAGCCGTCAAGCCGAATCATCATCAGCGAAAAGCCGAGCCCATCCAATGACCCCTCCGGCTGTGAGCATACTAAGTTCACCAGCTCGTCCCAGCGCTCGCCACGCAGCCCCTCGAGAGCGGGGATTACGCGGGCGGGGAAGAGCAATTCCGCGTCAGGCTGATACATTTATGAAAAGCATTTTCAGTGCCAGTTGAAAGCGGCGTGGGAGCCCGGAGCGCAAATCAAGCGGCAGCCGCTTTACTGTCCGCGCCCACACTTTTCTTCTTGGCAGCGGCGGCCTTGCGCGCTGCTTTCTTTGCATCTTCCTCAGCGCGGGCATTCTCCTCATCCACGTACTCCGTAGGACGGATGCCCGCGTAATACTCCACTGGTTTGTCCAAACGATCCTTGTCGAATATGTGCGCTTCGATGCGTTCGTAGGACGCCAGTTCATAATCGTGATCCATTTTTATCGCGTCGAACGGGCAGTACTCGGCGCAATAGCCGCAGTTCATGCAAATGTCAATGTCGATGAAAAACCTGGTGGGCGTGGGTATCGGCCGACCGGTCTCCGGGTCGGATGAGCGCTCAATCCAGATGCACTGCGGCGGGCACACCTTGGCGCAGATTCCGCAGGATGTGCAGCGGTGATCCGTGCTGCCATCCGCGTTCGCTTCGTAAAGCAGGAAAGGGATGAATCGAAATCGTTCCGGAACCGGAAGTTTCTCCTCCGGATACTGCACGGTAAAAACGCCGCGGCCGCGTGTCCCCTGGCGCGCGTTCAGGGAGCCCGCGTTGTAATAGCGCTGCCCTAGGAAGCGCAGGTCGTCCACAAAGGCATCCACGAGGTGCTTTATTGTCACCCCCATGCCGCGCAGCATTCCCGTCCCGTACATTCGAGTCCCCTATCGGTCCACTTCACCCAGCACGATATCAATGCTGCCCAGAATCACCACCGCATCAGCCACCTTGTGGCCCTTGCACATTTCGCCAAGCACGGTCAGATTAATGAAGGAGGGCGCGCGCACGTGATAGCGATATGGATTGGTCTTCCCGGTGGAAACCACGTAATAGCCAAGTTCGCCTTTCGGGTTTTCCACGCGCCCGTAAGATTCCCCCTCCGGAACGCGCACATTGTATTGCGGTTTACGGGAAAAAATCTCCCCCTTGGCGGGCATATCGCGCAGCGCCTGCTGGCAAATCTTGACGCTCTCGCGCATCTCATCTATGCGGATGACATAGCGGTCGTAAACATCGCCGTTTGAGCGCGTGCAAACCTTGAAGTCCAGGCGGTCGTAGATGCTATACGGCTCCGCGCGGCGCAGATCATATGGCACGCCCGATGCTCGTAAAAGCGGACCGGCCGCACTGTACGCGATTGCCTTCTCGGCCGGGAGCACGCCCACGCCGATGCAACGGGCGCGCACGATTTCATTGCCGGTCAAAAACCGGTCAAGTTCATCAATTGCCGCCGGCAGCCGGTTGTGCGCCAGATCGCTGATGAAATCCAGGGTATTCTCATCGCGCAGCGTTTCCGGCAAATCGCGCGCCACTCCGCCGAAGCGCATGTAATTGCACATCATGCGCGAGCCGGCGGTGGCTTCGAACACATCAAGAATCAGTTCGCGCGCGCGGATGGCGTACAGAGCCGGTGTCTGGAATGCGCCCATGTCGTTCAAGAGAAAGCCGATTGCCCACATGTGATTCGAGACACGCGTCAGTTCAGCCATGAGCACGCGCAGGTACTCGGCCCGCTCCGGGACCTGCACACCCATAAGTTTCTCCACCGCGAGCGCGTAACCCAGATTGTTTCCCATGGAGCTCAGATAATCTAGGCGGTCCGTGTAGGGCATATTTTGCAGGAAGGTATTGCGTTCGCCAATCTTTTCGTGGCTGCGGTGCAAATAGCCCATCACCGGTTGCAAATCCGTGATGGTCTCTCCATCCAGCGCCACCACCATTCGGAAGACGCCGTGGGTGGAGGGATGTTGGGGGCCCATATTCACCACTAGCGAATCGGTCTGCAGCGTCTTTCCGTTCGAGCCAACCTTGTTCAAACTGGCGTAAAGACTTTCGTCGCTTTCGGGCGTCCAGTTTTCAAAATCGAACCCGGCCGGATAGATGACGTTCTTACCGAACCGATTAGCGGCCTCGCTGCGCCTGACGTCGCCGGTCGGCCAGCGGCTGTCGAACGGTTTGTTTTCCTCCTCGTAATAAGCCTCTCGCCAGTCTTTACGCAACGGGTGACCGGCGAAGCCATCCCACATCAGAATGCGCCGCAGGTTGGGGTGCCCCTCAAAGCGCAC
>Ga0187827_10006580_pt1 | contig 13229 bp, 9 predicted proteins | sample ETNtaG_39_FD_167969 | JGI IMG/M metagenome (GOLD analysis project Ga0187827, IMG submission 167969) | Marine microbial and viral communities from oxygen minimum zone, Eastern Pacific Ocean - ETNP2014_SV_150_PacBio MetaG (Illumina Assembly) | ecosystem: Environmental > Aquatic > Marine > Hypoxic... | reverse complement strand
GATCGATCTGGTGCATGTCTATCCATATAGTAGGATTATCAGTTCCCGTGGATGTCCGATAGGGTGCTCTTTTTGTCAGGTTGAAAAGATCAGTGGTAAGAGACCTCGGATGCGAAGTGCGGCTAAGGTAGTTGAAGAGTTGGAGATCCATAAGAAAAAGCATGGAATAAAGGGCTTTCTTTTTGATGATGACATGCCATTTGGCAGTAAAAAGCGTACTAAGGAAATGTTGAGATTAATGATAGATAAAAAATTGAATTTAGTATGGAAAGCTGCAGGTGTTGCTATCTTTAAAATGGATGAAGAAATATTCAGGTTAATGGCAGAGTCTGGATGTCAGTCTATTAACATTGCAATTGAATCTGGCAGTGAAAGAATTCTAAAGCAAGTTATTAAGAAACCGGTAGATCTTAAGAAAGTTCCGAAAATGATCAAAATAGCAAAAAGTTATGGGTTGGGAACAGTTGCTAACTTCGTAATCGGGTTCCCAGGTGAAACATGGGATGAGATTAGGCAGACCCTGTATTATGCTGAAACATGCGGTGTTGATTATGCCAAAATATATGTAGCAGAACCTCTACTTGGAACTGAATTGTATGATCAGGCTGTGGCAATGAATGCAATAGTTGGTGATCATTCTGAAGTTGGCTGGAGATATGGCAGGCTCAAGACGGATGAGTTTGACCCTCATGAATTGAGTTTGCTGAGAGCATATGAATGGGATCGGATAAACTTTCGTGACCCTGAGAAACGAAAGAAAGCAGCGATGTTAATGGGTATCAGTGAGGAAAAACTCAGTAGAATTCGAAAAGAGACAAGAAGACAGTTAGCTCTTGCGATGTCCGAGGAGGGACTAAAGTAGCCTTTAAAAATAAATGTATATGAAAAGTACCTTGTCGACACCAGTTTCAGATGATTATATCTTAGAGAATAATGATTTTCTTGAGTATCTGTCTATCCTCAGAGATAAATACACGCTCAATGAAAACGTTTTGTTAGTACAGGGACCTCAGTTCTTATTTGATGCATTTAACCCTGAGATAATAAAGATGAAGGGCTACTATGCCTATCCTCCAACCGGTTTACAATGGTTAGCAGAATCTCTTTCAGGAAGAAATCTTAATATTGAAATTCTTGATCTGAATTACCAATTATTAAAACGGATTATTGAGGATGAAGATTTCGAACATGAAAATTGGCTGGATATATTGGGAGAATATGTGGAGCGGATAAACCCGTCTATAGTAGGGGTTACGGCAGTTAACGTTAATAGCAATATGTTCAAGCCGGGATATCCTTTTACAGATATTTTGAGATACCTGAGAGACATAGACAGGTCCATAATCATAGCAGGTGGCCCGCTAGCCACTGACGAGTACAAGAATTTTATCGAAAAAAATTTATGCCACTTTGTTGTCGGGAAAGAAGGGGAAAATAAGATTCAATTTTTGTTTGACAGTATTTACGAGAAGAGTTCAAAGACCCTTCCAGCACCTGAAATATATTTTAAACATGATAATGTCATTAAACAGACAGCAGGACCCCAGGACGTAGTGGATCCCAAAGGAAATCTGATTAATACATATAATATGATTGAGATAGAGGATTACAACAAAGTAGGAAGCCTCAATCCGTACTCAAGAATGGTGGGACAGGATGTCAGTTTTGCAGCTTTTCAACTAGTTAGAGGGTGCAGATCACGATGTAAGTTCTGTGGTGTTCCTGATTTTATGGGGAAAGGAATTCGTCATTTTCCTGTCAATGATCTGTTTGAAGAGATCAAATTCCTTGTAGAGGTAAAAAATATTCGTCATTTTGATGTACTCGATGATGCATTTTTGGGAGATAAAACAGCTGTCAAAGAATTGCTAATCAAACTTGTTGGGTTAAGAGAAAAATACGGTATCACATGGTCTTCTAACAACGGTTTAACTGCAATTTCTATTACAAAAGAATTGCTATGCCTAATGCGTGATTCAGGCTGTGTAGGTTTTCGGATCGGTATTGAATCAGGAAATCCTGAATTACTAAGAAAAATGGGAAAGCCGACTAATTTACAGCACCTTAGAAAAGTGGGGAAGATGATGAATCGTTTCCCTGAAATGTTATTAGGGGCTTATTATATCATAGGAATGTTTGGAAGCGAGACATTTGGTGAGATGATGGAGACCTTCAGGTTCTCATCTGAAATTGGCTTAGATTGGGCCTCTTTTGCTACATTTCAGGTGACCAGTAAAACAACGACTGTAGCCGGTGAGCTCTCGCCGGAAGCTAAAGAGGGTGGAAATTTTATTCCATCTAGAGCTGACGTTAACCGGGAGTTGGCTGATGTTGAAGGGGTTGCATTAGGAAAGGAAATATTTGAGTTGCCTGAAGATACGGTTCCTTCTTTTGAACAGACAAAAGAGATCTGGTTTGGTTTTAACCTTGTTGCAAACTACATAAATAATAAGAATCTCAAGGATGGCGGCAGGCCTGAAAAGTTTGTTTCCTGGATAGAGGCGATTCAAGTTGCTCATCTACAAAACCCATATATGTCGTTGTTTGCAGGTCTTGGTCATAGACTGATTGGTAACAGTAAATCTGCAGAAAATCATATAACCAATACGAAAAATATTTTAGAAAAATCCAATTATTGGAGTGATCGTTTTTCTCAGTTTGATTTAAAAGAATTGGTAGTTAATTTTCCGGAAGATGTGGAAGAAACAAAGGAAGCTTTGACTATATTAAGAAATAAATACTCGAAGTGGACTGGATAATCTGTTTTTAATTGTAGTGCTTTATGATGAAAAATGCAAGAACACTGCTGGTAACAGGGGCTACGGGTGTACTTGGAAGTACTTTAGTTGAGCATCTTTTACGCGAAGGTCATTCTGTCATTGCAGTCGGTAGGAAAAAATATGGCTTGCTATCGGATTCTGTTGTAAATGATAACAATCTTGTTTTTGTTCAGAACGATTTAATAGACTTTGATCTCAATGTTCTGATGAGTTACCAAATTGATGGCATTATTCATCTTGCCAATAGAGGTTTTGTTGATGGACAGGGAAACAATAATAAAGGAATCTGCCATGATGAAATATTTAATGTTAATGTCCAATCAACCAGAAAACTGATAGAGTTAGCAAAACTCCGGGAAATCAAATTTCTGATCTTTGCCTCCTCAGTTTCAGTCTTTGGTAAACAACCTGCTGATTCGGTTATTAGCGAATTAACCTGTCCAACACCATCTGATTATTATGGTCTTACCAAATATTATTCGGAAAGATTGATTGAAATTGAGCTTGCTGAAACAGATACAAAAGGAATAGTGCTACGGTTTCCTTTAATATTTAGCAAAGAGCATCTTGGTGGTTTGGTGTACACTTTTTATAAATTAGCGGTCAATAATGAACCAATTGTAATTTTCGGCAAAGGTAATGCGTATAGATGTCCAATATACATTAATGACGCTATTTCTATTATATTAAAAAATATTGAACATGCTGATGATTTGAATTCTTATGAGATTTTTGCTTGCGGCAGCTCTGATTCGATGAGAATATTAGATATCGCTAAAGAAGTAATTTGCCTAACCCATTCAAAGTCTGAAATCAGATTTGTAGATAAACCATTTTCTTTGGATTGGGATATGAAGATCAATGTTTCCAGAATTTACAAAAAACTGAAATTTAACCCTATGAGCATTAACGAAGGGTTAAAACTCTATATTAATGATTTAAATAATTAAGAAGGGAAAATCATGGAAGAATATGATATCGGATACCCACATTCTAAGGCAAAACGTACGGTAAAAGATGGCTATAGGACCATCAAGAATAGAATTAAAGCTTTTGAGTTGGGTAAAGATTATTATGATGGGGATCGTGAGGACGGCTATGGCGGGTTTAAGTATGATGGCAGATGGTCAAAAATTATTCCAACCATTATTGAGCGGTATAACCTCACCAATAACTCTGCCGTTCTCGACTTAGGATGTAAAAAAGGGTTTTTTATGCACGATCTTAAAGAAGCTTTGCCGGGAATTAAGGTCTGTGGCATTGAATGTTCTCAATATCCAATCGACAATGCAATGGAATCCGTTAAAGATGATATTTTTTTATCAGGATACGAGAAACTGCCTTTTGAAGACAATGAGTTTGATTTTATATTGGGGTTTGCTGCCATATATATGCTTAACCTCCAGGGGGTAATGAATGCATTAAGAGAAATTCAAAGAGTGGGAAAAGGTAAGAGCTACATTACTTTGGGTGCATACCGCACGGAAGAAGAGAGAGATACATTCCTTAAGTGGACCCTGTTAGGTACAACTATTTTACATGTAGATGAATGGCTTGAAGTATTTAATGCAACAGGTTATACGGGAGATTATTATTTCACGACTGCTACATCAGTAAACGTTGTTAAGGAATAGTATGGAAATTAATTTATTAACTGTTACAGGCCATGAAGCTGGTTGATAATACTGAAAATACGAGAGAATTAGCAGATCACGATGGGCGTGATGCTTTAATAGATGATGGGTTAACAAGGCTTTTCCCGAAACGACAAATCAAGCGAGTTCTTTTTGTCACACCTCCTGATGTTGATGAAAGCTTATTCGTCTATGAGGTTGGCAAGCGTAAGAGGAGTTATAATTATCCCATGTATGGACTTGGTATTATAGCAAGTCTATTAAGACTTGATAATATTGAAGTAAGTATGATCAATCTAAATAACGAGGTGTTGAAGGCATGCATTAATACTCCTCTGAAAGAATCATTTAATTTTAATGAGGCTTGGAGAAATCCACTACGAGAGGAAATTGATAGTTTCAAGCCGGACATTATTGGCATAACATGCATGTTTACACAAACCCATAAATCCATGATTCTGGTTTGTGAGGAGATAAAACGCCTGAAAACTAATATGCCTGTCGCATTAGGTGGTGTACATCCGACAAATTGTTTTACAAGTAAAGGGCAATTAAAACAACAGTGGGATGATTTTTCAAGTATGGACTTTGTCTTTCTTCATGAAGCAGAGCAGGCATTTAAATACTTTGTAATGGTGATTAATAAGAAAGCTCGTATCGACGGATTATTTCAGATACACCTTAATCTCGGAACACACAAACATACTTTTCTGAATAATAATCCTCCCTCGGAGGAGGATCTAAACATTATTCCCGCTTATGACCTTATGAATATTAAGGAAATGTCATGCTATGGAGTTATCAGTTCATTCAGTTATTTTAAAGATAAAGAAACCTGTTTTGCAACAGTACATTCCAACCGTGGTTGCAGGGGGAGTTGTACGTTTTGTAGTGTAAGAAATTTCAATGGTAGGGGGGTACGATCCAAACCTGTTAAAACTGTTATTGAGGAGCTTTTCATACTAAGAGATAGATATGGTGTAGATCATATCATGTGGTTAGATGATGATTTACTATTCGATCATAAAAGAGCAGAATATCTCTTTAATGAGATCAGAAGGAGCAAAGTTGGAATTACCTGGGATTGCACTAATGGAGTCATCGCAGCATCTTGTACTGAAAGAGTAATAGCCGCTGCGGCCGAAAGTGGATGTCTAGGCTTAAACATTGGGATGGAGACAGGTAATCCTGAGATACTAAAACGTATCAAAAAACCCGGTAAAATAAAAGATTTCTACCAGGCCTCTAAAGTATTAAAAAAGTTTCCTCAGATTAACTCACGTGTTTACCTGATTATCGGATTTCCAGGAGAAACGTATGGTATGTTACAAGACACTTTCAAAGTTGCTATGGAAATAGATCTTGATTGGTACAATATTACAATTTTGCAACAGCTTCCCAACACTCCAATTTTTGAATCTAACGTTCAGTCAAGACGGAAAGATGATGTGGATACCGGGGAAATTCGATATAATTCAGGCCCTTATGGAAAAAAAAGAGAGATGATGAGGGATAGGAATTTTGCATCATTTAGCAATCCATTTGAAAATGTCAATATGGAGGAAATCATTCCTGCAACGCAGTTGGAAGATATCTGGATGTACATGAATTTTCATTTAAATTTTAAAAGATTACTCAAGCTTAATAGTCCTGTCAAACTTGAGCAGCAATTGAAATATTTAACCTATATCACAGAAACTGTTGCCCCAGATGATCCACTTCCTATGTATTTCTGTGGGTATTTGCAAAGAAAAGTTTTAGGAGTAATAGATCCAGCTCTTCTTTCCAGACTGGAAGTTACTGTAAATTCTTCTGAATATTGGGGAAATTGTTTTAAGCATTTCAACCTTTCCGTATCACAACTGGTCTCATAGAGGATTTATTGTTTCACTGAAAATTGCGCATTTTATTAGTAATTGTATTCTGAGGCAGAAGAAATTCTATGAACAATAATACCATTTTGAATAATTACATTGGCTGTATTCAATAATTGTGGAGGCACAAATTCTTTTAGTATGAGGTTCTTATGATTAATATGAATGAGAGAAACATGACTACCGATGTACAGTTAATTAATGTTGCTGCCAAAGGTGATATGTACCATATGGCAGATTTTCCTTATGGTATGGCGTTGATTACTGCCTACTTGAGACAACAGGGTTCGAATGTATTGTTGCTTCAGTATCCATTATGGAAGAAGGAAAAATATTTGAAGAATATTTTGGATTGTCCTGCTTACTTGTATGGTTTTCAAATTGGTCCTGAGAATTATGAGGATGTGAGGACGTTAGCTAAGCTAATAAAAGAGAATAATTCAGAAGGAAAAATTGTATATGGTGGTCCATTTTTAGTAAGTATGTATAAGGATATCCTTGTAAATGATCCGTATTTAGATGCGGTAGTTCTGGGAGAGGGAGAATATACCCTTGAAGAATTAGTAGAAGCTTTAAAAGGTAATAATCCTGACTGGAAGCTGACTCGTGGGCTTGCCTGGCTTGATGATAATGGTGAGGTAGTTATGAATCCTCACAGACCTGCCATTAAAAATCTCGATGATATGCCTTCTGCTGCGAGAGATGGAATAAAGGATGAAGCACATGATATCGTAGGGAATTATATGCATGATGTACGGATCACAACTTCGCGTGGATGCACTTCGAGCTGTACATTTTGTGCTGTTAATGTTAATTCGAAGTTTCAGAGGGCTAAGCGGTGGAGAGGTCGTGATCCAATAAAGTTTGTGGATGAAATGGAAGAACTTGTTAACGAGTACAATATTAAAATGTTTAATTTTCAAGATAGTGCTTTTGATGATCCGGGAGTTAAGAGTATTAAGCGGAATACGACAATTTGTGAGGAAATACTAAAGCGGGATTTAGAGGTGTCTATAAAAATATACTATAGGGCCCATCCGGTTAACGATACTCCTGAGGACATAGGATTGTATAAACTTTATAAGGAGGCAGGGATAGATGTCGTAATTATTGGAGTGGAAGCAGCCTCAGATTACGAACTTGAACTTTATGGTAAGAAGGCCAGAGTAGAGGACAATTATAGATGCTTTAGAGTAATGCGAGAACTTGATCTGTTTTTCTCCCACTTTGGTTTGATAATGTTTGGTCCTTACACGACATTATCTACTTTACACGCTAATTATGAATTCTTGTATAAGAATATGCTTTTTTTCTGGTATCCTAATACGGTTTCATCCCTCGTACTAACGCCTGGTGCTGCTATTCACGACAGCATGAAGCAGGAAGGAAGATTAATTCCAAGGGATAATTTCTGGGAATACCCTGACTACGAATTTAAAAGTCGTGAGATTTTAAAACTGGCTCTTCATTATCAGCAATTAAGGACGATTTATCCACATATAGATATTGGAAGTCCATTAGTGATTAATGCGGAAAATATTATTTCTCGTTTGAAGAATAAAATGAACATGAAAGTTAATTTGGGTTGTGAATATGAAATTAATAAGTTCAAGAGCATTTATTACAAAAACAAGAATATCCTGAATGAACTGGGGTACCATGGTACTATGGAGAATTTGAAGCATATTGAAAGAGATGGAGTGAAGGCTGATTTGTCCAAAACTTCTGAGCCTTATTTTGGAAATAAATGGAAAACTGCTATTTATGAGATCGAGGATGCTTACACAGAACTTATTGATTGTATTAAGACGGCAGGCTTTGCATTTGGCGGATTAGTCTTTAATACTGAAGTCTCAAAAAGGGATCAGAGAACTGATAATTTAGATAAAATGAAAGCTAAGATATGATAATTAGAGGCGGAGGGATGAGGCAAGAGCAGGATTTAATGACAAACTCTCCTAAATCAAAAAGGAATCTGGAAGAAAATACTGCTGCCTGGACGAACGAAGGTAAGAGAATTACCCGTTTGTTCGGGAAAAGGTTTTTAATAGAAACGGCCGTAATGGATGTGAGGGGTATCAATTACCTTTATGAGTTATCTGAATAGATCAGTGAGTTTCTGGCAGCAGCAGATGATACAGATTTTTCAAGGAGGTGTGCCAGCTCTCTATAGGAAAATCATAAAGATAGCATTATTATCTTTACTACCTTTCTCCGTATTAGTTGTCATGTTTATAAGGTGTTTACGGTCTTTTATGGTTATACGTTTTGGGGGGATTGTCAGTGAGAGAATAGGTGCTCTTGCCGGTGGACCAGAACTGTATCTATGCGAGAGAGATGCTGGTATTCAGGGTCATAATACTCTGGATATTTTCTTTTTTAAAAAACCAATTAGTAATCATCAACTGACAAAAATGTGGAAGAGACGCTTACTGGTTTTCAGTTTCGTAAAGATGTTACACATGGCTAATAATATCTTACCTGGAGGAGAAAACCATGTGGTAAATATACCAACAAATAGAGATGACCAAGGGTTCTTAATGAAATATCCTCCTCATTTGATTTTCACACCTGAGGAAGAAATCGAAGGATATAATATGCTTCAAAGTATGGGGGTCACAAGAAGTACGCCTTTTGTGTGCTTGCATGCCAGGGATTCTGCTTACCTAAAACAAGCTTATTCTGGTAGAGACTGGAGATACCACGACTTTAATGATTCAAACATAGATAATCATATTAAGGCTGCAGAAATGCTAGTAAAGAGAGGATATGTTGTGTTCAGAATGGGTGCTATTGTAGAAAGGAAGATAGCAATAACGAATCCAAAGATCATTGATTATGCTACAGTAGGAAGGAGTGATTTTATGGATGTTTTCCTGGAATCAAAATGCTCTTTCCACCTTGGCAGTTGCTCTGGTCTTGATGTAGTTCCTTTGGTATTCAGACGACCAAGAGCAAGTGTTAATAATGTTATGTTGGAATATATTTGCACCTGGGGTCTAAATGACTTATGTATTCCCAAGAAAATGTGGTTAATACGAGAACATAGATTTATGACTTTTAGTGAAATATTTGAATCAGGGGTTGGGCGTTTTACTAGAACAGAACAATATGAAGAGTATGGATTAAAGGTAGTAGAGAATACTCCAGGTGAAATTATGGATCTTGCAATAGAGATGGATGAACTGCTAAACGGCACTTGCAAAACAACCCAAGAGGATGAAGAACTACAGAGACGTTTTTGGGATATTTTTCCCAACAGTAAGTTGTATGGGGATATAAAGACAAAGATAGGCGCCAAGTTCTTACGTGATAATCGTCAATTGCTGGAATAGCTGAACAATTTTGTTTGTTGAATTACTAGAATGAGATATCACAATGTATAAATTATCGGGAAAAATAGAAATGTGTTTATGATTACGATTGAAGATAAAAGTCAACTCTTTATACAGAAAAGGATATTCATGAAAACTGTCTTGTTGGTTCAGGAGCATATTATCGAAATACTGGAGTGTGGGTTTACAGTATTATGGCACAAGATTGCATTAGTTTTACAGCGTTTATCCAAACCATTATTATCCTTTTTATACCCAATTGCGGTTCTTCTTAAAATTGAATGGTCTGCTGCCTACTATTTTATGGGAGAAAAATTGCTGAGTGAAAAAATGATTATGCAAGTCCACGCTGATGTTAATAGAGCTTTAATAGATGAAATGGAGAATAGAGTAATCGCTTATTTACAAAAGGCAATTGATCTTAAGCCAAGCTGGTTATTACCTTACTACACTCTGTATACAGTGCTACATTCCAGTTTTAAATTAGAAGATCAACTTAATATAATGCATAAGATTGTTGAGCTACAGAATGATAGAGCTGAATCTAGTCAACTGGATCAACTGGATATAGAGTTTATAGCACCGGATGTTGCTATTGGTAGTATAGGTGTATATTCGGTTCTTGATACGTACATAAGGGCAGGTATCCTTGGTCTGCGGCCTCAAAAGAAATTGGTTATACTGCTAAGTCCCAGAATGGCTATTAACAACCCCTGCTATCTGAACTACTGGAGCCGGTATGTTACTGTCATTTCAGATCCTCTGGCAATCGCGTATCTTTCTCCATTAGAAAAGTGCTTAACAAAGAAAATATTCCATTTTGTATCCTTTCACGATCGCATACTGAATATTGTGGCTGCTCATAAAGTGGTGAATAGACAGTGGGATGCAGAAAACCGTCCTCCAATTTTAACTCTCTTAACCGAAGATTATGAGCGTGGTTGGGATTGCCTGAGGTCCCTTGGTATGCCGGAAGGGGCATGGTTTGTCTGTCTTCATGTACGAGAACCTGGATGGCGGGACGAGGGATCTTCATCACAAGCTTTCCGCAATTGTGATATTAAAACTTACTTTTCAGCCATTAAGACTGTCGTTGATGCCGGCGGTTGGGTTGTCCGTATAGGTGATCCAGTAAGTATGACACCATTACATCCCATGGATAATGTTATTGATTACGCCCACAGTGATGCAAAAAGTGATTGGATGGATGTCTTTTGCTGCGCACAATGTAGTTTCATCATTGGGACCCCATCCGGGATGTGGCCCATTTCATCAGCTTTCGGTGTTCCTCTTATTATGACAAACATGCTGCCCGCAAATCTAGCGTTTGACTTTTCCAGTCAGGATATTTTTATTCCCAGGCTTTGTTGGTCTATCAAGGAGAATCGCTATCTGACTTTTAGAGAGTTATTGTCTTTTCCAGTAGCTGTGGCTACAACGCAATTCTCCTTTGACAGGTTGGGGCTTAAGATTGAACAAAATACCGAGGAAGATATTAACGAGGCTGTTACGGAGATGATGAAACGATTAGACAAGACTCTCGAATACTCAAATGAAGACGAGATTAGACAAGAGCGATTTAGATCACAGACTTCTTCCTCTTTTTATGGGGAAAAGTCTATTAGTGTCAACGCCAGAATAGGGAAGGATTTTCTATGCGAACATAAGCATCTTTTAGAGGATTGCGGTATGGAAGAGAGAAAGGGTGTTTGATGTTTATCGTAAAGAATAAGATTATCTGAAAAAATGAAAATGAGTTTATGGTAATAATTAAAGAAAATAGTCAACTCTTTGTGCCGAAAGAAAAACTCAAGAAAACCGTACTGTTTTCTCAACTTAAAGTTCTTCAAATCCAAAAAGGTGGTTTGCCTGTTTTATGGTTCAAATTAAACAATTTACTGAATAGACTGATTAAGAAGCTTTTAGTGCCATTTTATCATTTAGCTGTCTTTTTGAGAATAAACTGGGCTGATGCGTATGGCTTTGTTGGCCGTAAACTAGCACTCAGGTACTTTGAGTTTAGTTTGCAATCTGATGGTGGTGGTTTTGGCGGTGCCACAGGAAGCCGCGCAATCGCTTACTTAAAGAAGGCAATTGCCATTAAACCTGAATTGTCATTTCATCAATACGCCCTGAGCCAATTTCTATGCAGATTGCTCTTTTCAATGCTAAAGGAAGATGAGTCATTTGAGATGATGCATAGAATCACTGAGCTGCAGAATAAGATAATTAAAGCTCGTCAACTGGATAAGCTGGATATCGAGTTTATCCCGCGGGTTTTTGCTGTAGGTAGCATCGGTGTGTATTCATTTCTTGATGCTTACATAAAGGCAGGTATACTTGGCTTGAGGCCTCCCAAAAGACCGATTTTACTGGTCGACTGGGAATGTACAGTTAATAACCCCTGCTATCTGAACTACTGGAAACGCTATGTTACAGTTATTTCAGATCCTCTGACAATCGCGTATCTTCATCCATTAGAAAGGTATTTAACAAATACAATAAGTGATTATATCTCTTTTTATGACGATGTTTTACTTAATAATGTTTCTATTGGAGTAGCGAATAGGCGATGGGAAGCAGAAGGCCGTCCTCCAATTTTAACTCTCTCAACCGAAGATTATGAACGTGGTTGGAATTGCCTGAAGTCCCTCGGTATGCCGGAAGGTGCATGGTTCGTCTGTCTTCATGTGCGAGAACCTGGATGGCGTGATGACGGGTCTGCATCACAAGCTTTTCGCAATTGTGATATTAAAACTTACTTTTCAGCTATTAAAACTATCGTCGATGCCGGCGGTTGGGTTGTCCGTATAGGTGATCCAATAAGTATGACACCATTACCTCCCATGGAAAATGTTATTGATCTTGCTCACAGTGATGCAAAAAGTGATTGGATGGATGTCTTTTGCTGCGCGCAATGTCGTTTCCAGATCGGATCTTCATCCGGGATGTGGCCCATTTCATTAGCTTTCGGAGTTCCACTGATAATGACAAACATGCTGCCAACAATACTGGCGTATAATTTTTTCAGTCAGGATCTTTTTATCCCCAGGCTTTGTTGGTCTATTAATGAGAATCGATATCTGAGCTTTAGAGAGTTGCTGACCCCTCCTTTTACTACAGTGTTTAGGCAGTATTCCTATGATAGTATGGGGCTTAGAATCGAAGAAAACAGTGCGGAAGATATTAACGAAGTTGTCAAGGAGATGTTGGCACGATTAGATAGTAAATCCTTTGAATATACAGAAGAAAATGAGCTGCTTCAGGAGCGATTCAGATCGTTGGGAGATGATTGTGGCCCTTTGCACGGAAACAAGGGTGTCGGAATTAATGCCCGAATAGGAAATGATTTTTTATACAAAAAGAGACACCTTTTAGAGGATTGCGTTATGGAAGAGAGAATGAATGTTTGACGTTTATCGCAAAGTATTAGCATTGCTCACTTCCAGGGAGCGGAGGAAAGCATATTGGCTAATCGCAATGATTGTTGTCATGTCACTGTTTGATGTTGCGGGGATTATATCCATATTCCCATTTCTGAATGTTGTGTCTAACCCAGAGGTGATTGAGACAAATAATAAATTAAAGTGGGTATACGATAGGCTC
>Ga0187827_10006578_pt1 | contig 13235 bp, 12 predicted proteins | sample ETNtaG_39_FD_167969 | JGI IMG/M metagenome (GOLD analysis project Ga0187827, IMG submission 167969) | Marine microbial and viral communities from oxygen minimum zone, Eastern Pacific Ocean - ETNP2014_SV_150_PacBio MetaG (Illumina Assembly) | ecosystem: Environmental > Aquatic > Marine > Hypoxic... | reverse complement strand
TCATAGTATTTAACATTATCTTCATCTGGACCCCAGTATCCGTACCATGCTTCCGTAGATCCTGTCAGTTTGGATACGTTATATTCCTTATATTCGTTAAACCCAGCATCAAAAAAATCCTTGGAAGAATAAATCTTTCCGTTATCCACTACTTGTTCATATAAAATTTCTTCAACAACAGGTTCAGGAGTTGGTGTAGGTATAGGATCTGAGAGACATGAAGGTAATAATATCAATAAAATGATAAACTTTTTTCTCATGTATCTTTACCTGGTATTCTCATGCCCCTAATATTCATATTATTCTTATTATTTGGGTTTGGAGGTTTTCTTTTAAATCTTCTTTGATGATTTAGGTCAAAATCTAAAAAATTAGGATCACCTCTATTGATTAATTTGTCATGATCAAGTTCTGCTGATTCTTTTTTCGAATCAATTCTTTTTCCAGTATTGATTAATGTTTTTGTACCTTTATCTTGTAATATCAGTGGCCAATCTAATACACCGCATCTTTTTGCCCAATCTACATATTCTTTCTCAAGTTTTTTGGCTATATATTTTTCTTGATTTATAAGATTATTAGTCTCACTCCTATCTTCATTTATATTGTATAATTCCCAAGGACCAGGAAATTCAGAAACTAATTTCCATTCACCAATTCTGACAGCTCGATTGCCTTCATGCTCCCAGCAGAGAGGTTTATCTTTACTAAATTCTGAACCATCGAATAATCTTGCAAAACTTTCACCTTCGATAGGAGTAATGTCATTGCCATTAAATGTGTTTGGATACTTAGATCCACAAATATCAATTATTGTTGGTGAAATATCAGCAAATTGAACTGGAGTATTAATAATATTGTGAGTTGAAATTTTTTCTGGCCAGTGAATTATAAAAGGTGTTGAAATTCCCCCTTCATGCACCCAACGTTTGAATAACCTAAATGGAGTATTTGATACATTTGCCCAAGGTAAGTCATAACTCATAAATGTATCAACTGGACCAGGTCTTAAATTAGGGATATTTCCGAATTTTACTTTCTCCCCATTAGGGCCGGGAGTATTGAATTTACTAGGCTCAGGTTGATTAGAATCTTCAGCTAAAAACTCGGCGCACCCTCCATTATCTGCCGCAAACATTATTACAGTATTCTCGAATTCTCCAATTTCTTTTAATTTGTCTATAATAGTCCCTATTCCTCTGTCCATTTGCTCAATTTGTGCAGAATAAGTCGCCATTCGTAGATCTTCCCAATCTTTATTAGGTACATCATTCCAATTTGGAGTAGCTGGATCCTCTTCAGTGAGTTTCCACTTTTGATCTAGTACATTTCCTCTCATTTCTTCGTACCTATTCATTCTTAATTCACTCCACCCTTTTCTATATTTTCCTTCATATTTTGATATATCTTCTTCCCAAGCATGCAAAGGCCAATGTGGAGCAGTAAATGCCACATACATGAAAAATGGATTTAATTCATCCTTCTCATCTATCATTTTTACTGCATGTTTAGAGATTTCATCAGTGTAGTGAAAATCATTTGATTCAACTTGAATAAATTTATTCTCAAGCATTAAAGTAGGAGGGTTATAAAAATTACCAGCACCAGAAAGAGTTCCAAAGAATTTATTGAATCCTCTTTCTTTTGGAGTAGGGAACCCTTCTTTTCCAAGACTGTAGTTTTCAGGGCTCATCATATTTTCACCTCCTCCAACATGCCATTTCCCTGACATAAAAGTTTGATATCCTGTAGATTTGAGACATTCTGCAATAGTTACGCAATTGTTGCTTAAATAACCTTGATAATTATGAGTTCCAAGATTGTCTACCATGTGACCTACTCCGGCTTGATGTGGTGTAAGTCCACTTAAAAGTGATGCTCTTGAAGGACAACATCTTGCAGAGTTATACATTTGTGTCATCATAAGTCCATTTTTACCTAGAGCATCTAAATTAGGAGTATTGATTTCTGCTCCAAAACAACCTATATCAGAATATCCAAGATCATCTGCTAGTATAAAAATTACATTTGGTTTTTTCATTTTAATTTCTCCTATATTCTTAGAAAAATCCAATAGCAGCAGTTTTTTCTGGGTTTGAGTATTTCACAATATAATTACATCTTATTTTAATGAAAATCATCATACCATCTACTATTTTCTTAGTCATTAAACTATTATTAATTATGATTATACTTATATGTGAAATTATAATTTTTTAAGTGCTGATATGGTAAATATAGGAACTCCTTTTACATCTAATTCAACTAAGGTTATGCTCCTTGGTTCTGGAGAACTTGGCAAAGAGGTCTTAATAGAATTACAGAGATATGGAGTAGAAGTTATTGCAGTGGATCGTTATGAAAATGCACCTGCAATGCAAGTTGCACATCGTTCTCATGTTATTGATATGTTATCCGCGGATGAACTTAGAGAATTAATAGAATTAGAGAAACCAAATATTATTGTTCCTGAAATTGAAGCTATAGCAACAGAAGTTCTTCTAGAGGTAGAGGAAAAAGGAGTGAAAGTTATTCCTAACGCTAACGCTGTACATATTACTATGAACAGGGAAAGAATTAGAGATTTGGCATCTAATCAATTGAACCTTCAAACGACAAAATTTCGATTTGCAGATAATTTAGATCAACTTATTTCATTTGTGAAGTCTGATATAGGATATCCATGTGTTGTGAAACCTATTATGAGTTCAAGTGGAAAAGGCCAATCAGTAATTAAGAGTTTTGATGATATTTCTAATGCGTGGAATTTTGCTCAAGAGGCTGGTAGAGCAGGAAAAGGAAGAGTAATTGTAGAAGAGTATCTTGATTTTGATTTTGAGATAACTTTATTGACTGTAAGATCTAAAGGTTTAATTTCTTTTTGCCCTCCAATAGGGCATAAACAAAAAGATGGAGATTATATTGAAAGTTGGCAACCTCAATTAATGTCAGAAGAAACTTTAAAAAAATCTCAAGAAATTGCTGAAAAAGTTGTTAATAAATTATCTGGAAATGGGATTTTTGGAGTTGAATTATTTATAAAAGATCAGATTCCTTTTTTTAGTGAAGTGTCACCTAGGCCTCATGACACCGGTATGGTTACTATGATTTCTCAAGAGTTATCTGAGTTTTCATTACATGCAAGAGCAATTTTGGATTTACCTGTTCCTAAAGTTATCAATGCTAAACCTTCTGCTTCTGTAGTTATAAAAGGGGAAGGAACTAGTGATAATATTGTTTATCAAGGAATCGACGATGCACTTTCTGAAGAACACTCACAGATTAGACTTTTTGGAAAACCAAGCATACAAGATAAGAGAAGATTAGGAGTATTACTAGCATCTGATAAAAATCCTGAATCTGCATTGAAAAGAGCAAAAAAAAGTTGTAACAAAATTAACATGAAATTCTTTTGATGTACTCTAAATACTTTTAGAAAAATTAACCTGAAATTAATCGATAATTAAGCTAACATATATCAAAATATCAAATCATCTGTTTTGATAATTAAAGTTTAAATTGATTATTATGAGGAGAAACATGGATAAACAAAAAATAGTATGTGTTTTATATCAAGATCCGGTAGAAGGATTTCCACCAGAGTATGCTAGAGACACAATTCCTTCCCTATCAAAATATCCAGATGGACAATCAATGCCTTCTCCTTCAGAAATAGATTTTGTCCCAGGTCACTTATTGGGTTCGGTTTCAGGAGGATTAGGACTTGAAAATTTTCTCAAAGAAAAAGGGCATGATTTAATTATTACTTCTGATAAAGATGGATTGGACTCTGTTTTTGAAAAAGAAATAATTGATGCAGATATAGTAATTTCTCAACCATTTTGGCCAGCATATTTAACTTCTGAAAGAATAAAAAAAGCATCAAAATTAAAATTAGCTATCACTGCAGGTATTGGTTCAGATCATGTGGATTTGCAATCTGCTATTGATAGTGGAATGACGGTTTGTGAGGTCACTTGGTGTAATAGCATTAGTGTTGCAGAACATGCTGTAATGCAAATGTTAGCTCTAGTTAGAGACTATATTCCTCAATACAACTGGATTAAAAAAGGAGGATGGAATATTGCTGATTCAGTTTCTAGATCATACGATATTGAAGGAATGAATGTGGGAGTTGTAGCAGCAGGAAGGATAGGGCTAGCAGTATTGAAAAGAATGAAACCTTTTGATGTAAAATTGCACTATACTGACAGGCATCGCCTTCCTCAGGATGTAGAGGAAGATCTTGGTCTCACTTTTCATGAAAATGTTGAATCACTAGTATCTGTTTGTGATGTAATAAGTATTCATTGTCCTCTTCATCCTGAAACAGAACATATGTTTAATGATCAGTTGATTAGTAAGATGAAAAGAGGATCTTATATTGTGAATACTGCTAGAGGAAAAATTTGTGACAGAGATGCAATTGTAAGAGCTTTGGAAAGTGGTCATCTGGCTGGTTATGCAGGAGATGTATGGTTTCCTCAGCCCCCTCCAAATGATCATGCTTGGAGAAATATGCCAAATCATGCTTTGACTCCTCATACTTCTGGTACTTCTCTTTCTGCTCAAGCAAGATATGCATCAGGTGTGAGAGAAATTTTAGAATGTTGGTTAGAAGGAAAACCTATAAGAGATGAATATCTAATAGTAGAGAATGGTAGATTAGCAGGAACTGGTGCTCATTCATATTCTGAAGGAAATGCAACCAAAGGTTCTGAAGAAGCTTCAGAATTTAATTCTTAAGGATCAGGTATGTCTCAAAAATTAAAGTTATTGAATGAAGAGATTAAAAAATATGAATCTATTACAGAGTTATCTTTTCAAAAACATCATATCGCAAAAAAATATATGCCTGGTGGAAACACTAGAGTAACTCAATGGTTTGATCCTTATCCATTTTTTGTGGAGAAAGGAAGAGAGCATAACTTGTATGATATTGATGGAAATGTTTATCTTGACTTCATGATTAATGCAACAACTCTTATTTTGGGACATTCCCACCCAAAAGTTGTATCTGCTTTAACTGAGCAAGTTAAAAAAGGGGTATCATTTAGTGCTCCTACAGAAAGTCAGGGACGTCTTGCAAAATTATTAGTAGAACGTATTCCGTCTGTAGAAAAAATTAGATTCACAAACTCTGGCACAGAGGCAACTATGTTATCAATTATGGCCGCTAGAGCTTTTACTAATAAATCTAAAATTGCAAAATTTGAAGGTGGTTATCATGGTTCTCAGGATCATGTTTCAATAAGTGTAAATCCTTCAAAAGAAAATCTTGGGGAAGAAACAAATCCTGGTATTTTAGAACATGGTGGTTTGCCTGATAGTTTACTTGATGAAGTTATAGTAATGCCTGTTAATGATATAGAAAAGTGTAAAGAATTAATTTACTCAAATAGATCATCATTAGCTTGTGTGATAATGGAGCCAGTGATTTCTAATTTAGGATATATGCCATTAGATTATGATTTTCTTAAATTTATTCGAGAGATCACTGAAGAGTTAGGTATAGTTCTTATCTTTGACGAGATTCAATCGTTCAGACTTTCTAAAGGAGGTGCTCAAGAAACCATTGGGATTACTCCAGATATTACATGTTTAGGAAAGATAATTGGTGGAGGACTTCCTGTAGGTGCTTTTGGAGGTAAAGAAGAAATAATGGATTTGTTTAATCCTAGTAGCGATAACTTTTTGGTCTCACATTCTGGAACTTTTAATGGTAATCCAATGACTATGGAGGCTGGAGAATCTGTGTTGAATGAACTTACTGATGAAAGGTATATTCAGATGAATAATTTAGGTGACGAATTAAGAAATAAATTGTCTTCTGTATTTAGTGAATTGAATATCGAAGCTAATGTGACAGGTATAGGTTCGTTATTTGCTGTGAATTTTAATGAATCAAAAATTAATGATTATAGAAGTTTTATACAGAGAGATAGTTTTTTAGGACGTATATTTTTTCTTGGTTTATTAAATCAAGGAATTCTCTGGCAAACAAAAAATGCTGGAGCACTAAATATTTTGTCTTCCTCAAAAGAAATAGATAAATTTGTTAGTGCTTCAAGTGAAATATCAAAGAAAATAAAAAACGGTTAGAGATTTTTACCTGGAGGTTTTATGGGTAATAAAGGTCAATTTAGTGGAAAAATAGTTTTTATTACTGGAGGAGCGAGAGGTATAGGAAAAGGAGTAGGAGATATTTTATCTGAAAGAGGAGCTTCTCTTGCCATATCTGACATAGATGAAGAGGAGCTTAGGAAAATCAATGAAGAATATTCTTCTAAAGGAGTTGAAATATTAACAGGAACTGTAGATGTTACAGAAAAAAAATCACTCGATGCTTTTGTCTCACAGGTTATTTCAAAATTTGGTCAAATAGATGTTTGTGTTCCTAATGCTGGTGCTATTGGAGGTGCAGGTTTTGGAACACGAAAAGATTATAATGATCAGGACTGGAACATAACCTGGAATGTTAATGTGAGAGGTTTAGTAAATACTACTGATTCAGTTAAGGAGCATATGAAAGAAAGAGAAGAGGGTAAAATTGTAATTGTAGCTTCTCAGGGAGGAAGGAAACCAAGAGGAGTAGGTGACAAAGGTAGGGGAAATGTGATGAGTCCTTATTTTGTTTCAAAAGCTGCTGCTATTCAATTCACTCATACTCTTGCTATGGAGTTAGGTAGTTATAATATTAATGTTAATGCTGTATGTCCTGGAAGATTATGGACATCTTTTTGGCAGAGTATTGCTGAAAATCATAAATCTTTAAACCCTGATTTGAAAGATGTAGATGTATACGATATTTTTATTGATCAGATAAAAGCAACGATGCCCCTTGGTAAAGCTCAGACTCCTGAAGATATAGGTAAAGCGGTAGCTTTTTTGGCATCTGAAGATGCATCTCAAATCACAGGTCAAGCTTTAAATATAAATGGTGGTGGAATATTTAATTGATCAAAACATTTATGAACCTTGAAGTATACTTGCAAGAAGCATGCCCAAGATCATAAAAGTCATAGTTATCAAAACCCATTTAATTCTGTTAATCATTTTAATTTCCTAAGGTTTAAATTATTTTATTTCTTTAATGAAATTTCCTTCATTCCAGTTAAATCCATCAAAAGAGAATGATTTAATATCATTAATTTTGTTTATTTGATTTGTCGCTAGAAATTTTACAAATTCTCCTTTCACTGATTTCCCCAAATGTCCGGCAGAAACTTTTTTGCCTTTTTTAATTTGGAAGAAGTCTATTGTTGTTACATTTTCAGCAGGTTGATAAGCTTTTCTATGTACTTGAGGTAATAAATCTATAATTAAATCATGCGCTTTTAATTCTTTAGTTAATATTGGTTTCCAGAATTTATCTAAAGAAAGAACATTCATTTTCAATTTGTATTCTGGTATTAATGTTTTAGGAGTTACAATTCCAAATAATCCACTAAATATTCTCAGGTGTTCTTCAATATATTCCTGTGATTTTAAATCTAAATTATTCCAATCAATGTGAGAGTAAACAACTCCGGTATAACGTTCGATAGCTGGAGCACATTTTCCTTGAAATATATTCAGGTTTTGTAGGTGTAATTGTTCGGACTTTTCTATAGAAGTACTATAAATTGATTGTAGTTCTTTTTCTTCTTTATCTTTTAGAACTGTAATAATTTCAGAAACTTCATTGCTGAATTTGAAGTTTGTATTTTGAAATACAGTCTCAGTAGATTCGACTTTTGACTTTCTCTCACTTGGAGGAATAAGAATTAACATTACTATATATGAACTTTTAACTTTTCTTTTAAAAATATTATATGTAAGAATATGATCATGAGAAGACTTATTTTAGGATTCATGTGCATGCTAATGATTTTAAGTTGTGCATCAGAATCTACGAATCAAGAAGAAAAGTTAGAAAGAATAGTTATTTCACAAAATACTTTTGACATTAATTCTTTTAAGGCTGCTGGGTTGAAAACTAATAAACAGTATAATGTTGAATTCTTACCTGAGGCTATTGATGCATGGAAAGGGGTCTTTAATAAGAAAGATATAGAAGTAAGGATTTATTCTTCTCATGAAGATGCGAAGATCTATGGAATTAAACTAGCAGAAAGTGTTTCTGGAGATGACGCAGTTGTGAGTGGTGATGAAGTCATATGGAAGGAAGGATCTAAGGATAGAAGAAAATGTGTTCCTAGAGAAGCTACTTCTGAATCAGGATGTGATCAGAAAGCCAGATATGGAGATTTTATAGTGTTTGGGAATACTGTTATCTTATGTGAAGGATTAACTAAAATTGAATCAATGACTGTTTGTTATAATCTGAAAAACTTAGTAATTAGCAGTTTAGAAAAATAAAATAATTTAGGAGAAAAATGAAATTAGGATTTAGTACTTGGGCAATGCCAGATTTACCGATAGAGACTTCTATTGAACATTTAGCAAAACTAGGATATGACGGAATTACGATAGCTGTACTACCTCGATTCTCTACCTCATTAGACACACTAGATACTGCAAGAAGAAAACAAATAAAAAAATTGACGAAAGAAAATAATTTACCTATTTCATCTGTAATGAGTTTTTCTAGTATGTTAGAAGAAAATCCTTCAGAACTTGAAAAAAATGTACAGATGGTTCAAGAATCTATTCATCTTGCAGTAGATTGGGATACTCCTTATGTTATTACAGGCATAGGAGGGGAGCCTGGAGATTTAGAAAATCCAGAAAAAATGAAAAAACTAATTGAAAGATTAGAAAATATTGGTGATTTTGCTTCTTCAGAAGGAATTACTGTGGCGCTAGAACCTCATGTAGGCCAGGCTACTGAAACTCCTGACCAATTAACTCAACTTTTAGATAAAATTCAATCACCTTTTATAAAAGTTAATTTTGACATTAGTCATTTTAATGTTTTAGGGATTCCAATGAAGGAATCTGTTGATAAAGTTCTACCTTATTCTGTTCTTATAGATGTAAAGGATGAACGTGGAATTGTACCTGATTGGGAATTTGTAGCTCCTGGAGAAGGAGATTTTAATTATGCAGAATTCATCAAGACTTTGGATTCTTCAGGATATGATGGATTTGTGACTGTGGAAATCAGTTTTATGGTTCAGAAAAGATCGAATTATGATCCTCTAGAAGTTACTTCGAAATCATTTAATGTTTTGGATAAAGCATTCAAAATAGCAGGAGTACAAAGGTCGTAGAATTATCTCTGCTTAATTTATGCTGTTTTTAATTTTTGTAATTTAGGCTTTATCACGAATAAACAGTATGGAGCAGTACTGTTATTTGAGTAATAATCTTGATGATAATCTTCTGCAATATAGAATTTTTCTAATTGTTTAATTTCAGTTATTACTTTTTCTTTATAAATTTTGGATTTTTCAATTTCCTTTTTAATTCTTAAAGCAGTTTTTTGTTCATCCTCATTTTTATATAAAACAATTGATCTATATTGAGTTCCAACATCATTTCCTTGTCTATTTAGGGTTGTGGGATCATGTATTTCCCAGAAGAAATTCAATACTGATTCAAGAGAAATTTTATTTTTATCATATTCAATTTCACATACCTCTGCATGACCTGTATTTCCTGTGCAAATTTCTTCGTAAGTAGGATTTTCTGAATTACCCCCAGAATATCCTGAAACAATTTTTATAATTCCATCTAATTCTTTAAATAAAGCTTCTATACACCAAAAACATCCTCCTCCTAAAATTATTGTATCTATATTCAAACCTCTCCTTTCACCATTCTTTAGGGATACTTAAATATTCTCGTTCTACTTCTTGGAACCATTCAGTTAATCTATTCTCCATCTTTTTAGCTATTTCAGGATTTTCTTCTGCAATATTATTTTTTTCACCAGGATCATTATCTAAATTAAATAATTCTGGTTTAGGAATTGGTTCACTTAAAACACTTTCAGCCCATGGTTCAGTCATTAATTCTGTAACGGTTTCAGGCTTATATTTGTAATCTATATCTCTTTGAATGTATTTCTGACTATTTTTTATGTGTTCAGGATCTACAACTTTGTCTATTTTGGGTCTTACTAGCTTCCAAGATCCTATCCTCATTCCAGCATTAGATTCAACTCTTGGAGGATATTGACTAAAATGCCAGAATTGAGCGTAGTCAGTTTTATTTATTTCTCCCCTAAGTATTGGAAGAATATTTCTTCCATCTAAAGGTAAGTTTGGTTTTATCTCAGATCCTGTTGCTGCAACTAATGTAGGAAGCCAGTCCACAAAATGTATTAGTTGATTAGTATTTTCTATTTTAGGTAAACCATCGGGCCACCTTAAAATCATTGGAACTTTTATTCCTCCTTCATATACAGATCCCTTTGCTCCGTTGTATCCACAATTAAATCTGTATTCTGCTATTATTTCTCCTTTTTCATTTCTTTGAACTGGATAATTAGTTTTCCAATCTTGAGATTTCCCAAAAAGTCGGGTCATATGGCCATTAAGTTCTTCATCATATTGATCTGGAACTTGGTCAGGACGATGATGGAATGCAGGACCATTATCACTTGAAAACATTACAATAGTGTTGTTTTCAAGATTTAATTTTTTAAGGGTCTCTAAAATTCTTCCTACTTGTTGATCCATTACTTCTATCATTGCATAAATAATTGCAGTTCCTAATGTAAGTCCCATTTCCAGATAAGTATCAATTATTTCCTGAGGAGCCTGTAAAGGTGAATGAGGGGCATTGAACATTAATGAAAGGAAAAAAGGTTCTTCTTTATTTCTGTTTATAAAATCTATTGCATTATCTCCAAGAACGTTAGTCAAATATGTCCCATCAGATTTAATAAACAGACCATTTTTTTCGATTATCCATTCATAAAAATCTGCCCATCCTCCTCTGAATCCTATAAATTCATCAAAACCTCGATTGTTTGGATGATATCTACTATCCAAAGCCCCATTGTGCCATTTTCCAATTAATCCAGTTTTATAACCAATAGTCTTAAAGTAATCTCCTATTGTTGTTTCTCTAGTAGAAAGCCTATCTTGTCCCCAAGTTTCTGCTGGTGAAATTACTCCAGTTCTTAATGAATATCTTCCAGTAAGTAATGCGGCTCTTGCAGGAGAACAGACAGGTGCTCCAGAATAATGTTGGGATAAACATGTGCTTTCATCTATTAAACTATCAAGATTAGGTGTTTTGACATACCCATCATTAAATTTACCGAAGTCTCCATATCCCATGTCATCTGCAACCATCATAATAATGTTAGGTTTTGTGTTTTGAGCCATTTTGTTTTTCCTTTGCCTTTTATTTTTGATATAAATTGTTAAAAATATTATTAAATATTAGTGTAGATTGATTATTGAATTTAATATAGTTACATAAAAAAAGATTAGTAAGAAATCATGACAAATCAGAAGAAGAAAAAATTTAGTCAAGCTCAAATAGTTCGGCGAGAAAACTTGACTCATGACTTATGGAAAATTTGGCTGTCCACTTCAGAACATTTTGAATTTAAACCAGGTCAATATTGTACTATAGGATTGAATGGAGTAGAAAGACCTTATTCCATAGTTTCATCTCCAAAAGAGAAGTTAATAGAGTTGTTCATTGAATTGATTCCTCTGCCATTGGGAGTTTTAACACCTCTATTACATGAAGCTAAAGAAGGAGACATTGTAACTATTCGACCTAGGGCAAAGGGATTGTTTACTTTTAAGGAAGAGTATGATTTTCATGTAATGATTAGTACAGTTACTGGCGTAGCTCCTTTTGTAAGTATGGTTAGAAATTATTTAAGAAATCCTTCAGAAAAAGATAATTTCTTAATTTTAGAAGGAGCAAGTTATATAGATGAATTTGGTTATGATGAAGAATTACAAGAAATCGCTTCCAAACATGAGAATATAAAGTATATTCCTACTTGTAGTAGACCTGAAGATCCTAAGAATAAAAATTGGAGAGGAGAGAAAGGAAGGGTTAATAATATTTTAAGTAAATATGTTGATTCTGGATTAAACACTAAAAATACTCTAATTTATGCTTGTGGTCACCCTGAAATGATTAATGATGTGAAAAGACAGATCTCAGATGAATTTAATTTTATTGAAGAAAGGTTTTGGAAGTCTTAATTGAAAGTTTTTTTTGTAAATATTTTAATAATTTTGTTTCTTGCTTGTTCTCAACAACCTATACCTACACCAACTCCTGAACCTGTTGTTGAAGAAATTTTATATGAACAAGTAGTGGATAACGGAAAGATTTATTCTTCCAAGGATTTTTTTGATGTTGGGTTTAACGAATATAAGGAATATAACGTATCCAAACTGACAGGATCTACGGAAGCATGGTACGGATACTGGGGTACAGATGAAGATAATGTTAAATACTATGAATTAAGGTTTTATCCAGATCATTCAACAGCAGTTTCTGATGGAACCGCATTTGCAGAAGATGATACTGGAGAAGAAGCTAAATTGAGAAGGCAAGAGACTATGTGGAAAGTAGGATTATCTGACAGAAAACTTGACGCCAACTGTACTCAAGGCGGAACTGCAATTAATCGTAATTGTGGAGAAAGACTATGGAAATATGGAGATTATTTAATTTTCAATAATGTTGTAATTCTTTGTGAGGGAGAAAGTTCTAAGGAAGCTTTTAAACTATGTGAAGATTTAAAAGGAATTTTAAAGCCATAACTTTATTCCTCTTGTACTGCTTGGAGCATTGCTTGTATGTATCCTTGGGCAAATATTCTGGATCTGTATCCACCTAGATTTCCTGGAAATTCAGAATCACCTTCAATATCAGGACAGTGATCATCCATAAAACAACCTTTATATCCGGCATCTTTATATATTTTCATTGCTTTATGCATATCTACATACCCAGTATTTATAAATTCTTCATGAAATTTATTTGGAGTTGGGCCTGATACATTTCTGAAGTGAACATATAAAACCTTGTTTCTGGATGCAAAATATTCAATCATTTCATATATATCCTCGTCCATTTCAGAAAAAGTTCCCTGACAAAACTCTATTGCATTATAGTCAGACGGATATATTTCTATAAGTCTTTTAAAAGCATCAAAACTAGTCATTATTCTTGGAACTCCTCCAACTTCATCTACTGGTGGATCATCAGGATGAATTCCTAATCTTATTCCTTCTTCTTCAGCTACAGGAGTAACAGCTTTAATCCAGTATTCAAGATTCTCCCACAGTATTTCTTCAGTAAGG
>Ga0187827_10006573_pt1 | contig 13243 bp, 13 predicted proteins | sample ETNtaG_39_FD_167969 | JGI IMG/M metagenome (GOLD analysis project Ga0187827, IMG submission 167969) | Marine microbial and viral communities from oxygen minimum zone, Eastern Pacific Ocean - ETNP2014_SV_150_PacBio MetaG (Illumina Assembly) | ecosystem: Environmental > Aquatic > Marine > Hypoxic... | reverse complement strand
CTCCTCATCGAGTTTTGTCGAGCTTGGATTATCAGCTTTTGCTGTTTAGGAGTGAAACAGAAGCACAAGGCCTTGACTCACTTGATGGAATTCTCTTTCTTCGCGACTGAGGTCAAGGCCGACTTGTAGGCCTTCTTGCAGCGCATCTTCGAAGGGCGGCGTTAGTGGAGAGCTCTGTTGTCTCCATAAGGCGGCAATGCCCACAGGAGTTGCATGCCAGCGAAAGAGGCCGGTTTCGCCAATGGCTGGTTGATTGAGGGCATCCTCAAGGAGGGCGTGGATCGGCATGCTTGGTGTGGACATACCCCAGCTTCGGAAAGCATTAGTGCTGCTGCAATCGGCTGAGAGACTTCGTGATGAATTGATCAGCAACTCATCATGGCTGACAAGGCTCTAAAAGCCTTGCTTTGACGCTTAGTTTTAGCCACCTGCAGGAGTGGTTTTGGGTTTTTGCGTCGCACTTTGAGACGGAACCAGCTCAGTTCTATCAATTGCATTAGTAGAACTGTGCCGTTGCTGTGAGTGACCCCGTGGAGCTTTTAGAGCTTCACTCCTGAGATTGAGTGGTTGAGATGCAGGGAGACATCATGAGATCACCCTCCAGGCGTTTTGTGCTCCATACAGGTGGCCGAGCCATCAGCAGGGGAGTTTCCCGTCGTCATCTTGAAGTGCTTTCAGCTCCACTCTCACCCCTGTCTGCTAATGCATTGATTCGGCAGCAGAGTCGCTTGGGGAGAGTTATTAAACGTTCTGGAGATGTGCTGTTTTCCCTGGTTGTGATCAGCCTCGGTTCGCCCATCTTTCTGCTCTTGGCTGTGTTGGTAAAAGTCAGCTCGCCGGGTCCTGTTTTTTATGTTCAGCAACGGGTAGGTCGTGATTATCGACACTTTGGTTGTATCAAGTTCCGCACGATGCGAGCAGATGCGGAGGACGTTCTCTCAAATTTGCTGGTTAATTCCGCTTCGATGAGGGCTGAATTTGAACGTGATTTCAAGCTTCGTCAGGATCCTCGAATCACACCAATCGGGCGTTTTTTGCGCCGTTCCAGCCTTGATGAGCTTCCACAATTTTTAAATGTGCTGCGTGGTGAGATGAGTTTGGTTGGCCCAAGACCGATTGTTGAAAAAGAACTTCCGCGTTATGGCAAGTTTATGGACGAAATTGCTGCGGTACGCCCTGGCCTGACTGGTCTGTGGCAGGTGAGTGGTCGCAATAATCTCAGCTATACCCAGCGGGTTCGCCTCGATCTTGCTTATGCCCGTGGACGTTCCTTCATGCTGGATCTTGCGATCATTTTGCGCACTTTTGGCGTGCTTTTGTTGCCCATGGATCGTGGTGCCTATTGAGGCCTGTTCAGCCAATCAAGCCTGAGGCCAAAGCTATTACTGCTAGCCAAGCCAGTTCAAGATGCAAGCCAATTTTCAGTAACCTCTTAATGGCTTTTCGGTCAGCAACTGGGGCTAAGGCAGCCAGTGTTGGTTTGGTTAACCAGGCGTCGCCATAGCGGTTGTCACCACCCATTTGTATGTTGGCGCAGTGGGCAAAGATCGCTTCTGAGAGCCCTGCATTTGGGGATAGATCCATTGATCCATCCCTATAGGCAGCCTTAACAAGAGCAGGGAAGCGTTGCCAGGGTTGACTGACTAGAGGCAGGGTCAGTAGCACCATGCGACAAGGAATCCAGGTCAGAGCGTCGTCGAGTCGTGCGCCAGCTGAGCCAAGCCAGCGCAACTGGCCATGGCGATAGCCGAGCATCGAATCAAGGGTGCTGCTGGCTTTAAATGCCCAGGCCAAAGCCAGGGGGCCAGGCAGGTCTGGCGAGAGTTGCCAGAGCACTGTGCCGATCAGCATCCAGAAAAGTGGGGCGAATACACCATCTACGGAATTTTCGCTGGCTGTTTCAGCAGCGGCGCGCAGGATGCCATTGCTATCAAGTTGACTAACATCGCGGCCGACAATCTGGCTGAGCTTTTGCCGGGCGGGTTCGAGGGCAATGTCGTTGTTGCTTTGATTGGAAGGTAAGGCTTTGAGGACGGCCTCAACCCCTTGTTTCAGACTGCGTGCTGCGAGTGCACTTGCTAGTGCGATTACCAGCAGCAGCTTGCCTAGCGGCTCAGGCAGTGGTGATCCTGTTAGGGCTAATCGCTCCACTAGCCAACCGCTTGCAGCGCTGCCTAAGACGAGAATTGTGCTGATCAGTCCTCCGCTGAGCCGTAGTGCCCAAGGGTGATTGCCAGCCAATCTTTGCAGCCACAGCCGCATGGCTTGGATCAGGCGACCCATCACCACTACGGGATGAAGTGACCAGCGGGGATCACCGATTAGCAGGTCGAGACCTGCTGCAGTGACCACCAACAGAACGGAGAGATTCAGGCTGCCTTTAACCAGCTGAACATGGCACGGAGGCCTTTGCCGACCTTCTCAATTGGATGGGCAGCATCGCGATCACGAATCTTTTTCATCTCTGGCTTGCCAGATTCGCATTCGGCGACAAAGTTTTTAGCGAAAGTGCCGTCTTGGATGTCAGCGAGGATGCGCCTCATCTCTGCTTTGGTTTCAGCGGTGATCAGCCTGGGACCACTTACGTAGTCGCCGTATTCGGCTGTGTTGGAGATTGAATCACGCATAGCAGTTAGGCCGCCCTTCACCATCAGATCCACGATTAGCTTCACTTCATGGAGGCACTCGAAATAGGCCAGTTCGGGCTGATAGCCAGCTTCTACAAGCGTCTCAAAGCCTGCTTTGACGAGTTCTGAGAGTCCACCACATAGCACTGCCTGCTCGCCGAATAAGTCGGTTTCGGTTTCTTCCTTGAAGTTGGTTTCCAGGATGCCCGCCCTGGTGCCACCGATGCCTTTGGCGTAGGCCATCGCCAGGGAGCGGGCGTTCCCAGAAGCGTCCTGCTCAATGGCGAATAGGGCTGGAACGCCCTGCCCGTTTTGGTATTCCCAGCGCACCGTGTGGCCAGGGCCTTTAGGCGCAATCATCACTACATCCACATCAGCTGGCGGCTGAATCAACCCGAAGCGGATGTTGAAGCCGTGGGCGAAGCTCAATACTTTGCCCGAGCTCAGATGAGGGGCGATCTCTTTGGCATATACATCTTTTTGGAATTCATCCGGCAGCAGCACCATGATCCAGTCCGCTTTAGCGGCTGCATCGGCAACGCTGAGCACTTCCAGCCCATCGGTGCGGGCCTTGTCGGCGGAGCGGCTGCCTTGATAAAGGCCTACCACCACATTCACGCCGCTGTCTTTGAGGTTGAGGGCGTGGGCATGGCCTTGGGAGCCATAGCCAATGATGGCTACGGTCTTGCCATTTAGTAGACCGAGATCGGCATCGGTGTCGTAGAAGAGCTGGGCCATCCGGGCTGAATTACAGGGCGGAGCAAGGTTGGAGCTTACTCAAGTGGGTTTGCTTAGCGACAGATAAAAAAAGTGCTTTTTGGGCTTAGTTCAGCAGTTCGATGGATGACACCGCGAAGATTCCATCGCTGCGATCGTTTTCAGCACTATTTGACTTGAATTAGGCTTCGTTGGGATGGGCGATTACGCGGTCGATTAGGCCATAGTCTTTTGCTTCTGCTGCGCTCATGAAGTAATCGCGATCAGTGTCTTTTTCAATTTTGTCAAAGCTCTGACCAGTCATCTGTGCCATTGAGTTGTTGAGCATGTCTTTGATGCGCAGGATCTCGCGGGCTTCGATTTCGATGTCGCTGGCTTGTCTTTGTTTGCTGCCACCCAGGGGTTGGTGGATCATTATTCGGCTATGGGGTAAGGCGAGCCTTTTCTCTTTTGTTCCTGCACCGAGGAGGAAGGCTCCCATCGAAGCTGCCAGGCCAACGCAGATTGTTACGACATCACTTTTGACGTATTGCATCGTGTCGTAGATCGCTAGGCCAGCAGAGACCGACCCCCCTGGGGAGTTGATGTAGAGATAAATCGGCTTAGTGCTGTCTTCTGAATCCAGGTAAAGCATCTGGGCCACCAAGCTGTTGGCCACGCCATCACTTACCTCTTGGCCGAGAAATAGGATTCGCTCTACCCCCAGGCGTGTGTAAATGTCGACCCAGCGTTCCATTTGGCTACCGGGAAGACGGTAGGGAACGCTGGGGGTACCGATCGGCATGATGAAAAAAGTGTCGAGGAAATCAGAACAGGGAAATAAACGAGAGCTGACAGAGCTAGGAAAGTTGAATCCAGGATTGCCGTGTATTGATCAGCTCAGTGGAGCCGAATTGGGCAGCTCTTTACGGCTGCTTAGAACTCGATCGATGAGGCCGTATTCGACTGCTTTATCGGGGGTGAGATAACTCATACGATCGGAATCTTTGGATAGTTGCTCAACGCTTCGTCCCGTATTTTTGGCGAGAATCTCGAGCATGGCCTGCTTGTTATGAAGTACTTCCTTGGCACGGATCTGAATATCGGTGGCTTGACCTTGGGCACCACTGCGGGGCTGGTGCAGCACGATTGATGCATGGGGAAGGGCTGCCCTTTGGCCCTTAGTGCCGGCTGAGAGGATCACTGCAGCCGTTCCCATCGCTTGGCCGATGCAAATGGTATGGACCGGTGGCTTGACGTAACGCAGGGTGTCACAGATGGCAAAGGCTTCGGTTTCGAAACCGACGGCATCTCCTGAATACCAGCTGGTGCCCGTTGAGTTGATGTAGAAATAAATAGGCTTTTCTGGGTTGTCGAACTCCAGATAGAGCAGCTGGGCAATGATCAGCTCAGTTACATCCATCCCTAGCTGTCGTTTGGCATCGTCGTCGGAGAACAGGGGAAGTCCTAGATAGACAATGCGTTCCTTAAGCATTAGCGACGGCAGATCCGGAGGCGGTGTGCGCATCACGGCTGTATCGCCGTAGTAGGGAGCGGACACCGTCATCTGCAACAAATTCTTGGCGGAATTTGGAGACTAGCGGGGGTTTGCTTGTGGGTGCTCGTTCGGGGTACTCGATTTGCGGGTTGGCTGATCTTTTTCGAGTCGGCCGAAGACCATCCTGCCTGTAGGGGTCTGCAGGGCTCCGGTAACTATTACTGGCAGCCGCTGGCCAATCGCTTGCTTTGCTCCCTCCACCACCACCATCGTGCCGTCTTCTAGATAGCCCACACCTTGGTTGTCTTCTTTGCCCTTTTTGATGATCTTCAGCTTCAGCTCGTCGCCAGGTTGCACTTCAGGTCTTAGGGCGATAACGATTTCGCTGAGGTTGATCGCTTTTAATTCCTTGACCTTGGCAACTTGGGCGAGGTTGTAATCAGCAGTTATCAAAATTCCACCTGTATCGGCGGTGAGCTTGAGCAGTCGATCGTCAGTGCCTGATCCTTCGTATCGGGTGCTGTTCAAGACCAACCTTCTTCCATAGCTCTCGCGCAATTCCGTAAGTAACTTCAGACCGCGCCGACCTTTGGCTCGTTTTTCATCATTGCTTGAATCGGCTAGCTGTTGCAGTTCATCAATCACGGTCTGGGCGACGATCACCTGACCTTCCAGTAGGCCGCAGGCCAGCAGTCCACGAATGCGACCGTCGATGATCACGCTTGTGTCGAGAATCTTTGCAGAAGCGGGTGTTAAAACTCCTTCGGCGACTAGTAGCGCTTCGGTGCTGTTGGGATTGAACAGGCGTAGCAGGGTGCGGCCATGTACCTCCGCCAGGTTGTATCCCAATACACCAAAGAACACATTGCTGAGTACTGCGGCTAGAGGTTTTATCAACACCACTTCCCAAGGCAGGGGAAGTAGCAGGATTGGGGCCAGCAGCAGATTGGCAACCAATAAACCGAGAATCAGCCCAACGGCTCGACTAACCAAAAGGTCGGTGGGCATGGTGCGAACCTGCTGCATCAGCTTTTGCCGCAGTCGCTGGAAGAAGAAGCCGGCTAATAGTCCAAAGCAGGCACCGACTCCGCTCAGCACCAATCTCAGTCGATCGATGTTGCTTGTCTGTTCCAGCAGCCGTTCTGGCAATAGCTCAACCCCTAGCCAGCCAGTGGCCGCGCCAGAGACAAGAAACAGCACCAGGATGAGCAGGTCCACCATGGGGTCAGATCGTTGCTGCTCGCTCCGGATGCAGGCAGCATGCATCATCTTCTGGAGCTTGGCTTGGGCAGATGTCCGCAATTTTGCGGATTGATCGATGAGAGATGTTTTTGCTGTGCAGCCACCACGCAGTGTCTATCTGCACATTCCTTTTTGCCATCGGCGTTGTTTCTACTGCGATTTTGCTGTAGTGCCCCTTGGTGATCGTGCTGATGGGGCCACTGGTTCTGGTAGCAATTCTATTCAGGCTTATTTACGGCTGTTGCATCGGGAGATTGCGCTTATCAAAGCTGGCCCAATGCTTGCCACTGTGTACATCGGTGGTGGAACACCATCTCTATTGAGCCCATCACAGATCGGTGCTCTTTTGTATCAGCTGCGGCAACAGTTTGGAGTTCAGCCTGGGGCAGAAGTCACGCTGGAAATGGATCCAGCCAGTTTCGATCAGGCTTATCTCGATGCCGTATTAGAGGCTGGTATTAACCGGGTGAGCTTGGGCGCTCAGAGCTTTGATGATTCGTTGCTAGAGAAGCTGGGCCGGCGTCACCGACGCCATCATTTGCTGCAGGCTTGTGGTTGGTTAAGTCAGGCTTATCAACGAGGAGAGATTAAAAGTTGGAGTCTGGATCTGATCCAGAATTTGCCTGGCCAGGAGTTAGTGGCTTGGAAGCAACAGCTAGCTGAGTCAATTACCACTGGTGCTCCCCATCTTTCGGTTTACGAACTATCTGTAGAGCCCGGCACAGTATTTGCCTGGCGACAGCGTCGCGGGGAGTTGCATTTGCCTAATGAGGATTTGGCAGCTGAGTTGATGCAGTGCACCAGTGTCTTGCTTCGTCAGGCGGGATTTGCCCGTTATGAGATCTCTAATTACGCCTTGCCAGGTCATGCCTCACGCCACAATCGCGTTTATTGGAGTGGGGCCGGCTGGTGGGGATTTGGCCAGGGTGCAACTAGTGCTCCATGGGGTCAGAGATTGGCACGTCCTCGCACTCGAGATGGTTATCACAGTTGGATTGAGCTTCAGGAGGTTGAAGGGCTGGATCATTCTTTAATTGCCTCCAAGGCAAACCCATTGCCCCTTGATGAACTGTTATTGGTGGGTTTGCGCTGCCGCGAGGGAGTTGACCTTGAGGCTCTTTGCCTGGCTTGGGGTTGGACTGAGCAACAGTGCAAAGCTCTTTTGCCGTTGTTGCAGCTGCGTTGGCAGTCGGCGTTGGATCGAGGTTGGTTGCGGCTTCGAGGTCGACGTTGGCAGTTCAGCGATCCCCAGGGAATGGATATCAGCAACCAGGTTCTGGTGGAGTTGTTGTTGTGGTGGCAGTCTCTGCCTGCTGATGCAATTGCTTTACCCAACCCTGGAGGGCTTCCACGCAAAGTTGGCGACCTGGAATCAATGCTGGACTGAAGGGGGGCTGGCTAGGCGTTAGGCCGAGCAGGTCTGCAGTGACCCGCACTTGTCCATCGCAATCATTGCCAGCGCCAATTCCGATTACAGGGATCGCCAGCTGGTGACTCAGGGAACTTGCTATAGAACCCGGTACGTGTTCGACCACTAGTGCGAAACAGCCCGCTTGCTCAAGTTGTTTTGCTTGTTGCAGTAATTGATCCTGGCTACGTGGGTCCTCAGCTTGACGGCGGTAGCCGAGTCGATGCACTGCTTGTGGAGTAAGGCCTAGATGCCCCATGACTGGGATCCCCATGCGTACCAGACGCTCAATTACTGCCAGGACCTCTGGCTCTGCTCCTTCTAGCTTTACGGCGGCGGCGCAAGAGTGCTTAAGCAGGCTTCCAGCTGCTGCTACGGCTTTGTCTTCTCCGCATTGGTAGCTCAGAAATGGAAGATCGCAGACGACTAGTGGCTGTTGATGGAGGGGTTTAGTAAAACCTCGACCTACAGCTTGGCTGTGGTGGAGCATCTGCTCCACTGTTACCGGCAGGGTGGTGGCATGGCATAGCGAGACCATCGCCAGCGAGTCTCCTACTAGCACCACATCTGCACCTGCAGCTTCAACTAAGGCAGCTGTTAGCCCATCCCAGGCGGTGAGGATGGATATCGGTCGTCCGGTTTGCTTGAACTGAATTAATTCACTGGGGCGCATCAGTTTCTCCAGGCCCACGAGGGTTCATTGCTAGCATCGATTTGACTCGGACCCACGCGGCCTCGACGCCTAAATCTGGTCAGGACCGGAAGGGAGCAGCCACACGGGATGCTCGTGACAGGCGTGGACTCCGGGTCACCCAAAAGGGTGAAGGCTATATCTCCTCTTCTTTACGAGGTTGGCGCTTGCGCAGGAATTCAGGAATTCGAGCACCTGATTCGTTTACTTCTGGTGGGTTGTAGATCGATTGGGGTGTCATCTTGTTGATTGAACGTTCAGCTCTACTGCGGTAAGGCTGGTCGCCTTCAAAGCCTGTAGCGATCACGGTGACATGGATTTCACCTTCGAGTTTTTCGTCCACCACCGCACCAACGATGATGTTGGCTTCCGGATCCACTACGTCGTAGATAACTTCTGAGGCGGAGGTCATGTCTTCGAGGGTCATGTCTCTACCGCCACTGATGTTGATTACGCAACCTTTGGCGCCGTCGATTCGGGCGGCTTCCAGTAGCGGGCTGCTGATGGCGGCTTGAGCTGCTTCGATAGCTCTAGAGCGTCCTGAACCCACACCAATACCCAATAGGGCTGTACCAGCTTCAGTCATCACCGAACGCACATCGGCGAAGTCAACATTCACAAGGCCAGGGCAGGTAATTATGTCGCTGATGCCTTTAACACCCATCCGCAGGATGTCGTCTGCACTGCGGAAAGCCTCCTGTAGCGGAGCTGCGGAGATGATGTCTTTGATTCGGTCGTTGGGGATCACAATCAAGGTGTCTACATGCTCTGCCAGGCGGCTAATGCCTTCAGCTGCTTGTCGCATGCGACGACGTCCTTCAAAACTGAAGGGTTTAGTGACGATGCCCACAGTCAGTGCGCCGCACTCCTTGGCAACTTCCGCAACTACTGGAGCTGCTCCAGTGCCAGTTCCACCACCCATGCCAACGGCGATGAAGACCAGGTCAACTCCTTGCAGAGCTTGTTGAAGGTCTGCTCTGGATTCTTCTGCTGCCTTTTGACCGATGCTGGGATTGCCACCTGCACCCAACCCTCGGGTGAGAGTTTGGCCCAGTTGCACGCGGTTATTGGCTGCAGATTGAAGCAGGGCCTGGGCATCGGTATTCATGACCCGATAGGTCACACCATCCAGGTCGCTGAGAATCATGCGGTTAACGGCATTGCTACCGCCACCGCCGACACCAATTACTTCAATACGGGCAGATTGGCTTGGCAGGATCCCCGCGGCCTCCATGGAGGTGGATGTGGACATGTTCTTGCTCACCATCTCCATTGTTGAGATTGAACCATTGAGGTGTGGATGCATTATGTCTGTACTCACGCTTTTCGTTGAAAGTTTCAAAACAGTTGACGTTTTGCGCTACCTCCAAAAAGGCAAGTTAGCGATTTCATATCACCTGGAATTGCTTTTTGGCACAGGTTTATCGACGTCCTTAGTGGGTTTGGGTACCTGCAGTTCCGGTTTGGAGGGGTTGCTCATATCAATAGTTGTGCCTGGTTTATGGCGAAAGGTTGGTGGCAAGGTTTGGCTTAATTGGGCCACCGCTTCTAGTTGTTCGTCTAGTAGGGCGCTGTTGGCACCAAGCTGAATTAAGCCAAGGGCCTTGGTTTGCAGACTGAGTTCTCCGTCTGGAGCCACGATGATGCGTAATAGCTGACTGCCGAGTTGATCTCGTTGTTCAAGCACCCGAGAAATGCTCTGGCGTTGGCTGGTCGTCCAGCCCTCCACCGTCAAATTAGTGGCGGGCCTTTCACCTTTGTTTGCCACTTTGATCGGAATCCATTCCCCATCACTGTCCACCATGCCCTTCTCCTGGTCATGGGCGCGTCTTCGCAGTGCATAGGCAATTGGTTTGCGTTCTTGAAGATCCACATCTATGCCTGGAGGAAGCAGGCGTCTGTGCACGACAACCGATTTGAGCGGCAGCTTGCGTAGCAGGGTTTGCTCTAGTGCTTTGGGGTTGAAACCCAAAAGTGGTTGGGGGAAGCGGAGTTCACCAGCTTTGATCAGAGTGTTTGCCTGGATGTTGGAACTGCCTTGTACATGGATCTGTGCGGCGTTATTTAAGGTCCATCCTTGGCTGAGTAGCAACCATCCCAGACCTACGGCGATGGAGGTAAAAACCAGTATTCGCCAGAGGTTGATCAGCTGTTCGCGGCGGCGTTGCTGACGCAGCTTGCGGCGTCTCTCTATCCCTGGAACGCGTGAGGGCTGGCGTTCAGGGGCAGACGATCTCACAGGTCACAGCGTGACCGGGCCATTAGCTGATCCACCCAACGTCGGGCCCGTTCTGCATCGGAAAATGGCACATCCATTTCCTGCCCATTACCGACAAGCCGAAGTCGACAACGACCCTGGGATTCTTGGGTGAGGGGGGCTTCCCCTGAGGTCAGGGCCATCAGTTCAAGCATCTCTAACTTGGTGATTTCAAAGCTCCCTTGCTCTTGAAAACGGCCTGCTTCAAAGCTGCTCCAGTTGAGGACGCCGTCTTTGAGTCGAGCAGCTCCGGAACCATCGAGTTTGGATAGTTCAGAACCTTCCGCCCAGTCGCGGAATAGGTTCTGTCGCCGCCTCTCAAGCCACCCGAGGGCAGTGAGAAGCACAAATACCAGGAGTAGGGGGAACCAGAGCAGACCGTGAATCATTGGGAGGTCAAAGGTGGAGGTCTGGAACGCCATCCAGTTTGGGTTTGTTTATTCTCTCGCTGTGGCAACCAGCTGGGCCACCAGTTGTTCGAGCGTTACACCCGAGGCCTCCCATAGCATTGGATACATGCTCTGGGATGTGAAGCCTGGCAGGGTGTTGATCTCATTGAGCCAGAGTTCATTGAGTGCATCGTCGTAGAAGAAGTCAACCCTTGCCATGCCATGGACTGCAACGCAATGACACGCTTGTAACGACAGCTTGCGAATTTGGTTCTCTACTTCTTCTGGCAGAGGCGCTGGAATCAGCGTATGACTGCAACCCTCGGTGTATTTGGTGTCGTAGTCATACCAGTCCGCATCAAAGCGAATTTCGCCTACGACGGAGGCTCTCAATTCGCGCTTTCCCAGCACAGCGCACTCGAACTCCCTTGCCTCGACTCCTTGCTCTACCACAATGCGTTGATCGAGTTTGGCAGCAGTGACAAGACCGCCGAGAAGCTCTTCGCGGTTGTGGGCTTTGCTGATTCCAACAGAAGATCCCAAATTTGCGGGTTTTACAAAACAGGGGTATCTGAGTTGAGCCTCAAGGCTTTTGGCGACGGCTTCTCGTGAGTTGTTGTTAATTAGATCCGCGGCATTAACAGCGGCATAAGGCACTTGGGGTAAGCCCGCTGCGGCGAATGCGGCCTTCATGGCCAGCTTGTCCATGCTGAGGGCAGAGCCGAGCACACCGGCGCCTACGAAAGGCTTCCCCATCAGACTAAATAGGCCTTGAACTGTGCCATCTTCACCATTGGGGCCATGCAGAACTGGGTACCAAACCTCCACACGTTCACTTCCTTCAGGCAGCTTGGTGAAGCCTTTAGGGGCAGGGGGAGTTGGTAGTTGCTCTGATTTAGGGGGATGCCCTTGCTTGAGCACGGCTTCAGCAACAGATGCAGGCCACCAGCGTCCTAGTTGGTCGATGTAGAGAGGAATGACCTCGAAGAGATCTGGGTTCATCCCGCTTCGGAGGGCACCGATAACGGTGATGGCCGATCGGATTGAAATGGCATGTTCCTCGGACTCGCCGCCGAACACCACGCCTACACAGCTGCGGGAGGAAGGCATGGTATTTGGCAGGGTCGTGGTAGTTAGCGATCAAAGGTATCAGTGCCCTCTGCCGATTTCATTGCATGGCGGTTCCGCTGAGGGAGAAAGATCGCACGCTTTCGATTTGAACTGCGACTAAATCGCCTGGGCTGTAGAGGTACCCCCCGGGTTGTTCAGCAGCAAAGAATGTCAGTCGGTTGGTGCGGGTGCGTCCCATTAACTGTTGCGGATTTTTAGGATTGACCCCTTCAGCAAGTACCTGCTCAACCCTGCCGGCATAGCGGGCATTGCGCTGCCGGGCTACACGTTCCACCAGGGCGTTGAGTTCGCGTAGCCGCTCAACTTTCACCGCTTCTGGTAGTTGGCTGGGCCATGTGGCGGCAGGGGTGTTTGGACGAGGTGAGTAAGCAGCAGTATTCACCTGGTCGAAACCCAGCTCCTCGACGACGTTCAAGGTGTTTTGGAACTGTGCATCGGTTTCACCTGGGAAGGCGACGATCACATCAGTGCTGATTGCGGCATCGGGCATTCGCTTGCGGATTCGCTCCACGATGCGTCGATATTTTTCGACCGTGTAACCCCTGGCCATGGCCTTCAGCACATCGTTATCACCGCTTTGGCAGGGGATGTGGAAGTGTTCGCATAATTTGGGTAGATCTGCACAGGTTTCGATCAATCGTTCTGTGAAGTAGCGCGGATGGCTTGTCGCAAAGCGGATGCGCTCAATACCTTCGACATCATGTATATGTTGGAGAAGGTCAGTAAGCGTGTTTTGGCGTCTGCCTTCAGGAGTAATTCCAGGCAAGTCGCGTCCATAGGCATCAATGTTTTGACCGAGCAGGGTGATTTCTCGAAATCCACGGGTGGCCAGGCCCTCGATCTCTAGTCGAATTGCCTGCGGTGATCGTGATTGCTCCTTACCTCTGACGGAAGGTACTACGCAGTAGGTGCAACGTTCGTTGCAGCCGTAGATCACATTTACCCAGGCGCAGATTGTGCTATCTCGACGAGCAGTAGTGAGGTCTTCGAGGATGTGATTGTCGTCGGTGGCGACAACTTGCTGACCGTTGTCTACTTGGGTGAGCAGCGTCTCTAGGCGGTTGGCGTGTTGGGGGCCCATCACAAGATCGAGCTCAGGGATCCGTCGCAGTAGTGCTTCTCCTTCCTGTTGTGCTACGCAACCAGCCACGATTAGCTTCAGGTGGGGGAGAGCCCGTTTGCGGCGGGCTTGGCGTCCTAAGTAGCTATAGACCTTCTGCTCGGCGTTATCGCGGATCGTGCAGGTGTTGTAGAGCACGAGATCCGCTTCCAGCTCTGCGGCTGCCTCGTGGTACCCCATAGTT
>Ga0187827_10006572_pt1 | contig 13243 bp, 14 predicted proteins | sample ETNtaG_39_FD_167969 | JGI IMG/M metagenome (GOLD analysis project Ga0187827, IMG submission 167969) | Marine microbial and viral communities from oxygen minimum zone, Eastern Pacific Ocean - ETNP2014_SV_150_PacBio MetaG (Illumina Assembly) | ecosystem: Environmental > Aquatic > Marine > Hypoxic... | reverse complement strand
ATCCATCTTCTGAAGGATTTACTCCAAGATAGTTTTCATAAAATGTTTTTACTTCAGTTTTGGGCAAAACCAATGAGTAGATTCTGTCTGTAAATTTGCTCTTTTTTTCTTGATCAGCAGCAGGAGGCAAAAGCCAATTGCCATTTTTGTAAGATTCTTCAAATAATTTAATTTTGCCTTCTTCATCTAACTTAGAACTTGGAGGACTGATATAAATACCTTCAAATGGCACGGCTTTGATAAATGCCATTTGTTTAAAGTCAAAAAATATTATTTGATACTGATTATTGATTCTATAAATGTAGCATTCTTTGAGATTTATTTTTTTACAGTCCTGAATAGGTAAGGGAAATTCCTCTAGAATTTCTTGATCTAAAAAAACCGACATGGCTATTTTAGATGTTTCTTCAGTAATTAAGTCGTATGATAAGTTGATATGATTTAAATCTAATTTTTTCGTCACCTCTATTAAGCTTTTATCAATAATATTTTGAGTGCCGTCACTTTTAGCTTTTTCAATAATTTTATTGGTATATTTTACAACAGTGTTTAAATCAGAAAATTCCGCACTCAGGGCAAAACCAGCATATACCACATCAGTTTTTTCCGCATAAAGATGCTCTGAAAACAAGCAAAAGGTAAAAAATAATATTAAAAAACTTTTCATATGTCTAATTTTATATTATCTCTTTAACTTACTTAAATCAAAATGAAAAAAATATTTTTTCTATTAATTGTAATTAGCTTTTCGTTTCTATTGTTTTCATGCGCTTCATCAGTATCTCAATTCAAAGAAACATGTCAACAAGAGTACGATTATTTTCCTGATGCAGAAGATTGCCTTCAAAGAAAATTTTTAGAATCTTCAATCAGTCTAGATAATGGCGATCTCTTACAGGCTACACACACTGATATAATTTCTATTTTAAAGCAAAAAGTTTATGAAACTAAAATGGCAAATTCAGAAGCTTGGTTTGAATACAATGATATGTTTGAAAAATTTACTGTTTCTGAGAAAAAACAAAAAGTATTACAATCCTATCTTGAGCTTTTAAAAAATTAATTTACTTTTAATTATTTAAATATTGTTAATTCTAATTATTGGAGATGATAATTTTTTGTATAATATATTTGACTTATGTGCATTAGATTAAATAACAAAGGTTTCTCACTCATTGAACTGCTTGTCGTGGTCGCCATCATCGGTGTGCTGGCCGCTGTGGGCGTAGTGGCGTATAATGGATTCATAGAAAGTTCTAAAATTAATGCGTGTAAAGCCAATCATTCTCTTTTAACTGAATACATACAAAATCAATTTATGAAATGTTCAATTGGACATAATGAACTTATTTTAAAAAAGTGGAAATCTCATGGCGGAGGAGACGTAAAAATTAGTTGTGCAAAAGATGGAAAAACTCTTGGTTATGCTATTGCGATAGATTGGACTAATCGTGCAGACAATCCTTGGGATCCAGGACAACCTTGGGGGGCTGCGATACAATTCAATAGTAATCCAACCCCTTCCGCGAATGATCCGCATACCTATGGGGATCACTATATCCATGGAACTTCTTCAAACACCGTTAGAATTGTTACCAGGTGCGGAAATAGCGATCTGTCAACAGATTTTGTTACAAAAAATTAACTATTTAATTTTTCTCCGCAGTTGGTGGTAGGATAATAATTTAATGAAAAAGGGGATCAGCTTGAAATGTTTGAAGTTATATTAATATTCATCATTGGCCTGTCTTTTGGCAGTTTCGCCAATGTGTGCATTTACCGTTTACCGTTGGATAAAAGCATAATCCCCTCTTCCGCCTGCCCCCATTGTAATGAAAAGATAAAGCACATGCATAACATCCCCGTTCTATCTTTTTTGTTCTTAAAAGGGCTCAGTTTCTGTTGTCATAAAAAAATATCACCGCACTACCCTCTTGTTGAAATAACAATTGGAATGGCCGCTGCATTTTTATTTATTGATCAGGGCTATTCCTGGACATTTATCTTATCTTTGGTTTTTTTTATGGCTCTTATCATACTGCTTGTAACTGACATTCAAAGATACATTATTCCAAACACCGTTTCATATTCCGTTGCTGTGATCGGGATCATTTCCTCGTTGCTGCACATTTCCCCTTTCGCCACTGAAATCATTGACAGTCTGATCGGGGGGGCAGCATCAGGACTTCTTCTTATCCTAACCTCGAAAGTGTATTTTTATGTACGCAAAAAAGAAGGCATGGGCATGGGTGATGTCAAAATGATCGCCATGATCGGTTTTTGGATGGGCCTTCAAGCAACCGTTGTGATTATTATTCTGTCAGCAATTCTGGGCTCGCTTGCAGGCATTACACTTATTCTGTTCAAAAAGATACACCGTGAACAATATATCCCTTACGGCTCCTTTTTAAGTTTATCAACCCTGCTTATTTGGTACATAGGGGTTTATTTCAAAATTAATTTTATTGATTATTTCAGCATCTTTAATTTTTGAAAGCAAAACGTAATACGCGCACTACAGCTTGAACTTCGTTGATGAAAACATCTAAAAGACCTAGTGAGTGAAAAGATATTTTATGTTATTAATCTCCAAGCAGGCTTAATATTTTGGGTGTTAAATAAATAAATATAAATATTAAAATAACTGCGCCTGCAAAAGATAACCAGAAATTGATTTTATATAAAATTATAATAATCCAGATAATAAAAGCCAGCGCTCCGTTGTAATAAGAAAATTTAATTAATTTATTCATATTTTATTTTACAGGAAATTGAACCGTGTTAATTATATTTTCACTTCCTAAATTTGTACAGATTATAAAAGCTCCTGTGTTTTTTCCATAATAAGTCATTCTTCCCTTCACTTTAGAACAACCATTGTTCCATTCAGGATTTATAGTGAATGTATTTGGATCATATGGATTTTCATAAAGATTTTTATAATAATAGTCTGAACGAAATTGCTGCCTAAAATAATTATACCCTAGATCCATAACTAAATGCCATCCATTACTATAATTGCACGTTCTGGTTAATGTCTTCCAGGTTTGTCCTGAATTATTTGTCGTTTCAAAAGTTACTCTGCCTTCACCGTCACACTGGTATGATTTGAGCTTAAAAAAACTTACAACATTCTTATGATTGGCTTTAACAGTTGCCTGCTTTGCACTTTCTATAAATCCATTATAGGCCACCACCCCCACGGCGGCCAGCACGCCGATGATGGCGACTACGACAAGCAGTTCAATAAGAGAAAAACCCTTCTTCATAAATTCATCGTACCATCAACTTAAATATACGTAAAAATATTATTATCTTGTTTAATGTCTAAGATTCAGAGAGTGAAAAAACCGCAGTTTTTCCAGCTAGTAAAGGGATTCGAGCCCTCGACTTCAACCTTGGCAACGTTGTGCGAGGGGTTGCTGATGCTTGTTTTTACCATATGTTAAAAGGCTTTTTTGGATGCGTTTGTATTAAACAAAGAGTTTAATACCTAAGGAAAATATAATTAATTGCGTTGCTATTAAACTAAGGGAGCAAAAAAACCTTTCTTTTTGTTTAAAAAAGTCAATGCCGGACACGTACTGCGATAAGTCGCTGAATTAATTTAAATCAAATTGATTTAAATTCTAAATTAGTTTTTGTAAAATATAAATTTATCAAATAAAATAAATTATGAATTTTGCAGATATTTCATTATTCCAAAATATTATCTTTGCTTTAATTGGGTTTTTAAATCCTTGGCCTAGCCTTGATAACGATACAAAAGCTGCGTTTATTGAAAAATCTCTAAATGCATCCATTCAAATTATGCGGTCATATAATGTTGAGACAGTTTATAAAGAATTAGAAATTGATACCAGAAGAGATCTTGTTTCTTTAAAAGGTTTGCAATTTAAATATTATATGACTACAGAAAACGAGATGTGTAGCGAAGATGATATGGTAACAGTTGCTTATGAAAACTTTGAAGATTATTTCGGATGCCCTATTAATGTTAGTCTTGATAGCTTGGATTTTAGTGGACTTCTATCAATAGACAAAAAGAAATTTAAACAAAAAGTTGTATTGAATAATTTGTATATTGACACTTCTTTTTTAGACAACAGTCCTGAAACAAAGGCAATGAAAAAACTTCTAGATGTTACAGATAATATTACTATATATTTAGAATACGATAGTGAATATTTTTTTAACCTTAATGAATTATCATTTAACTTTATTTTTGATGTAGAAGATTTTGTAAATTTTGATATTAAGTTCTCCGCAAATCGCCTTCACTTACCTTTTTCATTTGATGATGCTCAAGAAAATTTTAGAATAACTATACAGAAATTTTCAACAACACTCACAGACAAAGGATTGGTAGAAAAAATTAATTTGATAAGCGAAATTAATAATCAACCTACCCTTGATCAGATTTTTCTTGATTTAATTGGAATGAATAAAGAACAATTAAAATCTGATAATTTAACCTCTCCTAGTCATAAAATTTTTAAAGAAATCTATGCTTTTTTTAAAGAACCTGGTGTCATAAGTTGTACAAATTTAACTCCTGTATCCTTGCAGACTGATGATTTTCTAAACACTTTAGATTATAGTAGTGGAGATGAAAATTATATGACTAAATTATGTAGTGTTGTTACGGTTAATTAGTCAACAAAGATTAATATAAAATATGTGATTATGTGGTTGTTCTTTTAGTTACAAGTCCAACTCAATTAAACGTAAAAAGTTTAATACCTTGTTTAATACCTAAAATTTATTGAATGAAAAAACCGCAGTTTTACGAAACGTCAATTTTCTTCCTTGAGGGAAAATAAAGGTAAGACCTTTGAAAAAAGAAAAGGAACAAAACAAGCAGCGCATAAATACCAATTACATAAGTTAGAATTAATAACATTCTTGTCATTTCATAATATTTATAAAAACTGAATTAGTTTTATAGCACCAAAGTTCAGCTGGACAAAAAAAGTCTTAATTTTTTTTAAAAGCATTACCAGCCTTCTTTCCAAGATTGACCATCGAATATTCTCTTATAATTAGTGTTTGTGATAGTAAAGTAATGATCATATGAACCATCATTTAAGTAAGCGTTGGCTTGATAAGTTTTTGAACCACTAAGATATTCAATACAAAAATTATAATTGTTATTTGTTATTACACCTTCTCCATTAAAAAGATTGGAATTAATAACAGCTGAATCATCATTTAAGAAACCACAGTTCGCATGACTTTGATAAAACTTTCCAAAATTTCGCTTATACTCAGTTTGCGCTAAAAATATTGACATCAAACCCGTGGTGGCCTGTTTTTTTTTAGCATTGGCTATATAACCGTTATATGCAAGAACACCTACGGCTGCGAGAACTCCGATGATCGCCACGACGACAAGAAGTTCCATGATGGAGAAACCTTTCTTCATAAATTCATCATACCACCATATAAGTCTTTTGTAATGGTTGCTCATAAAACCTCAGCGACACAGTCTTATTCATTGGGTGAAACAATTTTAAAATCTTGCATCTGTTTTCCATCATACCACCACATTATTTTAAATTTTCCATTAGTTCCCTGGTTAGAAATGCAATAAGGGCTTCTTGGACAAATTACGATACTAACATCTCCGTCAACTTCATCATTGCCAGAGCGTACGCCAAATCTGCTGTTTGTTGTAACTTTAACCGGGCAACCATGGGACGCGCCAGCCACACTGCCAGCCCCTCCTATGTTTTCAAAAAATGGATTAAGAATATTATATTTATGTGAAAGATGTATTGCTGCACATGTCTGGTATTTATCACTTGCTTTAACTGGACAATCTAACCCGCCAAAAACTTTTTCATCAATGCCTATGTCACATTTTGCTATTTCAGCCATCATAAATCTAAATGTGTCAGTAAAATTTCTTTTCACTACAGTTTTTCTTGCACTATCAATATATCCGTTGTACGCCAAAACGCCCACAGCGGCCAGCACGCCGATGATGGCGACCACGACAAGCAGTTCAATGAGTGAGAAGCCTTTGTTCTTCATTTTAGTTAACCGGTATCGCGGCACTCAATCTATCAGCAGCAGTGCAGCCTGCTTTTATGCAGGTTCTTACTGTAACGACTGTTCCACTGGCGTTTACTCCAACCATTCCCACAGTATAGGTGGAAGAATTATGCAAAGCTTTTTTTGTAACATCGTATGGGTTTTTATCTGTCATAGTTGCAATTGCCCCATTAACAGCTTTGTTTGAGTTAGCCGGGCAGGTTTGATTAAATCCCATAAATGTTTTTGCACCTAAATTACACTTTAGTATTTCGGCCGTTATGTATTTAACTGTTTTTGAGTGAATTGTTTTTGTTGCATTAACTTTTGCGGAAGCAATGAATCCATTATAGGCCACAACCCCCACAGCAGCCAACACACCGATGATGGCGACAACAACAAGTAGTTCAATAAGTGAGAACCCTTTGTTCATTTTAATTATTTATTAAAAAAGTGAGTAACATAAGTTTTTATTAGGCAATGAAACTTCCAACCAATAAAAAAAATCATAATTCTTTGAACGTTACTATCCATTCAGTGGAAATGTGACTCTATTATACAGACACTCACCATCAATATTTGTCCAAATCTGGAAGTCACTTGAACCACTTTTGTGACCATAATAAGAGGTCTGACCAGCTGCTTTTCCGCAACTTCCTGGATTAAAATTATTCCATTGTACGCCATCCTTCCCAGTAAAAGGATTAATGAAATTATTATTGTATTGTTTTTGTGCATTAAAATGGTGTCTGAAATGATTATAACCTAAATCCATAACTAAATGCCAACCCCTGCTATAGTTACAAGACTTTTCCCGTGTTTTATTCGACAGCCACAAATAAGTTACTTTACCTTCCATTTCACATTGAACAGCTTTAGTTTGAAACCATTTCACAACATTAGCATGGTTAGACTTTGCAACATTTACTTTTGTAGAGTGAATATACCCATTGTACGCCACTACCCCGACAGCGGCCAACACACCGATGATGGCGACAACAACTAATAATTCGATTAAGGAGAAGCCTTTGTTCATTAAATTAACTTAATCCGTCCTTAAAATCGTTACAATTGAATCAGGTTTTGAATCCTTATCTGTGATATCACCATCATCATCAAAATATGATGTGATCGTAAACGTATAATTTGTATAATAAAAACCATGGCAACCTTGCTTCTTAACTGATGTTGAACACGGACGAACAGATCCTTTTTGAGTTGCACTCTCAAATGCACTTGTACCACTACCTAGATAAACATTTGTCATTCTTTCGGTAAGATCATCTGAAGCAGAAGCACGTAAAACTGCGTTTTTAGCAGGTATTGGGCAATTTTCTTGATTTTTCTTCCAAGTATTAGTAAAAATTTTAGAATGACCCAAATTACATTTTTGAAATTCTGCTGCTAAATATTTTACAATTTCAGCATGTTGTGCTTTAACTGCATTAATTTTTGAACTAGCAATAAAACCATTATACGCTACTACGCCTACAGTTGCGAGCACACCGATGATGGCGACAACAACCAATAATTCTATTAGGGAGAAACCTTTTTTTTTATACAAACAAAAGTGTTTAGAAAACATGTCTCCAGGATTCTACCGTGACCTCCCCTATACCTGCTCGACCCGCAGGCGGCGCTCCAACGATTAAATTATCTTTTTTTGTCCAGCCTGTTGGAAGAGATGTGGAGCTGGAGGAAGTGGCGCCGCTCAATCCAATATAAATCTTATCCTTGTAAATTATTGCCTCAGTGGCAACTCCTGCTCCCAAAGAGACATTTTCCAAGACGTTTCCGCACTTATAATCATGGGAGGAAAGATAGGCTTCGCCAGGATTACATGGATTTGCCTTATTAGGAATGTAGCGTGAAAAATATACTGTCCTGTTGGAGACAGTTGCCTTGGCAGTTGTTTTTTCATTGGCTTTTAAATCAATGTACCATCCTTTTTCTGATGAAGTGGGGCAATTCGCTGATGTGGAAGTCACATTACGGCACTTATTCACAGAAAAAGCAGTAGCGCTGGTGTTATAATTTGGAAAGTCAGCATCTTTTAATCCGTAGAGCCTGTTCTTTATAGAACTTGATTCTTTTTGCAATTGAAGCTGATCTCCCGTTCCATAATAAATCCAAAGTGCATTATCAGTATCAATTGAGGCTGCGACATCCTTCATGACGCGCCTGCCGTTCGTCTCTGTTGATTCCGCGTCAAATATTTGCTGGATGTCATAAAGAGTCCCCTTGTCAGTCAAGTTCAATTTCCATAATTTACCTTCATAATCAGCGAAGTAAGACATCGCCCCGTAATAGTTTGCAAGGGGTGAGCCATCAGCGTTAATAGGGATTATGCTTACAGGGACGGAATTAACCACGTTATTGCCTGACTTATCTTCAACATTTACACGTTTTAAAACTTTCCCCCCGTCCTCCATGTCTATTACATAAACAGCGGAGCCGTAGTTTGTGTTAACCCCATTATTGAAACCGGCCCCGAAGACAGCGACCCATTTGTCATTGTTACTAATTCTCATTCGCAGAATGCGCGGAGTTGACCAGCTTTCCCCTAGTTTAGAAAAATCATAATCACTAGGTATCGAACTGGAATAAGAATACCTGTTTTTGCTGCCAGAAGAATTCCAATAGGTGATAATCTGCTGAGAAGGATCGTTGTCAAAAGTGAAAAGATGCGTTGGATTATCTACATCAGTTATGTCTAGGGCGAAATAAGAACCGCCTCCTTGCCCAAGTCCCGTTAACACGACCGTGCGCCATTTTTTATCGTAATAGATATCTTTGACAACAGGGCTGCCGTCAACACCGTAAATGCTGTTAGATGACTTGGATTTTGACGAAACAACATTCCGCAAATTTGATTTTAGCGAAGGAGGAATGAAAGCCCACAACTCTTCCCCCGTAACAGAAGAGAATGCATGGAGCATGCCCCCGTTCGATCCTGCAAGTATGATTTGTTTTCGGTTCTGATTGCTGAGTCTGAAATTATCATACTGATTGTCATTTCTATAAAAACTTTCTGAATAAACATTGGACGAACCAGAAGGGGCGCTTGGCGGACCAACGACCGTGACTTGAGAATGATAAATATCAGCTAACTTCCATCGCTCATCGGTCGTGCTGCCATCATTATCCTCATCAAATGAATCTATTCCGCGGATAAAATCAATCAACTTATTCGCATTGGCATCTGTGTCAGGAGTCGCGCCATAATATAAATCACCTTTGAGATAACCTAAGTTCGAGGTAGTAAAGTTATTTGTCCCTGTTGGATATCCGCTTCCAACAGTCCATATGTTTCTGTTAGCAGCCTTCACCTTGCTTAATTTCTCCCCCGCATCCCACACATTCTTTCCAATGGATCCATCTGCATTAAGTTGATATTTAATTAAATGACCTTCCCACTGTGAATCCTTTTTATAATTGAATTTTGACTGGAAAATATGATCACCGTATTTCAAATCAGGCATGATAGCCGGCGCGGTGAAGGTTAAGCTGGAGGCCAGCACTTGGCGTATGGCATCAGTCAACTTTTGAAGCAATGCGGCTTCATCATCGGCAAACAAAGGAGTGACAGTCCCCCCGGCCTTCGCCAAGCTTGTGTATTTTGATGTGTTGGAGTAACCCTGAAAACCAAGTACGAATGTTTTTATTCCATCCCCGTTGAGCATGTTTTTGGCAACACTGTCCGGATTGGGCGAGCCGTACCAATCCCCGTCACTAATGACAATGTTGTAGTTGTTCTGACAATTGGCATTTGTTGCCATTGGTGAGTTTGATCCTTTATAGTAATTGTGCGCCTTTTGAAGAGCTTGCCCTAAATAGGTTCCTCCGCCGGCTTTAACGTTGTCTATGTCCGTGAATATTTGTTTAGCCCCATTATCTGAAATATTGATGCGAATTTTTGTTTTATAAGAGCTTCCCCACTCCATGAGTCCAAAATTAGCCCCCGAAGTCAGATCGGAACTTGATACAATTTTTTTAATCACTCTCTTGGCAATTGTCATGCGGTCTTCCCTTTGACCAAATTTTTGCCCGAATGTGCCGAATGAAGCACTTGCATCATACTTTAATACTCTTCTTCCATTATAATCCGCCAGGTAGATTTGATCATTGTATATGTCAAAGCCAAAAGAATATCGCCATTGCGTATCGCCTGATCCATAACTGCCAAAGTGATCTACATAATTGATATTGGTGTCATATTTAACTACATTATGACAGTTAAGATCAACAAAATAAACATTCCCTGAACTGTCAGCCTCCATGTCATATACACGTTTGGCTTTAGTGCCTCCGGACGAAGTTAAGCAAGTGTTAGTCATGCCTTGAAATCCTAAATATGTGCCACTTGAATCAAGTTTAACTAGATCCCCACCGTAACCAGGATTTTTCCAAATCCAGATATTGTCACTGCTATCTATCGCCATTGGACCAATCTTTTCGTTATAGACTATCTCACCTGTTTTATTGCAACTAGTGTTATACTGAAATATCTTTGCTAACTGGCCAGTGCCTGAAGAAGAAGGATAAGAATAATAACTTGTAACATGAATGACATTATTGGAGTTTATCTCAATGTCATCCCAGTCTGAGACGCTATATGGAAGTTTCACCTTACATCTGAAGGTCCCACTGGAATCAAAAGATATGAAACGGTCATTATAATAGTCCAAAACGTAAATGTTATCATTGCTGTCTATATCCATGTGCGTTGGGTATCTGAAATTATAATTACCCGTTCCGTAAGAACCAATGGTTTTTAAGTAAGTGCCGGAGGAATTGTATTTTTTTATTCTATGATCGTCATATTCAACAGCGTACACATTGCCGGAAGAATCAACCCCCACATCCTGGGAACGCGTGCTGACAACCGAACCGGTAGACCACCCCATACTTCCGGAATTATCTAGCATTAACAGTATGTTAGCCTTGACATCCGCCTTACCGGTTCCGGGCGGAGGTGATTTTGCCAAAACGGGGAAATTTATAAAAAATAAGAAGATAAATGCAAAACTTACCGTAACTAATTGATAATGTTTATTTTTCAAGTTCTTCATTATATTTATCTATGAGAGTGGAATATTTTTTGGATACGATTTCAATATTTTGAATTGTTTCATCAGGGGTGAAATGAATGAGTAAAAAAACATGTTTGAAGGTAAGCTCCCAATGGTAGAATTTCATTCCACTGGCCCCATCATCCTCTGCCAGTTCGTTTGGCTTTCCGTAATAGTAAGTTAAATTCTCTAAATGATTAATAGTGGTCAATCTGTCCTCAAAGGAGATCTGATGTAGGTTTTTATTAATGAAGGTGTAGTGAACGGGAAACATCTTGAAATTAGAATCCTTGCATACTTCCTCTGTTGGAATGCGAAAAGAAACTGGAGCATCAGGCGTGTTTTCAGCATCTCCAATAACATCCGTCTGGGAGAAGAATTCATTGACTCCTCTTTGCATTTTGATTATTTCAAAATCGCAATACGCGAATGCGCAATTGGTGAATAAGAAAAAAAATACAATGAGATTAAGGCAGGTTTTCATCACTACGATGAGACCTCTATAATGGCTTCAATCATGGTGCGCAGTTGCGTGTTGGAACTCCCCGGACCCATGCCGCAGGCAAAGACCTTGTAAAAATAGGTCATTTGACCTCCTGAGGTGCTGTAGTTCGTGCCCATGCCGACACTGCCCCCCGCTCCCACGTTCGTGACCGTTGATTGTCCGTACTCCGTTGCAACCCAGTAGTATTTTTGGTTGCTGTAAATTTTTTTATCTTGGGAAGAGGTGATTCCCATTTCATTGATGATGGTTTGGCTTGAGTTATGGACAACCTTAATTGTTCCACCCAGATCATAGTTGCACAATGTTTTAATGGTGGAATTTCCGTTCTTGGGGAACGTTCCCTTCGCAACTTCTTTGGAAATCCATCGCCTTGCTGATTCAACTCCTGTCTCCGCGCTGAGGAATGTTTGTTGATCACTTTCACTCACGCCCGCAACCTTGCTTTGGCCCGCTGCGTTCATCACAAGTATGGAGGCCATCAGGGTCATGACCAATAAAAGGACCATGGAAACAACCAGGGCAAATCCCCCTTCCTTGCCATCCCTTAGATGCATTTTACGATCATTCATTGCTTGATGTTACCACAATATTTACTGCGAGGCATAATAAAGATTCCTGACTATGACGGAGGTTGAGTAATTATCCCGCAAATACTTGTCATTGGAGGTAAAGGCCCTGTTGCCAAGATTAATGGAAAAGCTTGTATTTTTACTTATATGTTCTTTGGGGCTTCTTAGTAACAAGCCGATTTCCACTTCTGTTGGAATTACCGATTCACCGTAAACTTCGCCAAAAAAATTAATTTCTGCTATTTCTTGATATATATGAGGAATCATTGATGAGCATCTAACTGGATTACCAGTATAGTTGCAAACTTTTTGATTTCCCATTTTAATTGTCATCCCATTTATTACTTGATGACATAATCGACCAGAAAAATTTGAGGAACCACCACTTACGCCAGATTTACTTTTTATAGATGTATCACACGTGTATTCCCAGTAACCTTTTTGATTTAGCATTCCACCACCATAAAATCTTTGATATGTAGTACAAAAATTACCAGGTTCACTTACACATCTGTTCCCACTCACTGGTCTGTCATGAGGGTTGATATAAAAAGCAAAATCTCCATAAAATGGTCGATACTTTCCATAAGGGTTTCGATAATTTGAAATTGATTGCCCATGGTAAGATGTTCCTCCATCTAAATCTGGAACCCAATATATATGTATTTTTGTTGGTCTAAAATATTTGCCAAATTTTAATATAAGTTCACCAGATTTACCAAAGTTGGGCCAGTGACTATTAGGATTTGAATTACTGCATGAATAAGTTGTTTTCAAATTATTATCTATGGCAAAAGTTGCAGAACCACTGTCTGTCAAAGATCCCTGACCTCCATTAACATTATTAACTACATCCTCACATTTTGAAGATGCAGTAGCAGGATAAATAAACTTCATATTACCCTGCCCGTATTCAACCGCTCCCGTGCTGGCAGTCTTGCCGTTTTTCATGCCGTTGAATTGCAGGTCCTCCACATAGTCGGCAATCGGCTGTTCGGATTGAAGCGTTGACGTGTTGGAGCAGTCGGGAGTCGTGCAGCGCAGCACTGTTTTCATCAGCC